>Ga0209997_10000429_pt1 | contig 13912 bp, 7 predicted proteins | sample CR04metaG_FD_182079 | JGI IMG/M metagenome (GOLD analysis project Ga0209997, IMG submission 182079) | Deep subsurface microbial communities from Mariana Trench to uncover new lineages of life (NeLLi) - CR04 metaG (SPAdes) (version 2) | ecosystem: Environmental > Aquatic > Marine > Ocean trench >...
ATGGGCAGACCCTGCTTTTAGATGTGACTCTGGAGCACCCCGTGAAGATTCTTCTGGGGGCAGCCTTCCTGGTGCTTTTTGCCCTTTCCTTTATTCCATTGATGGGCCGGACCTTCCTTCCCGGCTTTAATGAGGGAAGCTATACCATCAACCTGGTGGCCACTCCGGGCACTTCACTTCCTCGATCGGACCAAATCGGCACCCGGGCGGAGCAACTTCTCCTGGAAATTGAAGAAGTGGTTTCGACCGGCCGCCGCACGGGGCGGGCGGAATTGGATGAGCATGCCGAAGGGGTCCATTACAGCGAAATCGACGTCACCTTACGGGAGGGTCGTCCCAAAGAAGAAATCGAGGCGGAAATCCGTGAGAAGCTGGGCCAGATCCCCAACGTCAGCGTCAACGTGGGGCAACCCATTTCTCATCGGATCGATCATTTGCTCTCAGGGACCTTTGCCGAGATCGCGGTCAAGATTTTTGGTGAAGACCTCACCGTATTGCGCTCTCTGGCGGAAGAGGTTGAGCTGATTATGGGTCGTGTCACAGGGGTCAGGGATCTCTATGTTGAAGCGCAAGTCCCCATTCCACAGGTGCGTATCGAGGTGAACCGGACCCAGGCGGCACGGTACGGCTTGGGGGTTGGAGAGATTACCGAGGCACTGGAGACCGCGCTCAATGGACGGGTCATCACCCAGGTTCTGGAGGAGCAGCGCAGCTTCGATGTTTTTCTCCGTCTGGATCATTACTGGCGGGACAACCTGGAGTTTCTGGATGACGTTCTGGTGGATCTTCCCACCGGTGGGAGCATTCCACTGGCCCAGGTGGCCTCCATCGAAACAAGCACGGGCCCTAACCAGATTCTCAGAGAAAACGGATTGCGACGCATCGTGGTCCAGTGCAATGTGGCAGGACGGGATTTGGGGAGTGTGGTCGAAGAGATTCGTGACCAGGTGGCGGCCCAGATGGAGTTTCCGGAAGGCTATTTTGTCAGTTATGGAGGTCAGTTCGAGAGTCAGGTTGAGGCCACCCGTTTGATCCTGTTGTTGTCCCTCATTTCCGTCACTGCCATCTTTGTTCTCCTCTATTCCCATTTCCAGCGGGTGGGCCTGGCCCTGCAGATCATGCTCACCTTGCCTTTGAGCTTCATCGGAGCCATAGCGGCCATCTTCCTGACCGACGGTATTCTGTCGGTGGCCTCGCTGGTGGGATTCATCACCCTTTTAGGAATTTCCGCCAGAAACGGGATCATGATGATTTCCCACTATTTGCACCTCATGCGTTATGAGGGAGAGAAGTTCGGCAAGAAGATGATTGTCCGTGGCACCCTGGAGCGCTTGGTCCCGGTGATGATGACCGCGCTGACCACGGCACTCGCTCTGGTTCCGCTGGCCCTGTCTCGGGGGGTTGCCGGTAGGGAAATTCTCTACCCGGTTGCGGTAGTCATTCTGGGTGGCCTGATCAGTTCTATCCTTCTGAATATGGTGGTCTTGCCCTCCCTCTTTCTCAAGTTCGGTAGCCCGGCCTACTTGGACGATGAACCCCGGGAAGCCGAGCGACTCGAAGTGGGACCCGATATTCAGAGGATCGAGGGAGATGACAGGACTGACCGCTGACAAGAAAACACTGACCCTGATAGCTGGCGGTTGACCATACGAAAGCACGAACGCACGAATGCACGAACGCGAGCGAAGCTCGCTACTCCCGGGAGCCCAGGTGGTGATCCATCATCAGCAGGGTTGCCGGTTGATCTCCTACCAGAGTCAGTTTGTGCAGAATATCGCCGGCAGTTTTCTCCTCCTCGACCTGCTCCTTGATGAACCATTGCAGTTCCACCTCGGTGGGGTAATCTTTCTCGTCTTGAGCCAACTTGTAGAGTTTGTGGATTGCTTTGCTGATCTCCTGTTCGCTTTTGAGAATCTGCTCGAACATGCGGCGGGGTGACTTGAAGTTCTCGGGAGGTCGGTCGATGGCCTGAAGGATGACCCGGCCACCGCGATTATCCAGGTAGTTGTAGAGCCTCATCGCATGGGCTATTTCTTCCTTGCTCTGGGCCTGCAACCAGTGTGCAAAACCATCCAGATGGATTTCCTGGCAATAGGCGGACATCGAAAGATAAAGGTAAGCTGAGTAGAATTCGCTCTGGATCTGCTGGTTCAGAGCACTCTCAATCTTTTTGCTGGGCATCTGTATTTCTCCTTTTCATCATTCCAGTGCAATAATGTTACGATTACATCATACCGCAGACCACCGCTGACGGTTGTCAGCGGAAGTCCCAAATCCCAAATCCCAAATTCGAAACCTGGAACCTGGAACGCGAGCAAAGCGAGCTACTTCAGCCACCAGAATTCGAAGGCCACGTCCTGGTCAGGGAAGAGGCGCCGAAGAGCTTCGTTGTAGATGCGCTTCTGTTGGGCGTAAGTTTCTGGAAGGGGGTCCTGTTCAGGCGTGGTTTTATAGTCGATGGCCCGGATGACTCCCTCCTCCTCTAAAATCAGATCGATGATGCCGTGCCAGGCTTGACCCTCATCCTTTAGATAGACCGGGACTTCTCGTCCTAGAATTCTTGCAGCGCGCACCCGCTCCCGATAGGGTTGTCCCGAGGGGTCCCCCAGATCCCCGGCGTAAAATTGCTTCAGCACTTTCTCAGCCGCTTCACTGACGTTGCTGTCAGAATGCAGTTCAGGAATCCCGGAGAAAGAGACCGAGAGTTTTTCCGGTTCAAAAGCATCGTCGAGAAGATAACGCTCGAGATAGGTGTGTACCAGACGGCCCACCAGCAAACCGGTTTCCCGGTCTGCTTTTCCAAGATAGTGATGATCTTCTCGGATCTCCCCTTCCTGGTGTTCCGGATCGGAAGGGTGGCGAAGGAGGGGAGGACGGGCTGCTCGGTAGTCCGAGTAGCGCTTCCCCCAAAGAGATTGATAATCGTCCTCCTGAAGGTTCACGGAGGGAGAAGGCACTTTTTGGGGGGTGATCTCAACACCGGGTTGATAAATAAAACGTAGAGTGCCGTTACAAATCTCGACCTGTCCACCTTGCGAATCAGCGGGAATTTTACTCTGGGCAGAGCTTATGAAGTCTTTGATTTCCTCGGGAAAGGAACGGCCCTTCGAGCGTGGACACAAGAGGACCAGGCGATCACGGGCACGGGTGGTGGCCACGTAGGCCAGACGTTGGGCCTCAGACTGGGCGCCTTTGCGCTCCAGCTCCAGCGCTTCAGGATAGGATGACGTGACGATCTTGAGCGGGCCCCATTGCAGGGAAAAAGCTTGCACTCTCTCACCCTCCTGAGTGGTCAGGCTGATCACCTCCGCAGAACTTCGTTTTCCCGTTGATTCCCCCAGGTCTGAGAGAATCGCACTCCAGCCATAGACGATGGTAAAGCGTCCTTCCAGTCCCTTGGCTTTGTGGATGGTCATCACCCGTATTGCATCTACGTTCTCAGTGGCAACCGTTATATCTTCTCCCGGGTTGTCGCTATCCCGCCGACCGCTTTCCGCAGCTCGAGCGCGTTGCTTCAACAGCCACACCAGGGGAGGGATCACGGTCATCTCCATGGCCTCCTTGAAATTCTCCAACACCCGGCCGATTCGGACCAAAGGTCTTCCTTCCCGATCCCCCGGTTCACTGTAGAGGGCTGTTGGGATGAAGGCTCGGACATCTGCTAGCCACTCGGAAAGCGTTTTCTTCAGACGTTCTGCCGCCAGTCTTCGCAGATGCTTGATCCGGGTTCGAACTTCCTGGGGAAGAAATTCGGGAAGGGTCTCCTGCGAGTGAAACAGCTGCTCAGGAGGAATTTCCTCCAGTAAATCGTGGAGCTGTGGATCGGGCAGGTAGAGAAGAGGCGCTCGCAGGACGGCCGCTACGGCCAGTTTATCCTGAGGATGAAAAAGTGCGATGAGTAGATTCAACAGATCCAGGACCTCGGGTTGGCGATAGAAGGTCTTGGCACCGCTGCTGATGACGGGAAGTCCGGCGTTCTGAAGGACCGGCAGTAGAGCATCAACCTCCTTCCCGTCTCTTACAAGAACCAGGATATCTTTGTAGGGAGGCTTTTCCGAACTCGAACGCTTGAGGTACTCCTGGATTGTTTTCAGGGTTTGAGCCGCTGCGTAGATTCTCCCCTGATCGGCATTGAAGCCCCTCCCTTCTCCGTCTTTGTCCGTAAAAATCCACTCAGGCAGAACTTCCTCATCGGATCGGAAAGGAACCAGTGCTTCATCTTCGTTTGTCAGTGCCAGTTCTTTCTCGAAGAAGTGATTCACGAATTGGGTTACCGCCTTCACGCTTCGAAAGCTGGTGGTCAGATGAAACTCGGTGTGCTTCAACTGGCAGCCGGTATACCTTTCATAGTGGCGATGAAAATCGAGGATGGAAAGGACATCAGCGTTCCGGAAACGGTAGATGGACTGTTTGGTGTCCCCCACAAAAAAGCCGAGAACCTCATGTTGGCCCCGGGGGGTACGCTTGAGCAGAGCCTTGAAAAGCCGAAGCTGGTCGGGGTCCGTATCCTGGAACTCATCCACGAGCAGGGCCCGAAGCTTTGCCTGTTCAGCCTGGCGGATAGAAGGATGCTCCTCGAGAAGCTTAACGGCCAGACGAATCATCTCGTCGAAGGTAATAAGACCCAGTTCCCGCATGGCCGCTTCCTCGGACCAGTCGATGAAGCGCCCCAGGAACCCGGTCCATACCGTCCATATTTCTCCAAACTCCTTGGCCACGCAGTGGCGAACTGCAGGGACATAGAAATCGGTCCAAGATTGGAAATACCGGGAATGCTCGGGTGGGAGCGCCCGGATGGCGACTTGAAGAGTTTTCGTCTTCGCACGATCCAGGAAGAAGTAGCCCTTCACTTGCTGGATGAAGCCACACAACTCCCTGAAAGCTTCCTGTTTTCCGGAAGTGATGCCCTGGAGTATCTGATCCAACTGGTCGCGTCTGCTTTCGATCGTGGAGCCTCCTCCCTCGGCCAGGGCTTGGACCAGGGCGTAGCCTGCATCGACCAGTTCCTGCATTTTCTTTTCGTTCTTCAAGGGAAGAGCTTCCGCTGCCTGGCTCATCCAGCGAAATTGATAACTGTGCTTCAACCACTCACAGATGTGTTTAATCGGGACCACCTGGAGAAGCTGGGCCAGTTCATTCTGCAGTTGGGGATCGGCCAGGACTTTTTGCTGCCACCAGCGCTCCAGAACTTGATCCTTTACCCCGACCAGATCGTCTTCATCCTCCCTGGCGAAACGTGCCGTTGGCGGGATCCCGGCCTGCAAGGGATAACGGCGAAGGATTGAGGCAGCGAAGCTGTGGATGGTCGAGATTTGCAACTGGGCCGCCTGTTCGGACAGGGCCTGTGCTCCACCGCGGAGACGCTGGAAGGATTCCTCCCCATCCTGTCCGGCCAACACGGGTCCATCCTGGCCTGCACTCCCCGACTCCAGATTTTTCAAAACCGTCTGAACGATCTCGTAAAACAGTGGATCTTTGAGCTTCGCTTGGGAACCGGCATTAGGTGCCTCCAGATGGGAAAGACTTTCCGCGGCAGAGACACTCTCCAGGTAGCGGTACAGGCGGGTCTGCATTTCGGCGGCGGCTTTGCGCGTGAAGGTGGTCAGGATCAGGGAGCCAATAACAGCCCGGGCAGCCTTCAGACGCTCCTGGCGGGAGGAAGCGTGGTAAAGGGCACCGATCTCGGGTGGAAGGCTCCCGGCCTCACCTTCTGATGGTGACAGGAAGGGGGCGTTCAAGAGGAGATAGAGGGCTCGCAGAGCCAGGGTATGGGTCTTCCCGGTACCCGCACTTGCCCAGACAAAGGCGTGGTCAGGAGTGGCGATTGCTTGCCGGCGATCGTCTGCGTCGGGAAGTACCGGCGGTTTTGTGCTCATGACTTCATGGCCTCCAGGCGAGAGGAGATGTGCTTTTCGGAGAATCCGGCATAGCGACGCTGGGCACCTGGATCAAAGCGGCGGCAAAGAGAGGCGAACTCACAGTACCGACAGGAATCCGCTCCCTCGATTCCATTCAACTTCAGGGTCTCGGTTGGAGTGGGCAGGTACATTCCTTTTTCGAGGATCTCCGCCAGTGGCCGCAGGAACTCCTCGGCTGCCGGTCGATCGGGCACTTCCATCTCATGGGGTGGAGACTCCCCTAAGAAGATGTAAGAAAATTCAGCCTCCGCCTTGGGGTTCTGTTCACGAAAAATCCAGGGGTAGAGAATGGGCTGTACCCGATAACCCAGAAAGACCTCCCGTTTGAGATCTCTCTTCTCAGGTGCTTTGCCGCTTTTATAGTCGTAGATGCGCAACTGCTCCATTCGCTGGTCAATGCGGTCCATCTTCCCCGAAATGAGAAGTCCTTCCAGACCTGGAAAAGGCACTCTCTTCTTGAATTCGAGGTCCATCGGAACATCTCCCTCAAGGTCCTGCTTCACCACCTTTTCAAGATAACTCTTGACCGTTTCTTCCAGTTTGTTCAGTTCGGCCTGGCGAAACACGGGAGGCAGTACTTCCAATCGCTGGGATAACTGTGAGGAGAGTTTCCTGGCAGCCTGGCGCAGCGCCTTTGCTTCGGAGCGAAGCATGGCTTTGGCGATCTCCTGGAGCGGAGTCTTCTCACTGAGCCAGGGCTCCATCACCTGCTCCAGGAATTTGTGAACCAGATTTCCCCAATCCAGTGGGTTCATTGCGTCTGCAAACTGAAGGGCGATCAGAGGCTCCCATCTCATCGAGCAGTGGGCATAAAAATGGTAAGGGCATTTTGCCAGCACCTCGAGATCGGTCACCCCGATCCGCTCCTTCTCCTTTCCTGAAACAGGCCGGGAGGCTGCCGGAATATGTCCATTCCAGTCCGCTCCTCGACGCCTCAATTCTTGTGCCTGGAAAAGGTAGTCGTAAGGGATCTCGCCGGAGAGAGCGCTCGTTTTATCAGGATGAATGAGGACCAGAAGGTCAGGGGGAAGAAAGGAACCTCCCTGTGGGTCCAGCTTCAGGAGATCTTCTCCCTGCTGGGCGGGTCCACGGGAAATTCGGCTCCAGCCCGTGTCGGCTTCCGCTCCGCCCCATCGCTGAATGTAGCGCTGCACCCAGGGGGTAGGGGCCACGCTTCGTCCGCTATCGTCGCTTTCCGGAATGACCCAGTGAACCTGCTCGGCCGAGGTGTTCAACAGAAAGAAGAGCATCGACATTTCCTCGCTGACCTGGGACTTGACCGGCAGCAGGTGTCCCACGTCGCGAGCCTTGCTCATCAGACGTCTCCGTGAAGCATCGGAAAACAGGGGATCCTCCTCGATGCGCCGGGGCCAGGCTCCCGAAGCCAGCCCCAAGAGAACGATCGCCTTCGCGGTCAAGCTGCGGGCTCGCATGGAAGGCACGAAGAGTACCCCGGAGTGATCCAGGGGATCGCTCCGGATAGAATCGTCCACGACCTGGAGGAGCATTTCCCGAAGCATCGACTCTCTGATGAGCAGCTCTGGCCGGTAACGGTCCATGAACTGGAGCGCTTCCACCAAGGGGTCCAAAAGGGTTGGCTCCTGAAGCCACCTTTCCCGGAGCTTGTTCAAAAAATGGGCAGCTCGTTTGGGTGTGAAGGTGCGCTCTTCGGTCCTCGAACCTCTTCCCCACAGATCCAGGATTTCCCGGACCAGCGTCTCTTCCTGGCTGGTGAAGCGGGGAAAATGCCTATCGGGTGGGTCGGGCTCAGGCAAAAGGATGGCCTGCCAGCTGCTATCGCCCCAAACCCCTATTTTGCGAACTTTCCATTCAAATTCATCCACCTTGATGTCGCGGACAGCCGGCACCTCCGGATAGTCGCGCAAATAGGCCAGAACCCACTCAGCGGGAGCCTGGTCCTCCCAGATGCGGGCCAGCATCCGTAATGGACGGTTTTCAGGACTCAGCCCCACAGGAACATCGACGGTGCGAAGGGGGATGGCGAAGGCAGCGAAAACTTCTCGCATGGAATCGAGATAGGGTGCGCTGTCCGGTGCCACCACCATGATCTCCCGGGCAGGAATCGGATTCTCGGTGTCCTCCATCCATTGACGGACGCGAAGGGCTGCTGAGAGGACTTCGGCCCGGATTCCCGAGGCATATTGGAAGGTGAGGAAAGGGGGCTGCTCTGGAACCTTGCCCTCGGGAAAGGTGGAGAGGAAAAAGCGGGTGCTCTTATGGAAACCCTTCTCCCCATCGACTCCCCAAGAGTCGGGTGGGCTCGTGAGTGCCGTGCCCAACCGAACCTTGAGATCCTCCAGAACAGGTTGGCCGAAGGAGAATGCAGGGTGGGTTTCCTTCCCTGTCATTCGAAAGGGATAGAAGAGGGTCAGGTCAATCCGTTTTCCCAGGGCCGCAATGACCTGAGCGTTGACATCGGTAAAGCCATAAAAACCATAGACCAACAGCTGTGGGGTCTGTCCGTTCTCGCAGGCCAGAGAAGCCATGAGGGTGGGCTCATCGGCCTGCAGGATCCACTCGGGAATCCCCTGGTGTGACAGGGGTTCCCAGCAATGCTTTTGCTGATCCAACACTCGGATCCAAGCCGCATAAAGTTGGAGGGTCTCCTGTTCCAGAGGAGCTAAATCGGGCTCCTCTGCCAGCTCCTCTAGGATATCCAACTGATCAAGGCCAAAGCCTCCATCGGCCAGATCCAAAAAGGTGGGGCGGAGTAGACGGTAGCCACTGGGCATGTGCTGCAGCCGTGACAGAGGAGAGCTCACAGGGAGCTGTTCGACAAGTTCAAAAAGAAGGAGATCCAGAGTCGGGCCCCAGCGCTGATGGGAAGCGAGGAGGGACTGGCCCCCGGGGGCCTGTCCCCCGTTTGTCCCCGTGGGCTCGGTGACCTCCCCTAGACGGCGCAGAAAGTAGGGGAGTGGAATGATACGCACGCCCGCCAGGACCGAATCCTGGACTTCTTGCCCCAGTTTGAGGCGAAGGTGATTGGCGGCCGTTGCAGTGGGGACCACGACCCACTTGGGCGCCAGGGGGTCGTGCAGACAACATTGTCGGAGTTTCTCCAATAAGAGATCCAGGAGTGCGGGAAACGACGGCGCCAGCACCAAATGAGAAGACATAGTTCTATTCTCTATTCTCTATTTTCGTTTGTATCCTTTTTCCGTTTCCTCCGCCTGGCCCTCTTCGATCAGTTGAATGAGGCTCGAGTGTAAAGAGCGCCGGGCCAGCTTCTTCGTTTGTGGGTCGAACTTCGCGTAAATATCATTCACCAATTTCTCGAGGGTCTGGGGCTGGGTGTCCAGAGTTTCGAGAATCTGCTGTTTTCGTTTGTAGCGATGGTTCAGGACTTTCTGGACCAGCTTTCGACCCTCCCGTGCGGGTGGGCCATGACTCGGATAAAGATGTCCGGTTGTCACCGATTCCAAAAAGCGAAGAGACTCGATGTAGGTGCTCAGATGTCCATCTGTCGGGTCTATGAGCATTGAAGAAAGAGTCGAAACGAGATCGCCGACAATCACTGCCTGGTAGCGAGTTTCCTGAAAGGCAAGATGTCCCGGAGCATGTCCGGGAAGATGGTAGACGCGCAACTTCCAGTCGGGCTGACCGTCGGGGGAAGGACCCAGGTCCAATTCCTGTCCGTGTTCCAGGGATCCCGAGAAATCCATATCGGTTAGATATTTGGAGGTCAGACGATGGGCATAAAGAGGTAGTTGAAAACGCCGTTGACACTCGGCAACGGCGCCCACGTGGTCGGGATGATGGTGGGTCAAAAGGATCCCTTCAATGCTCTTTCCCTGGGCCAGCAGTTCATCCAGAAGTGCCCACAGCTTCTCCTGTTCGGATGAGTGGGGGGTGGCTGGGTCGATCAGATAAAGTTTTTGGTCTCCCACCAGGTAGGCATTGGTGTGGGTGGCGGGGGGTTTGGTGGGAGTCCTGAGGGGCACCAGCAGCACTCCCGGGCTAAAATAGATCTGTTGAAATTCACCCCGATTCAAAGATTCGCCCAGTTGACGCGCCTCAGGAAGAAAGCTTTCGCAGTCGCCCTGGGCCAGTTCGTGAAGAAGAAGGGGCAGGGGAGGTGCAATCAACACCGTTCCCTTCCGCCACCGTTCCAGGGCCTCTTCGGGAGTGATGAAATACCCCTCCTCGACTTCTCCGGGCCAGATTTCCACCTCGTTTTCAGTTCGGATGTGACAATGCAAGAACCAGGTATCGTAATGTTTGAGGATGAACTGGGGAGTGGTGATGGGGAACATCGGTGCAAAATCCTTGCTGTCCAGCCGTTGATTTTCCCGTTTCAAAACCTCCGAGAAACCAATCTGCTTGTCGAGAATCCGGCGCCGGTAATCTTGCAGTGTTTCCCGGGACAGAGTGGTTCCGCGAGCCAGCCAAACCCCGGTTTCTTCGAACAGTTCACGAGCGGCTGCGGCTACAAAGGCGGGGTAGTCCCCTGGCTCTTCACCGTGAATGGAGAGATGAGCCCGGGCCGTCTCATGATCCTCCTCTTCCAGGGTGCCTGTCACAAAGGCGAGGTATCCCCCCAAATAGGGCAGGCTGGAATGGCGCTTGACCATGAGGACTTCCCTTGAACCCGGTTCCCGAGACAAGACGATGCTGACAGCCTTATTCACCTCCAAAAGATATAATAAACAGGTGTCGACTCTTTGACTTTCTTTTGGGCGGACCATAAGCTCCGGAACCGCACGAGGTTAGTGATGGTATCCCCGAGAACAGAGATCACCTTGGAACTCACCCCGCAGGCCCGGGTGGATGTCATCAACGTCAGTGAGCGCATCTCCGAGCAGTTCGGGGACATCCTGTCGCGGTTTCAAAAGGTCTTTTATTACTCCTACCACACCACGGCCGGCTACTTCGACCAGAGCTTCTGCCGGCGGCTGAACCATAGTCGCGATTCCCTTCAGGCGTTCGTACAGTCGTTCCAGAAGCTGTTTCCACCCGATGCTAACTATCAACACGACCAGCTCCATTTGCGAAGCGAGCTGAGCGAGGAGCAGCGGCGTCAGGAACCGCGCAATGCTGATTCTCATCTGACCTTTATTGGCTCGGGCCTGAGAAATGGTGTGACCTATCGACACTGCTCGAAAACGCCGGTTTACTTTGTCGATCTGGACGGCATCTCGGGTGCAACCAAGCGCCGCCGTCAGACCACGGTCATTGGCTACACCGAGGAAGAACTGGTGGACAAGACGGAGGTGAAGATTCCACTCTCCAGCCATCCCGTGGACTCGGTGAACCTTAAAGACAGCCGCCTCGGTTTGTTTGATCAGCTCCACGAGCTGTTGGAACACTATGAGATCGTCAACGGCCGGATTGACATCAGTCTGGCACCGACTGAGCGCCATGCCGGTCTTACCGTCAATGAATATGAAACGCTGCTGATGAAGCACGATTTGGCCGAGGTGCTTCGCAACCCCCTTCGATTTATGGCCGAGAAGGGTAAGCATATGCTTCGCGACCCCAGGGCCATCCCCGTCAAAGCCAAGAACTACGCAAAATACGACATGGTACAGGTGGTCAATGAGTTCCTGGACGCCCTGGGACTGAGCGAGTCCCTCCTGGAACGGATCATCAACAAATTCCAGTCCGTACCCGCAGCGCGCTTTCTGGGTGTGAAGCGATCACTGAGCCTCCTGGTCTCCCAGCAGGGCCATGAGGGTAGAGGTTCCATCGTGCAGGGGGACTACCAGAGCCCCATTCTTGTCCAGTGGAAGAAGGCGCCCGCTCAAACCCGCCGCCTCAAAGTCGCTTTTGTTCGCTTTCGGTAGTTCCCGATCCTACTGACTTAGTCGAAGAAGATCTTCAACATGTCCAGGGTGGTAATGATTCCTACCAGCCGGGAGCCTCGAGTCACCAGAAGTCTGTGGATTCGGCCGGCCACCATAGCCTTGGCAATGTCCGAGATCGGCGTATCCTCGGGCACGGTATAAATGGTTGGGGTCATGATTTCCTTCACCGGCAAGGACTCATTTTCTGCGACCTGCAGCCTCCCCAGTTCGTCCGGACCGAGTTTGTCCTCCCAACCGTGCTCATAAAAACCGGGGGTTGATCTTTCCAGGAGCCTGTGGGCTTCTGAGGTGGTACTTTGAGCGATATCCGTGCAGGACACCACGCCCACGACTTCCCCCTCCGAATCCACCACCGGTGCACCCAAGATTTCTCTTTCGGTCAAAAAATCGGCTAACTCCTGAACCGTCATATCATCCCTGACGGAGAGTACCTCCGTGTTCATGATATCCTTGGCCTTCAGGTCCTTCATGAGTTCCTCCTGGGTTAGTGGCTGTCCCACACCCGCTCACTATACCCCCTTGTTCGAAGAAACACGAGATATTGAACGGGGTCGCATGAACGGTGTAGCATGAAGAAATGGGGGTTGTCTCAGCCTTGGGAAAGGTTTAACATAAAGCAGCAAAGCTTCCCGACGCTGAAAAGAGTTGCTTCTCTCAAACACAGAAGGGGAGCCGGATCACACCTGGCAGGGGGAGTATGATGTCAACTCGCTTTTTCTTCAAACTGCTTATTTTTTCTGGGTTGTGGGCTTCCCTGACTGCTGTGGGTGCTCCGCTGACCTCGGTGGCAGTGGCAAGCAGCCTTCAAGCATCCGTGGAAATGCGTGCCATCGTCCATTATTTCCGGGGAGCCAACTTCCAGCGCGATAAAGAGTTGAACGAGGCCATAGACCAATATAAACAGGCGCTGAAGCTGGATGACCAGTTTGCCGAGGCCTACAATAACCTGGGCACGGTCTATTTTGAGAAGGGGGACTATGGAAAGGCCACGGAGTTCTATGAAAAAGCTCTGGATCTCCACCAGGATTTTGCTGCTGCCCATTCCAACATGGGTACCGTCTACGCCCGCCAGGCCCACCGAATGAATGTCACCCAATTCTATCGCAGAGCCATTGTCCATCTGCAGAAAGCCATCGAATTGGATCCCAATCTCCCGGAGGCCTACAACACCCTGGGAATCGTTTACCACAGACGGGGCGAATTCCATCGATCCTCTGAGTTCTTTATGAAGGCCAAACAGGTGCGGCCCAGTTATGTCGATGCCTACAACAACTTGGGATTTACGTTGAGCCGTCTTGGCCAGTTGGATCGGGCCAGGAAAGAACTGCTGGCGGCTCTGCAAATAGACAGTCATTTTGCCCCGGCCAGGCACAATTTGGGGATGCTCAATCTTCGCGCTGGGGACCCGGAGGCTGCGCTCAAAGCTTTGGAGGAGGCCGTCGTAAACAATCCTGATTTTATTGCCTCCTATGTGGAGTTGGCCGCTTTGCATTTGAGGCAGGACCAGGACGCCGAGGCCTTGCAGGTTGCCCGGCGGGCTGTCCAGGTCGATCCTACCTCAGCCCAGGCTCAGAACATTCTTGGCCTTTCTCATCTCAGGTCGGATGACGAAAAGGCGGCGATGGCGGCCCTGGAAGAGGCGGTGAAGCTGGATGATAACTTTGCTGAGGGCCACGCCAACCTGGGTGCGTTGCTGGTTCTTCAGGGGGATCCCAAACGTGCCCTCAAGGAGTTGGATCGGGCCACGGAATTGGACGCGCAGTTGGCCGATCCCTACAGATATCGTGGCAATATCTTCTTTCGTCAGTCCGAGAGCCAGCGATCCATTGAGAGTTTCAGCCGCTACCTTGAACTGGTTCCAGACGCATCCGATGCCGAACAGGTGAGTTCCCTGATCGATTTGCTCCGCGCCATTGAAGAAGAAAAAGATTGATCTGGGGACAGGCCCAGAATTCGTTCCTAAACACTGATAATCATTGAGGAATTCTTAGGGCTGGCACCCAATTGTTCCTAGAACCTATATTCGGCGGGCGGGTTGGTGTTTAGATAAAGAGTGACCAGCTCCCGAGAAGCCTCTTCAGCCGACTTGTTGAGAAGGACAAGCCAGGCTTCTCTGCCAAACCGTTCCTCAATTTGCTGGATCATCCAGCAGCCCACGTAGTAGCCCCA
>Ga0209997_10000433_pt1 | contig 13853 bp, 12 predicted proteins | sample CR04metaG_FD_182079 | JGI IMG/M metagenome (GOLD analysis project Ga0209997, IMG submission 182079) | Deep subsurface microbial communities from Mariana Trench to uncover new lineages of life (NeLLi) - CR04 metaG (SPAdes) (version 2) | ecosystem: Environmental > Aquatic > Marine > Ocean trench...
TTGCTCCCAGTAGCGTTCAGGAGAGGTAGCGCGTGAGCGAGTCGACATTCCAGATGGATCAAGATTGGCTGGTTTTTCACCCCAGTCCGTCACTACCGGCTTTCGCGTCACCACCCGGCGCCGTGGATGCACATTGCCATGTTTTCGGTCCGGGTGATGTATTTCCATACGCAGCCGAACGCAAATACACGCCCTGCGACGCCCCAAAAGAAAAGCTTTGGGCCTTGCGTGATTACCTGGGTTTTGAGCGTAACGTCATTGTTCAGGCCACCTGTCATGGCACGGACAATCGGGCTTTGCTGGATGCATTGGAGAATTCCGCTGGCCGAGCCCGCGGAGTAGCGTCAGTGCAGAAAACGGTAACGGACGAGATGTTACAAGGGTTGCACGACGCCGGCGTTCGCGGCATACGCTTCAATTTCGTAACACGGCTCGTCGATGCGCTACCGCACAAAATCCTTGCTGAGATCGCCGAACGAATATCCCATTTGGGGTGGCATACGGTCATTTATTTCGAGTCACCGGATTTGCCACAGCTCTACGATTTCTTTTCATCACTGCCTGGCACTGTTGTCGTGGATCACATGGGGCGACCGAATGTGAGTTTGCCTGTCAATGGTGCCGAATTTGAACTGTTTTTGAAGCTCCTTACCGACAACGACAATATCTACAGCAAGGTCAGTTGTCCCGAACGCCTCTCGAATACTGGACCGCCGGAATACTCGGACGTTCTGCCGTTCGCAAAGACGGTGATCGAAGCATTTCCTGACCGTGTGCTCTGGGGCACGGACTGGCCCCATCCAAATATGAAAACCCACATGCCGGACGACGGTAAACTGGTGGACATTATTCCCTTAATCGCACCGACTTCGGCGTTGCAACACAAGTTGTTGGTGGAAAATCCGATGAAGCTGTATTGGCCCGAGGAAATCCACTGATGCCGCTCGAGAAGGCCTACGCGAAAATTCCTGGCACAACGATATTCGATGTCGACATGGCGAGACGCGGATATCACCTTAATCAGTTCTGTGCGTCTCTGATGAAGGAACAGGATCGACAACGATTCCAGTCCGATCAACGCGCCTATCTTGATGAATGGCGCATGACTGAACAACAAAAACAAGCGGTGCTAGACCGAGACTATAACCAGATGCTCGCGTTAGGCGGCAATATCTATTTTCTCGCCAAGATCTTTTCCAGCGATGGCCAGTCCTTTGAGCAGGCTGCCGCGTCGATGACGGGGATGTCCCAGGAGGAATATCGGAGCATGATGCTGAGTGGTGGGCGATCGCCGCATGTCGATGACCAGGATGTAGATCAAGTCGATGGCTAGAATTACGTCTGGCGTAGCAATGTCACACACGCCGGCGATCGGCGCTGCAATTGACCTTGGAAAAACGCAGGAAGAGTACTGGGATCCGGTGTTTAAGGGGTTCGAGTTTTCAAAAGCCTGGATTGCGACTGAGAAGCCGGATGTCATTTTTCTCGTCTACAATGACCATGCTTCAGCATTCAGCCTGAGCATGATCCCGACTTTTGCAATAGGATGCAGCGATTCATTCGAGCCGGCGGATGAGGGCTGGGGCGCGCGGCCTGTTCCGATTGTCAAAGGCCACTCCGAATTTGCGTGGCATATAGCGCAGTCAGTCATTCAGGACGACTTCGATCTGACCATGATTAATGAAATGACCGTCGATCATGGCCTTACTGTTCCTTTATCACTGATGTTCGGCACACCGAAAGAATGGCCGTGCCGGGTAATCCCGTTCGCGGTAAACGTCGTTGTGTACCCACCGCCCTCCGGACAGCGCTGTTTCTGCTTGGGCAAGGCTATTCGCCGGGCAGTCGAGGCCTTTGATGAGGACCTGAACGTTCAGATATGGGGAACCGGCGGCATGAGCCACCAATTGCAGGGCCAAAGGGCCGGATTGATAAATCAGAAGTTTGATGCGGATTTCCTTGCCCGACTACAGTCTGACCCAAAGGGATTGGCGAAAATGCCGCATCTGGATTATTTGCAGAACGCCGGATCGGAAGGAATCGAATTGGTGATGTGGCTGGTCATGCGCGGGGCGCTTGACCGAGACGTTGAGACGTTGCACAGTTTTTACCATGTACCGGCATCCAATACAGCGCTCGGTCATATCATTTTAAAGAATCGTGCAAAGCGTGCTTAAGAGGTAATTCTAATGAAAGTGCTTCTGGCGGGTGCTGGCGCATTCGGTATAAAACACCTCGACGGTATTGAGAAAATTGATGATGCCTCGGTCATCGGCCTGGTTGGGCGGCGTTTGGAGCCAACCAAGGAGGTTGCGGGTCAATATGGAATCGAGAACGTATTTACTGACTTGGCGGAAGCACTAAAACTTCCGCAAGTCGAGGCCGTGATTCTTTGCACCCCGACGCAACTACATGCACAACAAGCTATGCAATGTATGGATGCTGGCAAACATGTCCAGGTCGAAATACCGCTTGCTGATTCGTGGGCGGATGTACAGGCAGTCAGGCAAAAGCAAGAGGATACCGGGCTGATCTGCATGGCAGGGCATACCCGACGATTCAACCCGTCTCACCAGTTTATCCACGACAAGATTCAGGCGGGCGATATCAGTATCCAGCAAATGGATGTCGAGACTTATTTCTTCCGGCGCAAGAACATCAATGCCAAAGGAGAGCCGCGCTCCTGGACAGACCATCTGCTGTGGCACCATGCTGCGCATACCGTTGACCTGTTTCAATACCAGACCGGACAGAAAGTGGTGGAGGCAAATGGTCTGCAAGGTCCGATACACCCGGAACTCGGTATCGCCATGGATCTGTCTATCCAGATGAAGACGGAGGAGGGCGCACTTTTGACATTGTCCCTGTCGTTCAACAACAATGGTCCGCTGGGTACATTTTTTCGCTACATTTGCGATGAAGGCACCTACATCGCCAGCTACGATGATCTAGTTGATGGTGAGCTAAACCCGATCGATGTGTCACAAGTAGCCGTATCAATGAATGGAATCGAGCTGCAGGACCGCGAATTCTTCGCTGCAATTGATGCAGGCCGGGAGCCCAATTCATCCGTCGGTAGTGTGCTGGAGTGTTATCGTATATTGCATCAAATTGAACAGCAGCTCGAAGCTCCCCGGTAACTGCTATTATTAATGCATGAGAAAAATCGGAATTCGTCAGGCGCGAATTTTTATGGCCGTCGCAAATGCGGCGAGCGTCACAGGCGCAGCCAAAGTAGTTAATCGATCGCAGACTTCGGTTACGAAATCCATTCAGGACTTGGAACATCAGCTCGGCGTCTCACTGTTCGACAGAACCCCGAAAGGGGTTAGCCTCACAGCTTTTGGAGATGCTTTGATGCCGCGGGCGGAGTTGGCTGCGCGTGCGTTTGCGGCCGCGGAACAGCTGGTGTCTCCCGCCGTTCTCATGAGTGCGCCGGGTGCCACACGCTTTTTCAGAATGGACATCTCCGAGACCTGGTTGGATGGGTTTCTTGCGGTTGCTAGTCACCAGAACATAGCCAGCGCCGCGGATCACCTGGGCATCAAGCCAGCGGCCGTTTCGTCGTCTCTCAGGAAACTGGAGGATAGTCTGCACATAACGCTTTTTGAGCGCACCCCCAATGCGATCATTTGTACTTCATTAGGGCGGTCGATTGCTCAATACGTCAAGCTCGCACGAAGTTACATGCGGAACGCGTGCGACGAGATTTCGAATATGCAGGGTGTTCATGTCGGCCATATTTCAGTTGGTACGATGCCATACACTCGCACGATGATTATTCCCCGGGCAATAAATCAATTACTGGCCGAACATTCAGATCTCGATATTACGACGCACGACGGGCCGCTTGATGATCTTGTGGCGGCGTTGCGCTGCGGCGATATAGATGTGATGGTCGGCGCGTTGCATGGCCCAGGCAGTGACGGCGGACTAAATGAAGAACACCTGATCGATGACCAACTGGCGATCATCGTGCGCTCGCAGCACCCACTCACACGCTTGAAAAAAGTCGAGTGGAAGGATTTGCTGCAATACCCATGGGTGCTTCCGCGTCATGGCACCACGACTCGCAAATTATTCGAGCTAGTCGTGGAGAACCGCCAGGAAGAGAAGCCGTCTCATGTCGTCGAGACCAGTTCGTTGGTGTTACTACGAGGTTTGTTGGTGGAGAGCGACCGCGTTAGTACGCGCTCCAGACATCAGATATTGTACGAGGAACGAAGTGGATTGCTGGCGACGCTGCCGGTGGACCTGCCAGAATCACGTCTCCCGATTGGCATCACAACGCGCGCGCGCAGTGTTTTGGCGCCCGCCGTGGAAATGTTCATTGAAGAGTTACGCAAGGTTGCCCAGCAGGTAAGTAAGACCCTCTGAATCGACTACTCGTACAGGCTGTCTATGTACCCGCTTTCGTCCAGCTCGCGAACGATGCTGTCGTCATAAAAGAATTCCGGCGTGTACTTCCGCATCTCAACACCGTCATATAGGCGCATGATCATCTTGACGCCTTCATACGGGGGATACGGTTTCTCATCCATCTTCAGTAGTTCGGTATAAAAAAGGTCCCTCGCTTTGGGGTCTGTCATGCCGTACCACTTAATCATCGTCTGTTCAGCGATTGCCTTGTTCGTTTTCATCAGGGCGATGGCTTCCACGCCGCTTTTGACAAATGCGCGCGCGGCGTTAGGATTATTTTGGTACCAGTCACGATCTACGACTAACGCGGAGCCAGCAGTCGGGAAGCTATGATCCCCAAGGTCGACAAGAACATTGACGCCGCCGTTCATGATGGCCATGGTGCCATGCAATTCAGGAGCCATCAGTGCATCTATGTCACCGTTCAGCAGGGCGTCGAGTCCCAGTCCGCCACTCATCATGGCGACATCGTTCTGCTCCCAACCCATATGCTCAATGAACTGTAACCACTGGTTATGGCTCACCGCACCAAATCCGGAATAACCCAGACGTTTACCTTTGAGTTGCTCCGGGGCGGTGATATCAGGACGGGTCATGATTCGCCAGCGGGACTTGGTGTGCGTGGAGCCCAGTATTAACGGACCAGGTCCTCGACCGGCTCTTGTCGAAATGCCCACGATCGTGGGGCCGGAGCCACTGATTGCTATTGTGTATGGATCGTCACCATCCGGATCATAGATGTTTTCCGGTGCGACCTCGATGCCACTTCTGTTTATGGTCCTGACGGATCCCGGAGAGAACTTTGGCGTAACGTTGATCCCGTTCTTCTTGTAAAGACCCTGATCATAGGCAAGAATAAACGGAAACTTGTTAGCCGACACATCGCCCATTCGCAATATCAGTTCTTCATCAGTTATTAGCTCTTGTGCGCTGGCGGCACCCGACGCAAACAGCACAAGCACTAACGCGACAAGAGTGGTCCTGCAATTATGGAATTGGTTGAATTTCATTTTTGTTCCCAAGGTGGCCGTCGCGTTTTAGGTTTCAAGCAAAAAGGTAGCCAGACAAAAAGTTGTAGATCAACCCGCGATACAACTCAATATTGAAACCGATCTCAAATAAGATATACAGAATCGCGGTAACGCCGGTCGAGACTAGAGCGGACAAGAGCTTACTCTCCTTTGAGATCAGATTGAGCAAGAAATACATGAATGTTGCGACGCCGACGTAATGTCCGGCGACAAATATCAACAACATCAGCATGATAATCAAGCCGACCATACCTGCGACCAAGTTAAATTTTCTGTTCTTCCCTCTCATGACCTGCGATAAGCTCGACAGGATGGTCGTCGCATTGGTCGTTTTTCGTGTACGGTTAATTTGTGCGCCGATTAGAAGTAATAGAGGTATGAGAATGACCAGTGGTGTCCGAGCAGAAACGAAGGCATAGCCGAGCGCAGCGACGAGGGCGGCGCTAAAAGCGAGTCCAATCAGAACCACAAAGAACAGTTCCAGAGTCGTGTTGTTTTCTGTCACTTCGTCGGCTTCTTCTGCCATAGTCATTACTCTTGTTGTTCGGCCCGGGTTGTTTTGGATTGGCCGCGATCTCGAATAATCGTCCAGACGTTGTAGGCAAGAAACACGACCGTGATACTGGCCAGAGTTAGCGGTATCGGATTAAATATGAAATCGGGTCCGGACAGCTGCACGGCCAGGTAAAGATTTTTCTCGACCGTAAAGCCGAGGACGAATCCAATTAGAAGGGCGGCCCTCGAGTAACCGAGTACCTTCATCAAATAACCGATGACCCCGAAAAGGAGGGCGATGCCGATATCAAAAAACGAACGCTGCACGGCGAAAGCACCCGTGAAAACGATGACAAGAAGCACCGGTACCAGGATCGACGCCCTTAGTCCCGTAGCTCTGCTCAGCGGGTTGACCAAAAACATACCGCCGACCATGCCGATGAAATTGCCGATAATGATCGTAAATATCATGACAAAAATGACGTCAACGTGGTACGTCAGCATGTTGGGCCCGGTTTCCACACCGAGGATGAACAATGCGCCGAGCAAAATAGCCATTGACGAACTTCCGGGCACGCCAAACGCTATCGTGGATGCGAGCGCGCCGCCTTCTACCGCGTCGTTCGCTGCCTCAGATCCGATAACACCCTCGATATTGCCTTTGCCGAACTCCTCTGGCGTTTTGGAAGATTGTTTGGCGTGTCCGTAGGCAACAAACGCTGCAGGGGCACTCCCCAGCCCGGGAATCAGCCCCATCGCGGCACCGATGGAACTGCAGCGCAGTATCAACCACCAGTGCCTGAATGCCGTGATAATCCCTTGAAAAATCTGCTTTTGCGTTTCCCTGGTCGAAAGCATTTTGGTCTGCGGTCCACTGAGAGACCCGCCTTTAACCCAGAGCTCAAACATTTCCGCAACGGCGAACAGGCCGAGAATAACCGGGACAAGCTCGAGCCCGTCGTGAAGTTCAAGCCAGCCAAACGTAAATCTCTCGGTGTTGGTGACGTTGTCGAGGCCAATCATCGCCAGCAACAGACCGGCTAGTGCGGCGATGAGGCTCCTTATTATGTCTTCCTTGCCCAGTACTGCGACAAACGTCAGCGCCAATAGCGCCAGAACGAAAATTTCCGGGGGGCCGAAAAACAGCACAATGCGCTGCAATACGGGCAATAACAGGGCAAGTGCAACCGCACCGAACGTGGCGCCCAGAAAACAGGCTGTCAATGCCGCGCCCGCGGCCATGGCGCCAAGACCTTTGTCTCTCATTGGTGGACCATCGAGCAGCGTGGCTGCGTTTTGCCCGGTCCCGGGAGTGCTGAAGAATATTGCGGTCAGGCCGCCGCCCTGGGCTACCGTCGAATGAGCGCCCAGCAAAAATGCAATACCGGGTGCGGGATCCATCGAGTAAAGAAACGGGATAATCATTGCCATGGCGAAATGCCCGCTCAAGCCAGGAATGACGCCGATCAATAGTCCAAACACGGCTCCAACAAACAGGTACGGGAATACATCAAGGCTGACCGCCTGGAGGAAACCACTCAGCAGGCCTTCAACAATACCCATGTGCTCGTCCCGCCAAACTCACAACTGGCCCTTCACCGCGCTGATAAAAAATTGCTTTATGTTGTCTGGCATCTGCATTGCCTCTTCGACGAGCTGTGTCATTTCCTCGCCAGAGGCGTAACGGATAACCCGGCCTGATTTTTCTGCCTTCGCTATTAACTCCGGATCGTGTAACGCTTTTTCAAAAGCCTCGCGCAGGAATTGAATTCGCTCCGGGGGTGTACCAGGCGGCACCGCGACGGGCCGGCCTACTTTGTGCAGTGATTCCCATGCGGCGAGGATGGCTCTGGTATGTTCCGGATCAGGTGTTTTTTCAGCCATCTCGAAGGCTGTGGGTACGTCGGCTAAATCCGCGCTCCTTTCGATGCCACTCTGCAGTACGACTCTGTGTCTGCCCTCGTCAACCGCGTCCAAAGCGCTTCCCCAGGAACCCCAGGACCCGATGATATCGCCCCGCAGCATTGCCTGTCTGAGGACGGATGAGCTGTCGAAGCCATGAACAATTTTGAGCTGCAAATCAAATGCTTCATTGGCAACAACGGCATCGACAAAGGTACTACCGCCCAATCCGGTTGCCCCGATTATTACGCCCTCGCCAGCGTCCCATATTTGTTCGAACGTTTCGTATCCGCTGTCGAGCGAAATCACCAGCACCCGCGTGTCGGAAACAATACGGCCCAGGAACTCGAATTCACTAATTTTGTAGTTAGCGCCGCGCATCTCGGCCAATTCATTGGTCACCATCGCGCTGCCGTTGATCGAACCAATGGTAAGCCCGTTTTTCGCCGCGCCGAATAGCGCGTTGTTACCCCTAAGGCCACCCGCGCCGGGCATATTGTAAATATCGACGCGGGCACCGGTGTACTTCTCCAGGTAGGGTGAAATCAGGCGGGCATACTCGTCGTAGCCGCCGCCAGGGCTGTAGGGGATGATCCACTTGATGTTGCGACCGTCATAGAAGGCTGCAACGCCTGTCTTGGGTTCTTTGTTGGTGTCCACCTTCTGGCAGGCCGACATGCAAAACAGTGCCAGTGTCGATACCAGGCAGATGCTTGCTGCGCGGCTAATGAGCCTCGTCCGTCCCATCATGATTCCTCCCGATTTCATCAGGCTTTTTATTGGTACAGGAGCAGCAAAAGTATGCAGCACCTAACGTGAGTAATACAACCGCATTTACGCCTCAAACGATAGCGATTTTGCTAATTCTCATACAGGCCCGTCGATTGCACATGTTGTAATGACGGTCATCTTGGTTCCTAGAGCGCTGTACGTTGCTAGGTTCTATTCTCGCGCTTGCCTCCGCAGCACTGTTTGGTCTTAACTCCGCCTCGATAAGGCGCGGTGTACTGACCGGAAGCGTCTTGCATGCACTGGCCATAACGGTGCCATTGGGGGTGCCGTTATTTGCGCTGGCCTACATTGCGTTTGGTGGTTTTCGATCACCGGCTTCCTTGTCCTATCCGGCCTGGGCGTGGTTCGCTTTTGCTGGTGTCGTGCACTTCACTATCGGACGCTACGGCAACTACCGTGCCACGCGTGCCTTGGGTGCAACCCTGTCCGCGCCGTTGCAACAGATCAGTATTCCTGTATCGCTCATCCTCGCGCTGTATTTCCTCGACGAAACACTGACCGTACTGATGCTTGTCGGCATATTGCTGGTTCTGGTGGGTCCCGTGGTGGCTACCTGGAGACCCGCCGGAGACAAAGTGGTGGCGACATCGTCCGGATTTCGGCCTGCGTATCGGGAAGGCGTTCTGTGGGGTGTAGTTGGTGCAGTTGCGTATGGCGTCAGTCCATTGATGATTGTGAAGGGGCTGGGTTCCGACGCCACGATGACCGACGGCATTGCGGGGGGGTTAATCTCATATGCGGCGGCGGCCATTGTGATTCTCGTGGTTGTGCTGGCTGCCGGCGGAAGGTCGTTCATGGGGCAGCTCGATCGCACGGCTGGCAAATGGTTTCTGCTATCGACCGTACTTATTTTTCTGTCTCAAATGCTCCGTTACATAGCCCTGACGATTGCACCGATTTCGGTCGTCGTACCTATTCAGAGAACATCAATTGTCTTTCGCGTCGTTTTCGGCTGGATATTCAATCGCGAACACGAGGTGTTCGGCAGCCGGATGCTGGTGGGAATAGCCATGTCACTAATCGGCGCAGGTGTTCTTAGCTACAGCTTGTACGCCTCGTAAGTGGCGGGATGAAACAATTCGTCGACGGCTAGTCTGCGGGGCGACAGCCCTTGATTGAAATGCATCTCGCAGAACGCCTCGAGAACGTCAACATTCTTGGCAACGCCATAAGACCAAAAATCGTCGCCCATCAACTGTTTGGCCAACCTTAAGTTATCTTCAACAAACGGCATTGTCACTTTCGTCGCTGAGGTGTCATTGAGTGCTCGTTGCGCGTGGTCCTTCGCTTCGGAAAATGCCTTCATCAGCGCACCCGGCAACCACGGATGAGCATCCGCCAGTGCTCGTCGCAAGCCGACAACGTGCATGATCGGAAACAGGCCGGTGCGCTTAAAGTGGTCAGCAGCCGCCGCAACGGAGTCGTCGAAAAGTCGGCCAACGTGTGGGTGACCTTCATCGAAACAACGTGGCCAGCGTGGTCCAATAAAGCCGTCAATTTCTCCGTCCGCCAGCATCTGATTCAATGTTGCGTCACGCGGCGCCTGCTCGATGCGTATGTCTGCGGGCAAATCGAGTTTGATCTTTTCGGGGCGACCCGCTGTATCCATGCCACCCGTTACCCAAGTAATGTCGGACGGCTTCACACCGAAATCCTGTTCAAGAAGGCCACGCACCCATACGTTTGCACTGAGTTGGTACTCTGCTATCCCGAACCTTTTTCCAGCGAGGTCCTGAGGTGAATCGATGCCGCGATCCGTGCGAATGTAAATGGATGTATGCCGGAACGCCCGCGACAGAAAAACAGGAATGGCTACATAGTGCGGATCGCCCCTGGCCACGCTGACGCAATAACTAGAAATCGAAAGCTCGGATATATCGAACTCGTGTTGGCGAAAAGCGCGAAAAAACATCTCTTCGGGCGACAGCAGCATACAGACCGGATCGACGCCGTCGATTTTTACGCGACCGTCGACTATAGGGCGGGTCCGGTCATAATCGCCCATCGCGATTGACAGCTTCAGGTCGATCATCAGAAAGCGCCGCTAAATGTCAACAGAATCCTGGTCCCATCTGTTGTGGTTCGCACTACGCGAAAATCCACCGGCGACAGCTCACGCTCGCCAACGTACACAGTTCGATCGCGAGACTGCGCGAGATCAAGAATATTCATCCAGGACAATCGAGTTTTGATGCCGAACCAACGGGTCGTTTCTATGAATGCATTCAGGTCCGTTTCCTCATCGTAAACATCGTACTCGTCCACCTTGAACAGCGGCCTCTCGGCGCGCAACGAAAAATCCCATCCCCACGCAACTCGTGCTGCATCAAAATCCTGCCGGAAGTCGACGAATATCGCATATTCGTTTTCTCCACGAAACTCCATTGGGCCCCGGTGTCCGCCCTCGGCAGACAGTACGCGGTCGGTCTCGGTAACAGGGTCGACGACAGTAGAGTCCTGCCAGCGGGCCTTGACATCGAGTCGCGACTGGGAAAGCCCAAGGGCATCGAGTGGCAATGTCGCATCGAGGATTATTCCCCAGCGACGCCCATCACCGATGTTGCCTGGCGCCTCAACGTCGACACCCAGAGGCAGCAAGTCTTCTACATCCGTTATCCAGTGATGGAATGCGGTCAGCTTGACGACGCCCAGCTCCCCGAATCGTCGCTCTTCGCTGGCTTCCACAATCCAGGTAGTCTCCGGTTGCAGATCTGGATTGCCGAGCAGAACGTTATCGTCCTCGAAAATCGTCGCACTGACGAAGTCCTTGAAGTCCAATTGAGACACTTCGCGCGCAACACGTATTCGCGACTGTCGCCGCGGAGTCGCAGCGTACGTTAAAATTGCGTAGGGTTTGACGTAGAAGAAACTACGTTTCGCCTCGGCATCGCCGCTTTGTTCTATAGTCGATGTCTCGGCGCCAAGCCCGTAGTTCAACTCCAGCTTGCCCAGGTGAAATGTGTCGTTAACCTGAATCTCGGCGCGTAGTTCCTCGACTCGCGTGTTGGCTCCGGGTACCGGGACGATCACCGGTCCGTTGCCTGTATCGACAGTTTGTATGAGCTCGCTGTCGAGAACGTTGCGGGCACCTTCGATATTTATTTGGATCACGTGGTCCGCCATTCCCGTCCAGTCGAATTCAAAACGGACAATGTTCTCGCTGGACAATGCGTCTGTGTCGGCTTCTCTGTACAGAGTTTGATCGCCAAGTTCATCAAAACTTCGCTGCGATGAAAATGGTTCTTGATCATTTCGAAAGAACAACAGAATGCCCTTGCCCAGCCAGTTCGGCGCAAGGTTGCGTTCTGCATCCAGACCAATTTCGATTTTCTTGCTGCGTCGATCATTCTGGAAGAATTCGTCGCTTGGAGGCACGCCCGCTTCTAGTGGGCTATTCGCGATATGTTCATCCTCCTCTCGCACTTCAAGCCCGATTACCATATTTAGCTGCCACAGAGTTTCACCAACCCAACGGGATGCGTTGAGGTATCCATTGGTCGTGAACCCTCTGCCGGCATGGTCAATGGCTCGTTCCTCGATCAACGCGCCCGTACCATCGAACACATTCTCGATTCCTGGGTCGCCGTACCCTGCTTTGCGTATATCAAAACCGATGTTGAAGTCGGTGCTACGCCATCGGTCAGAAACCGAGATACTACCGCTTGGTGTCAGCGACGAGATCTCGAAATTGTTTCTTAGCGATACTTCCCATCGAGTCGCTGCCTTGCCGTCTTCACCAAGTATCACGTTTGCTACGACAGGTCGCCCCCGCAGATCTATGTCTCCCACCTGGGTCCTGATCAATTCAATGCTGGCAACTCTGGAGGCAGCGATGCGCGACAGTATGGTTGAGGGCTTGTCCTGCTTTGCGCTGGGATAGCGGTTGTTGATCAGCAGATTGCCGACGGAGCCCCCAAAGCCGCGCAAGTCATCACCATCGTCCAGTTGAAACCCGGGCAACTGACTGACCATGTCCAGTGCGGTGTTTGGTTGATATCGATCGAAAAACGACGGGGCGTAAGACACAATCGCGTCTTCGGGCGGCGTTTCCTGGGCCAGGACCGACGTACTCAGGCTCAACAGACTGGCAGCAACAAGAGATACCGTCAGCTGCGTATGCCACCTACACGTTTCGTTTTCTCTGCGCCGCAACGGAATAGTCCGGATACCAGGTTAGTTCCGCCCCTTTACCCAGGGTACGAGTGCGGACATCGAGCATGAATGGCCTGCCTTCCTTCAGCGTTCGCAAACCGCGCTGAATGGCGGGCTGCAACTCGCCCGAGTTGGAGACGACCGCGCCGGGAATATTGTACGCAGCAGCCAGCTTCGTGAAATCGACATCGGGATCGCCCAAATAGCACACATAGTCCCGATTTGCCCTACCAGCGCGTCCACCGCGGTTCAATATCTGCCAACGTGTTTCCTCGTAGGTGCGATTGTTCGTAACGACCGTCATTACGGGAATGTCGTAGCGTGACATTGTCCATAATGAATCCGTTTGCCCAAACAGGAAGCCACCGTCACCTTGCAACGATACGACTTGGCGGTCGGGCAATGCCAGTTTGACGCCCGCGGAAGCACCAACGCCCCAACCGAGCGCGCGTCCTTCGGTGCGACCGATTTTTGTCATGCCATCGTCGGAAAACGGGAAAAAGCTCAGCGTCTTGTGTTCGGTTCCCAGTTCTTCGACAACAACCGCGTCTTTTTCCATCTGCCGATTCAGCTCGTACATCAGGCGTGGCCACGGTACCGGTTCGCCGTGACTGTTTCTGCCAGCCTCGACCCGGGCGGCCCGAACGGCGGTAGTATGTGCGGCGCAGATCGCACCTCTTTCGGCGGTACGATCTTTCAGTTGCTGCGGGCTTGCCATACTCCTGATCGCATTGACCAGTGATCTTGCGATCTGATCCAGGTCACCGACAAGTGCTCCGACGAGCGGGGTGTTTCTACCGATTGCGATGGCATCAACGCTTGCATGAATGACTGGCACGCCCGCGACAAAAGCGGGTCTGCGCAGCGGGAAACGAGCACCGAAGTTGACGAAACAGTCGATTGGTTCCGGGTAGACAGCCAGGTAACTTCGAACGGCAGGCAACTCACCCAGGTAAAGTGGATGAAAGTTGGGGAAATCCGCGTAGAAACTTCGATGCTGTGTGACCGGAATCGCCAGCAGTTCCGCAAGTTCCACCAGCGATGCACGCGCGTTGGTCTGGC
>Ga0209997_10000435_pt1 | contig 13821 bp, 11 predicted proteins | sample CR04metaG_FD_182079 | JGI IMG/M metagenome (GOLD analysis project Ga0209997, IMG submission 182079) | Deep subsurface microbial communities from Mariana Trench to uncover new lineages of life (NeLLi) - CR04 metaG (SPAdes) (version 2) | ecosystem: Environmental > Aquatic > Marine > Ocean trench...
CGCGCCTTTTGGGGGCGTCAGCGCCGCTTGACGATGTCCCGCATCGCCGGCGCGACGCTTCCTGCCCAAAAGACGCGAAAAGACGATCACACGTACCATCCTCTTATGATAGAGGGTACTAGCAGGATTCCGGGGCCGGCGAAGAGCAAAATCCACCGCCGGGAGGCACCCGGGGAAGCGCACCGCCCCATCACAATGTATTGAGATAAGGGACAAATGCCCTTTCCCTTCGGCCAAAAGGTCCCTATTTTCAGGTGGCGGGCGTCGGGGCGTCCGCATTTCCCGGAAATGGGCGGAGATCGACCCTTGGCAAAAAGATCGGACAAAACCCTTCGCGTCCTGCTGGCGAAACCCCGCGGTTTCTGCGCCGGCGTCGAGCGCGCCATCGAAATCGTCGAGCGGGCCCTGGACATCTACGGCCCGCCGGTCTATGTGCGCCACGAAATCGTTCACAACCAGCGGGTTGTGGAGACCCTGCGCGCCAAGGGGGCGGTGTTCGTCGAGGAAGTGGAGGACATCCCCGACGGCGGCGTCACCGTGTTCAGCGCCCACGGCGTTTCCGAGGCGGTGGAGAATTCGGCCAAGGTGCGCAACCTGCCGATCATCGACGCCACCTGTCCCCTGGTGTCCAAGGTCCACAAGGAAGGCCAGAACCACGCCCGAAAGAACCGCGAAGTGATCCTCATCGGGCATGAGGGGCACCCGGAGGTGGAGGGAACCCAGGGCCGCATTCCGGGCGGCGTTTATATTGTGACCAGCCCGGAAGACGTACCCAAATTGACGGTCCGCGATCCCGCACGGCTCGCCTACATCACCCAGACCACCCTCAGCGTCGATGACACGCGCGACGTGATCGACGCCCTGAAACAGCGTTTCCCGGACATCGTCGGGCCCGATGTCAAGGACATCTGCTACGCCACCCAGAACCGCCAGCAATCGGCCCGCGCCCTGGCCGCCCATGTGGACCTGCTGCTCGTGGTTGGTGCGCAAAACAGCTCGAATTCCAACCGTCTGCGCGATTTCGGCGCGGCGATGGGCGTCCCCAGCTACCTCATCGACGACGCCGATTCCTTGAATCCCTCGTGGCTCGACGGCGTCAGCACCGTGGGCATCACCGCCGGCGCGTCGGCGCCGGAGGAACTGGTCCAGGAGTTGGTAAAGCGTCTGGAGGACTTCGGTGAAGTTTCGGTGGAGGAACTGTCCGGGGTGGAAGAAAGCGTCATATTCAAGCTGCCCCGCGAACTGGCCGATGCAGCCCGCGCGGCCGAATAGGCACCGCAAGGAGTTCGGTTAAAGTGGCTGTCCCCCTCATCCAGCAAATTCGTGTCGGCGCCTACGTCGTCAAGCAGCGCCTGATGGGCGTCGACAAATACCCCCTGGTCCTGATGCTGGAACCCCTGTTCCGGTGCAATCTGGCGTGCCCGGGCTGCGGCAAGATCGACTATCCGGATCCCATCCTGAATAAGCGTCTGAGCGTCCGCGAATGCCTCGACGCGGTGGACGAGTGCGGCGCGCCGGTGGTCTCCATCCCCGGCGGCGAGCCCTTGCTGCACAAGGACATCGACCAGATCGTCAAGGGCATCGTGGCGCGCAAGAAATTCGTCTACCTGTGCACCAACGCGCTGCTCATGGAGAAAAAGCTCCATTTGTTCAGCCCCACCCCCTATCTCACGTTCTCGGTACACCTGGACGGGCTGGAGAAACACCACGACCGGGCGGTCGCCCAGGAGGGAGTCTTCAAGCGCGCCGTCGCCGCCATCAAGTCAGCCTCGGCTAAGGGCTTCCGGGTCAACGTCAACTGCACGCTGTTCGACCAGATGACGGCCCCGGAAGCGGCCGAATTCTTCGATTTCGTCACCAATAACCTGGGCGTCGAGGGGATCACCGTCTCGCCCGGCTACGCTTACGAGCGCGCCCCCGACCAGGACCACTTCCTGAACCGCCGCAAGACCAAGCAGCTCTTCCGCGATATCTTAAAGCTCGGGCGCGGCAAGAAGTGGCGTTTCAGCCAGTCGACGCTTTTTATGGACTTTCTCGCCGGCAACCAGGAATACCGGTGTACCCCCTGGGGCAACCCGACGCGCAACGTCTTCGGCTGGCAACGCCCGTGCTACCTGCTGAACGAAGGCTACGTGGCCTCGTTTGCGGAACTCCTGGAAGAGACCGAGTGGGACATCTACGGCACCGGCAACTACGAGAAGTGCGCCGACTGTATGGTCCACTGCGGATACGAGGCGACCGCCGTTGCCGACACCGTGGCCCACCCGCTGAAGGCCCTGAAGGTCGCGTTGCGCGGCTTCGAGACCGACGCACCCATGGCCCCGGAAATCCCCCTGGACAACCAGCGGCCGGCCGAGTTCGTCTTCGAGGATGTGGTGAAAGGCTTAAGCGAGGCCGAATCCGGCGCCGGCGCGCGAAGCGACGCGGCGTAAGGCGGCCAGGGCCCTTCCGTTTTCCCGCGCCAGACCGATCAATTCCCACACGGTCCACGGGCGCACCAGCAGCGGCCGGATAATCGCTCCCGGCGCGATGCTGCCGTCCGCGAGGACGGCCTTCATCACCCACGGAGGGATGGCCCGCGCCGCCGGATCGGCGACCGCCCGCAATGCCAGGAAGGGAACGTCCGCCTGGGCGGCAACCTCGGCGACGCCCAGGCTTTCCATGTCCACGGCCGCCGCGCCCGTGGTTTCCCGAAGGCGGCGCTTCGCCGCCGGGGTGCTCACCGCGTGCCCGCTTCCGGCAAGGGTCGCCACCGCCATGTCCGCCTCGCCCGAAAGGGCGGCGCGGAGCCGGTCCCGCCACGGGGCGTCGGTGGCGAACCGCCCGCCGTCGGGGGCGACGACCGCCTCGGCCAGGACCAGCGCGCCGGGGCCCAGATCGGGGTCCAGGCCCCCGGCCGTACCGAAACTCAGCAGCCCGGTGCAGCCCCGGGAAAGGAGTGCGCGCGCCACCCGGCGGGCGCCCTCGGGGCTGGCGCCGGCGCTCTCGACAAGGGGCCGGCGGTCAACCGGAATTTCGGACAGGCAATCGGCTTCGCTGGCCAGGCCGGTAATGACGCCGAGCCGGTTCAATCACATGCCAAACACGGGCCGCTCGGCGTCGGCCGCGATCAAGTTGCGGTACCGGGCCAGCGTCCACAGCGGGAAGTACGCGCTGTAGCCGTGATAGCGAAGATAGAAAATCCGCGGGAAGCCTACGGCGTTGAAATATTCTTCCTTCCACTTGCCGTTATCGCGCGGCGCATCGAGCAGGTATTCGATCCCGCGCCTGACGCTGTCGCTGTCCACCTCGCCGGCCGCCATCAGCCCCAGGAGCGCCCATGACGTCTGCGAGGGCGTGCTCGTCTTCACGGCGTCCATGCGCCGTGCCTTGGCGGCCACCGATACGTACCATCTGCGGTGATCCAAGTAGGTGGAGCAGTCCTCCCCCCAGCCGCCGTCGGGGCGCTGACAGTATTTCAGCCATGCCGCCGCCTTGCGGATGTAGGGCGCCTGCATGTCCGCGCCCGCCGCCTTGAAGGCGCTCAACACGGACCATGTGCCGTAGACGTAGTTGTTGCCCCAGCGGCCGAACCAGGATCCGTCTTCCTCCTGCTCGCGCCTGAGGTATGCGAGTCCCCGCGCCACGGCCGGATGGGTGTGGTCGTACCCGACCTGGGCAAGCAGGGATACACAGCGCGCGGTGACGTCAGCCGTGGGCGGGTCCAGCAGCGCGCCATGATCGGCAAAGGGAATGCTTTGCAGGAAGTAGTGATTGTTGTCCGCGTCGAAAGCGCCCCAACCGCCATTTCGGCTTTGCATGCCGAGGATCCACTCGACGCCGCGCTCGATGGCTTCGCCATAGGCGTCTGCGTCCGCCCGGTGCAGGGCCATGGCCACGACCGCGGTATCGTCCACATCGGGATAGAAATCGTTCCAGTACTGGAAGGCCCATCCCCCGGGGCGTATGTGGCCGCGGTTGGCCGCCCAGTCGCCCTTGACGTCGAGGATCTGCCGCCCGACCAGCCATCGGCTCGCCCGCCGCACGATCGGGTGGTCGCCTTCCATACCGGCTTCCATCAGGGCATACAGGGCGAGGCCGGTGTCCCACACGGGCGACAGGCAGGGCTGGCAGTAGCCCATGCCGTTCCTGAACACCAGCAGCTTGTCCACGGCACTGCGGGCGGTCACCACATCCGGGTGGTCGCCGGGATACCCCAGCGCGTCGAAGACCATCAGGGAGTTGGCCATGGCCGGAAAAATGCCGCCCAGCCCGTCCTCGCCATTGAGCCGCTCCTTGATGAAGGCCATGGCCCGGCCGATGGCTTTTCGCTCCAGAACCTTGGGAAACAGGGGCTCGATCACGCGGGCGACACGGTCAAGGAGAAGCAGCACCGTGCCAAGGAACTGGCCGGTGGGGTTTCTCAGGTATTGCATTTCCTCGTCCGCCGGCGTGCAGAACAGCTCCTCGATCCCGATGCCGCGCGGATTGCGCGCCCGTGGCTTCAACGCCGCCAGGACCAGAAGCGGTACCATCACCGTGCGTGACCAGTACGAGACCTTGTCGATGTGGAAGGGCGCCCACTTGGGCAGGAGCAACGCCTCGACCCGCATCACCGGCACGGCGCGCCACGGCACATGTCCGAACAAGGCCAGGGTGAAACGGGTGAACACGTTGCAGCGGGCCGCCCCGCCGTGTTTGCGGATGGCCTTGCGCGCCCACGTCATGTGGGGCGCCTCTATGTCCTCTCCCGTCAGCTTGAGGGCGTAGTATGCCTTGACCGAGGCGCTCATGTCGAAGTCGCCGTCGTGATAGAGCGGCCAGCCGCCGTGTTCCCCCTGGATGGCGCGGATGTAGTTGGCCAGCTTGGCCTCGACGGCGTCGTCGATCCGGCCCAGAAAATGGTTGAGCAGAATGTATTCGGACGGGATGGTGACGTCGGCTTCCAGCTCGTACGCCCAATGACCGTCGTCGGCCTGCCGGTCGGTGAGGCCAACCAAGGCCCGCTCTATCGCCGCGTCGAGACGGTCTTCCTCCCGCCGCGTCTCGTACAGCGGTGTCGCCAGTGTCTCCAACATGCCTGTCTAGAGTCCCCCCGGGCCCCGGCGCCGTTCGAGGGCCGATGCGACCCCTGCGGTAAATTTTACGGCGCCTCTAATCTAAGGGTTTTTTTGTCAGAATTCCAGCGTTTGTCAAGTGGATGATAGGGTCGCCAAGACCGCGTCGGCGGCCGCCCTCCCCGATCGCACGGCCCCTTCGATGGTCGCCGGCAGGCCGGTATCGGTCCAGTCCCCGGCAAGGCAAAGGTTTCTCCATGCCGTCCGCGTGCCCGGCCGGCGGGCCACCTCCTCGGGCGTCTGGGCGAAGGTGGCGCGCTTTTCCTTCACGATCCTGTGAAGCGGCAGCGGCGCGTCCCCGAGCCCCAGGGCGCGGGCGACATCGGCCCAACATCGCCCGGCGATGGCGGCGGACGGTTCGTCGGCCAGGGCGTCGGCGGCGCTGACGGTAACCGATGCGATATCGTCGCGCACGAAGAGCCACTGGCAGGTGCCGCCCACCAGGCCGAGGAAACCCAGGTCTTCGCGCCTGGTTGCGAGGCGGAAGTGCCCGTTGACGATGGCGCGGCTGGTAGCGGGCGCGACGATCCCGGGCACGAGGGCGGCGGCGCCCGCCGGCGGGACGGCCAGCACCACGCAGTCCCCCGGCGCGACGGCCACGGGGTCCCCGCCGAAATCCAGCCCCGCCACCCGGTCCGATTCGAAGCGCAAGGACCGCAGCCGGTGGTTGAACCGGGCCGGACAGGCGTTGCGGCCGAGGAAGGCAAGCGCCGGATCGATGAAACTGTCGTTCAGGCTCCTGCGGGCGACCAGTGGGCGGCAGGCGGCCTCGCCGCGCCCGAACGTCTGGGCAATCATGGGCCACATCAGGCTGGCCGCGCCCTCCTCGGCGCTGGTGTTGAGGACGGCGACCGCAAGGGGTTCCCAGAACCGCCTGAAAAGGGCCCCGTCCGTGCCCAGACACGCGGCGACGGTGGTTTCGCGCCCCGCCCAGGCCAGGCGCAGCCCGCGCAGGTAATCTCTCGGCCGGGTGTCCGGGACCCGCCGCCCGGCGGAAAATATCCACCACGGGAACGGCCCGGCGCTGGGCCGGACAACCCAGCGCAGGCCGCTTTGCAGGTCGAGAAAGGGGTACTCGGCGGGCACCGGGCCGATCAGGCTGTCGGCGCTGCCGATGTCTTCAAGGTAGCCGCGGACCGCGCGGTTGCCGCTCATCAGAAGGTGGTTGCCGTTGTCGATCAGCCGGTCCAGGGTCGCGTCGTGAAAGGACCGGCAGCGGCCGCCGGCCTGCCCCGCGGCTTCGTGGACCGCCACGTGGCGCCCCGCCCGTGCCAGCCTGACGGCACAGGAAAGGCCGGCAACACCGGCCCCGACGACGTGAACGGTGGCGGTCATTCAGACCATCCCGTGGCGGAACGCGATCCAAAGTTTCTCCGCCCTGGACAGCTTCACCGGCTCGCCCAACCGCCGCCAGCCCCGCCGCACCAACAGCCGAAAGACTTTCCGGTAGACCTCCATCATGACGATGGCGGGCCGTACCTTATGGCGGTCGCAGGCGGCCAGGGCCGAGACCGCCTCGTCGAACCGGCGCTCTGCCATCTCGGCCACCTCCGCACACACGTCGGGCAGGGCGGGATGGGTCAAAACGGCGGCCGCATCGGAGCCGGTGACGCCGTGGGCGCGCAGCAACTCGCCGGGCAGGTACAGGCGGTCGCGCTGGGCATCCTCGTGCAGGTCGCGCAGGATATTGGTCAACTGCAGGGCCCGGCCCAAGGCGTGGGCGACCCGGTCCCCATGGGCCCCGTCCACGCCGAATACCCGGACGGACAACCGGCCCACGGCACACGCCACCCGGTCGCAGTACAGGTTCAACTCGTCCATGTCGGCGATGCGCACCCTTGGCGCGGCGTCCATTTCCATGCCGTCGATCACCGACAGGAAGTCCTGCTTTCTCAGGCCGAAACGCGACACCGCCCCGGCCACGGCGTGGGATAGGGCAAATCGCGGCCGGCCGGCATAGATGCGCCCTACCTCGTCGCGCCATTGATCGAGACGGGTCCGCTTGTCCGCCTCCTCGCCGGAATCGTCGGCGATGTCATCCACCTCGCGGCAGAAGGCATACACCGCGTACATGGCGTTCCGTTTCGCCGCGGGCAGGGTGCGCATGGCCCAGAAAAACGAGGTTCCCGACCGTCTGACCAGGGACCTGACGTGGTCCGTGACCTCGGAGGAGGAGGTGCTCACCGTCATGCTCCCTATGACGTTGACCGGGGCGTCACCCGGCGTCACCCGCCCGGGCCGGCGCGCCGTCCATTGGCCGGACCGCCGTAGCTGCGCCCCTTCCAGGCGCCGCCCAGGCCCTTCCAGTGGCGGCGCGCGGAATCCGCCGTCATCAGGGTGAACAACAGGGCCGCCAGGGGCAACGTCAGGACCGACCACGGCGGCTGGCCGTAAAGCCGGACCGTAGGACCGTACGCAAACGCCATCAGCGACCACGCCGCGAGCCCGGCCAGGCCCGCCACGGCGTCGCCCGCCACCAGCCCCGCGAACGCCGCCGCCGGCGGCACCAGATAGAGGACGGCCATGCCGAACACCGTGCCACCCAGCGCCGCCGTGGAATACCCAAGTTGTTCGAACGCCGTGCGCGCCACCATGTTCCACATGTCCTCCAGGCGCGGGTGGGCGCGCAGGCTGCGCACGCTGTCGGTGAGGCCGAGCCAGATCGGCCCCTTGCGCTTGATGCGTGTCCCCAGCGCGCAGTCGTCGATGAGCCGGCCGCGGATGCTCTCGACGCCGCCCGCCTGCCGCAAAGCGGCGCGGCGCACCAGCATGCAGCCCCCCGCGGCGGCGGCCTCGGGCCTTTCGGGGTCGTTGACGCGGGGAAACGGATAGACTTTCTGGAAGAAGAAGATGAAGGCGGGAATCAAGAAGCGCTCCCAGGCACTCCGGCAGCGCAAAAGCACCATCAGGGAGACCAGGTCGAGCCCGCCGGCCTCGGCCTTACCCACCAAACGGCACAGATTTTGCGGGTCATGCTCGATATCGGCGTCGGTGAACAGCACGAACGCGGCCTCGGGCGCCACCTTTTCGGCGTAGGCCAGACCCTGGGCCACGGCCCACAGCTTGCCGGTCCAGCCCGCTTCCGGCGGCGGCGCCGTGACCAGGGAAAGGCGCTTCGAGCCCGCCGCCGCCCGGCGGGCCGCGGCGGCGGTCCCGTCGTCGCTGCCGTCATCCACGACGACGATGGACAGAGCGCCGGGATAGTCCTGGGCCAGGAGGGATGCGACGCACCGTCCTATGGTCGCCGCCTCGTTTCGGGCGGGAACGATGACGACGACACCCGGCCATGAGTCGCGGTCGGGAAAAGGTCCGTCCAGCCGCTGGTCGGCGCGCCAGAACGCGCCGCGGAACAGAACCAGCACCACCCACGCGCCGAGCGCGATGACGGCCGCGATGGCAGCGATAGAGAGGGTCATCCGCTTCGCGCGCCGAACGCCGCCGCCAGCACACCGAGCAGGCAGCACCACAGGAACCCGGCCTTGGACAGCTCGACGCGCCGCGCCAGCGGATCGCGGCGCCGCAAAAGCGCGGTCAACCGCTTCGCGATGGCCAGGATGCCGGCGGATTCCATGGCCAAGCGGCGATTGCGCACGCCGCCCGGCATCGGGCGGGCCTGGGTGAGCAGGGCCTCGACGCCGTCAAGGGTGCGATCGAGCACCTTGCGCAGGGCCGGGCTGGTGGTCGGGGTGTCCAGGTCCTCGACCACCGCGCCGGCCTCCTCCATCCACGCGATCGGCAGGTAGACCCGGTTCAGGCGGCGGTAGTCATCCTGGCAGTCCTGGAGATGATTGATGATCTGCAGTCCCATGCAAAGGGCGTCCGAGGGCCCGTAGCCGTGGCGCGACCCGCCGTGGAGATCCAGCATGTAGCGCCCCACGGACGCCGCCGAAAGGGTGCAGTATCCGATCAGGTCGTCCCAGTCCCGGTAGCGGAGTTTCGTCGCATCCTGTTTGAAGGCGGCCAGCAAATCCGCACAGTGGCGCGGCGCAACCCCCGTTTCGGCCAGGCTTTCGCGCATGCGGTGGGCCTTGCGGAAGGCGGGGTTTTCCCGATCGCGGCCGAGCAGCGCGTCCTCGAACCCGTCCAGCCGCGCCACCTTCTCCTCCGGCGGCAGGTCCGGATTATCCGCGATATCGTCGGCGCCGCGGGCGAAATCGTAGAAAATGGCCACGTGGGGACGCAGCCGGGCCGGCAACAACCAGGACCCGACGGGGAAGTTCTCGTAGGCCACATCCTTGCCCGACGGTGTCTCTACGGAAAGCGGCGTGGCGACGGTCATGGGAGGTGTATCGCGGCGGGCATGCCCGCGGTCAGGCGTTGCCGTTGAAGACTTTTTTGCGCATTTCGTCGAGGAGATTCTGAATCTTGCCGCCGTTCCTGCGGATGACGGAGGCCACTTCGGACCGTTGGGTCTGGCCTAGGCTCACCCCTTCCACCATGACGTCGATGACCTTGTGCTCGCCCTTGCGCTTGCGCACGCGCCAGTCGACCCGCGCCAGCGGGCTACCGTCGGGCCGCAGGATCTTCGAATACACGATGATATCCGCGTCGCCCTTGGTGGCCGTCTTGGTGATCATCAGGGTGACACCTGCATAATTGGCGAAGCGGTCCACGTAGATGGACACCAGCAGGTTCTCGAAAAGATTCAGGAACTCCGTGCGTTCCCCATCGGTCGCCTTGCGCCAATAGCGGCCCATCACCCATCGGCCGATGGTCTTCACGGCAAAGTGTTCATGCAGGAGAACGCGAAAGCGCTTCACCCGCTCCTTGCGGGGGACCTCTTTCACCGTCAGCGCCGCGATCGCCTTGTCGGCAAGGGACTCGATGAGCTGCCGCGCTTCCTCCTGGGTACTGGCCGCATGGCCGGGGAAGGCCGCAAGACCCAGCGCCAGGATCATACAGCCCGCCAGGAGGCCCCGTCGCGTCAACATTTTTCACTCCCCGCAATCGTGTTCGTTACCGTTCTGCGCTTCTCCCGCGCGCAGTTCGCCTCTTCGGCCCAGCCCCGCCGGCGGGGCTACCGTCAAGACTGCCTGAGGCCGCTCAGAAATCAAGGGAAGACTTTTCCGCCTCTCGAAAAAATGAACGGAAGGCGCGAAAACCCGGCGCGACCCGGCGGTGACCATAAGGCCCACGCCCTTTCCGATGGCGGCGGCGGGCGGAAGCGGGCGCTCCCGCGCGGAAGCGGCCAGTGGCCTTTATCAGCTAAAGTGCACTCATACGATCGCTTTTCCCGTTTCCCCGGCAGGAGGGGAGGCGCAGGCGATGGCGGCCCATCGGAAAGCCTTCCCGACGCCCGGGGGGGCCACCGGGGGGTGTCCCCCCGACACCGTATGCGGGGGGCGCCCCCGCGACCCCCGAGGGGACGGGAAAAGCGACCCGAAGGGCGGCGTTGCGAGGCTTCCGGACGTCGTCGTATGGGCGCAATTTAGCTGATAAAGGCCACTAGGCAGCGATGAACTTGTCCCGGTACCCGGCGCGGAGGTCGGCGTACCAGGGGGCTTCGGGCGGCCACCACCACATCCGCTCGAGGGCGTCTTGCGGGTACGCCTCGGCGAAGTTTTTCTTGGCGCGCGGTTTCAGGTGCTTCTCGGCGCCGACGCTGACGCTGTTGTAACTTGTCTCGTTGGCCAGGGTGGCGCCGACTTTCGGCGTGTAAATGTACTCGAGGAAGGCGTAAACCTGATCCGTGTGCTCCGCACCGAGGGGAAGCGATAGTCCGTCGATCCAGCCCAGCGCCCCTTCCTGCGGCGTCATGTAGACGATCGGCTCGCCCTCGTTCTTGAGCCTGAGCGGCGGCCCGATCCAGGTCTGGCCGAGAACGACTCCGTTCTGCGTGAATCCGCGGGTCTGGGCCTCGGCGTCGTTCCAGAACTGCTTCAGCCAGGGCTTGTGCTCGACGGCGAATTTGGCGACCTTATCCCAGATGCCGCGCATGGTGTCCTCGTCCTTGTAGGCGTCCAACATGCGGTTCGACGGCAACTCGCCGATGCGGTCCAGGTAGAGGCCGATGGCAAGCATCATGGAGTGGGGGCGGCCCATGATTTTGCCTTTCATCTCAGGGATATAGAGATCGCCGTAGGACAGGTCCTTGTAATCCCTGGACCACTTGTCGGTGCGCCACGCCAACGCCTCGCTGCCCCACAGGAACGGCAGGTGGTGGTTCTTGCCGTCCCATGTGCCGGCCTTGATCGAGGCCTGGAGCATGGACCCGATGATGCGCTCCGTCGGCACCCGGCTCATGTCCCAGGGCTGCAACAGGCCGAGCGGCTTCCACTGCAACATGCGCACGGACGTGGGACTGATAAGGTCGAAGCCCCGGCCCCCGGTTGCCTTCATTTTGTTGATGAGTTCTTCGTTGGAACCGAAAGGCGTGTGCTTGATCTTGATGCCCGTCTTGCGCGTGAACCCGTCGGCGACGGATTTGACCAGGGCGTCCGACCACATCAGGATGTTGAGTTCGCCCGAGGACGAAAAGGCGTCCTTGACGATCCACGGCCCCATGGCGAGGGCCGCCCCCGCGGCGGCGGCGCCCTTCAGCACCGTGCGCCGTCCGACCGCCGCGCGAAGGGCCGCGCCCTTCGCGCCCACGGACGTGGAGGCCCTTGTTGTCACGGGCTTCTCCCGTTCATCCGTTGCCTTACAGACAATATTTAACACGTTGTTTATTCAGGTCAATGTATTCACGCGGCGCGGAACAAGAATCAGATCATAAAATTATGACAGGATCATGGCGGCGGCGAATGCGCGTTCATGGTTTCCGCACCGAGCCGGCTCCTTGGCATGTATGGCCTCTCCGCCCGACGGCAAGGCCGGGTATAAAATAAATCTGCGAATATTCCGTTACCGGCGGAAAAGGCGGCCCCGGGGGGACAAGGGGGGGCCGGCAACCCCTTATGCGGGGGACGGACAAAAAGCCTTGATCGCGGGGAAAAGCGCGGCGACGGCGGCCATGCGTTCCCGTTTCAGGTTCCGGCGCCGGACGCGAGGTAGTGGATGCTGAAAAGGTCGTTTTCGTCGGTCCATACCTGAACCGGGACGAAGCCGGCGGCACGGGCCATGTCCTGGAACTCGGGGATGCTGTACTTGTACGAGTTCTCGGTGTGGATGGTCTCGCCCTCGCGGAAGCGGAATTCCGTGCCCGCGACGCGGACCATCTGGTCCTTCAGGCTGACCAGGTGCATCTCGATGCGGCCTTCCGCGGCGTCGTAAAAGGCGTGGTGGCGAAAGGCGTCAAGCGCGAAAGTCCCGCCCAGCTCCCGATTGACGCGGGCCAGCAGGTTCATGTTGAACGCCGCGGTGACGCCTTGGGCGTCGTTGTAGGCGGCGTCGAGGATACGGGCGTCCTTCTTGAGGTCGATGCCGATCAGCATGGCGCCGCCGGGCCCGGCCACCTCGGCCGCCGTGGCGAGAAACCGGACCGCCCGATCGGGGGTGAAGTTGCCCAGGGTCGATCCCGGGAAGAAAACCACGCGTTTCGGGTTGGCCACACCCTCGACCACGGGCACCGGGAAGGGCTCGGTGTAATCGGCGCACACGGCGTGCACCGCCAGGTGTGGCAGGTCTGCGGCCAGCGCCGCCATCGCCTCGACGAGGACGTCGCACGAAATGTCCACGCCGACGAAGGCCGCCGGCCGCTCCAGGGCGTCGAGCACAATGCGCGCCTTCTCGCTGGACCCGGCGCCAAGTTCCACCAGTTGGCAGTCCGGCCCCACCAGGGCGGCGATCTCGGGCGCCGAGGCACGCAACAAGCCGGTCTCGGTCCGCGTCAGATAGTATTCGGGGAGCCCGCAGATCCGCCCGAACAGTTTCGAACCCTGCTCGTCGTAAAAGAACTTGCAGGGCAGGTGCTTGGGCTCGTCTGCCAATCCCTTGAGGACCTCGGCAAGGAAGTCGTCCCCATCGGGGGCCAGGTCCTCGAACGAGGCGAGTGCGGTACGGTGCGTCATGGAGTCCCCTGGCCCCTACACGGCGCAGGTGCGGAAGCCGGCGAACACGTCGCGGCGGTCGGGCGTGAAGAAGTTGCGGTACCGGGCGGTCAACATCCGCCCCCGCGTCGCCCAGCCGCCGCCACGCAGGACCTTGGTGGTGCCGAACAGGGGCTCGGAATACTCCTTGTAGGCGTCGGGCGAGAACCCGGGAAAGGCGCCGAAGGGGCTGGCGGTCCATTCCCAGACGTTGCCCATCATCTGCCGGCATCCGAACGCGCTGTCGCCATCGGGCAGGGCCGCCACGTCGATGCAGCCCAGGGCGTGGCCGTCCAGGTTGGCGCGGCTCGCCTGCACGGGTTCGTCGCCCCACGGGAAGCGCCGTTTGCGCGTCCCCAGGGTGGCGCCGCCGGCGGCCGCCTCCGCCGTCGCCGCGACCTCCCATTCGGCCTCCGTCGGCAGGCGCCGCCCGGCCCACCGGCAATAGGCATCGGCCTCGTACCAGTTCACATGGACCACCGGCTGATCGGGCGCCGCTTCGGCTACGCCGTCGAACCGGCGCGCCGCCCAGGTGCCGGGCCCGTCCGCCACCCAGTAGACGGGATGCCCGGCGCCGGCCTTCTCGCGCCACCGCCAGCCGTCGTCGTCCCAGAATTCCGGGCGGCCATACCCGCCTTCATCGACGAAGGCGGCGAAGGCGGCATTGGTCACCGGCGCGCGGGCGATGCGGAAGGGCGCCACGGTGACCGGGTGGGCCCATTTCTCGTTGTCGAACACGAAGGGGGTATCCCGGGCGG
>Ga0209997_10000436_pt1 | contig 13818 bp, 19 predicted proteins | sample CR04metaG_FD_182079 | JGI IMG/M metagenome (GOLD analysis project Ga0209997, IMG submission 182079) | Deep subsurface microbial communities from Mariana Trench to uncover new lineages of life (NeLLi) - CR04 metaG (SPAdes) (version 2) | ecosystem: Environmental > Aquatic > Marine > Ocean trench...
TCATTAATGGTGATGGAACCATTCTTCATAGATTACAATATGTTAATTGTGATGCCATAGATTTCTGGTGGTATTTGCAAGAGGCCAATTGGTTCTATCAATTCTCACAAAAAGAACAAGATGAAATTCGTGAGAGGTACATCTTTTATTGTGAAGGATTTGGAATTGACTTTCCATAATAATATGAAAATATCAATTCTAATAATTTAGAATCAAAACATATTGGCAAACCATTCATTTTTAACCAGTTTTTAGGAACAAAAATGGAAAAAATTTTGACATTATCCAGTAGTTAGAAGTAGTATTGCTCTTGCAAGATCGCCTTTAGCTTCCTCTAAAGCATTTTTAGCTTTTTCTTCATCAACTCCAGCTTGTTGGCTGACTAGTTGAATATCCTCTTCTGAGAAAATTGGAACCTCTAATTCACTTTCCTCATAACTATCTGCAGTAATTGTAAAAATAGAGCTATCTTTTGCTTTCATTTCAGTAACGGAGGGTTTGGTAATAATAATCTCTTTTTTGTCCGTCTTAATTATTACCTCTTGGACATTTGGGAGTTCACTCATATCAAGACCCATCTTGTCCATCATTCTTCGCATTTCGCGATTTCCACCTCGCATCATGAGTCTATTTCCTCTTTACGACTTTTTAAACTATCTCTGACTTTTATTGCCACTCCCCTATCAAAATCTAAAATCATCTCACATGATAGAACAGCCTTGCCTACTGCAATGACTTTATTTTTGAATAATACTGGAGTGTCAGCAGAAATGCGTACTTTTTTTCCACACCATACTACATGTTTACAAAATACAGATCTTCCTTCCTTGACAAACGGAGCAGCGTCTTTATTTATTTCAATACAGTTTTCTCGGAATGTTTTACTTTTCAGTAAAATTTGAGCAAAATAAGGACTAATTGCTAAACCGCCATCAATTCTCAAAGTGCATAGTAATTTTCCTTTATGTGAAACAGTTCTTATTCGTCCAGTCTTTCGTGAAAAAGTCATTTCAACGTCTTTTGGTAAATATTTGGATACACCATTTCCAAATAACGCATCAAGTGATTGCTGAAGCTTTAGAATTTGATCCATGCACATAGACGATCTTTTCTAAATATTAGTTCAATGTTAAACTATATTACAAGTCTTAAACTATATAGACTGGTTTTTTCTCTTTAGATTATGGAAGAAGTAGGAGAAACAAGAAAAATTCAATTCACAGGAAAATCATCATACATAGTTTCATTACCAAAAAAATGGATAATAGAACTAGGTCTGAAACAGGGAGATCAAATTAGAATAGTCAGAAAAGGATCATCAACATTAGAACTTTATCCACCAAAATTTGAATCTCGTATACAAAAAAAAGAAGATGCGACAATAGAGATTGGCGTTGAAGAAGAAGCATCATCAATTGTAAGAAAATTAATTTCTCTGTATTTTTTGGGATTCAAAGTGATTAACGTTAAACCAAAAAATGGCAGATTAAGTCCCAATCAAAGAAAAACTGTAAAAGAAGCTGTTAAACGAATGTTGATGGGTTCTGAAATTATTTCGGATTCAAGTGATGGGATAACAGTACAGGTTCTTGTCAATTTACTAGAATTATCAGTTGATGGAGCATTCAAAAGAATGCTTCACTTAGCTAGATCAATGTCTAGCGATGCAATTTTAGCAGTAAAGGAGAATAATTTAGAACTAGCTCAGGAAGTAATCAATACTGATGACGAAGTAGATAGATTTGGGTTTTATATTATTCGTCAGTTAAAGATAGCAATACAAAATGAACACATGTTAAAAGAGATGGGTTTTAGAAATGCTAGAAATTGTCTTGGGTATAGACTAGTTGTAAAAAATATAGAGAGAGCAGGGGATCATGCGGCATTTATTGCAAGAGATCTTCTCGAGTTTAAAAAGCCAGTTAAAAAAGAGATTTTAGAAAAACTCCAAGATATGAATGAATTTTGTTTATCAGTCCTGGATGATTCATGTCTGGCATTATTCAAAGAAGATTATGCACAGGCAGAAAAAACCATTAAAAAAACAAATGAAATTGATAAGTATGAGAAAAAAGTTAGAGATGCTTCAAAATCACTAAAAGACGAAGAAGAGATTTACAGAATTAGAAGAATGACTGAAAATATTAGAAGAGTTTCTGAATATGCTAGTGACATAGCAGAAATTGTGCTGAATATGAATATAGAAAAAACATTAAAAAAAACTGAATAATTTATCAAAACAGGTAGAATCTTTAACCTGAAATATACTAAAAATATTGAATCAAAATGCATTCTGCAATTTTAATCACATATGATAAAGAAGACGCAATTAACGAGGCCAAAGGATTATGTGATGCTGCAGGATATCAAATAGTTCATATAATTACACAAAAATTTCTACAAAAACGAAAATACGGAGTTAGTGGTGGAGTTGTAGAAAGACTAGAAGAATTATCAGAAAAACTCAGACCAGATGTAATTATATTTGATGAAATTTTAAAACCAAGCCAGAACTATAATCTTGCATCTGTTTTACATAAAGAAGTTTTAGATAGGGAAGCATTAATTCTTGAAATTTTTGAAAGTAGAGCATCAAGTGCAGAATCAAAATTACAAGTAAAATTAGCACAATTAAGATATGAAATGTCCAGAGCTAAAGAAAAAGTACGTCTTTCAAACATGGGAGAGCAACCAGGATTTATGGGAATAGGAAAATTTGAGGTTGATGTTTACTATAATGATATCAAACACAGAATGCAAACAGTAAGATCTAAACTGGAAAAGGCTGGAAAACAAAGAGAACTTCATAGACAGGGAAGAAAGAGAATGGGATTCAAAATAATCTCACTAGCAGGATATACGTCTGCAGGAAAAACAACATTATTTAACAAAATGACAGGAGAAACAAAAGCTGAGGGTAAAGAACTGTTTACAACACTTTCTACAACTATACGAAGAGTAACAATTAATCAAGAACCATTCTTAATCTCAGATACAGTTGGTTTTATCAGTAAATTACCTGCATATATGATAGATGCATTCAAATCAACATTAGAGGAATTAAAACATACAGATATCGTAATTGTTGTGATTGACATTAGTGATTCATTAGTTGAGTTAAAAAAGAAATTTGCTAGTTGTATGAAGACATTAAGTGAATTAGGAGTTGAAAAAGAAATGTTGGTCTATGCATTAAACAAAGCAGATTTATCAGAAAATGAAGAGATTGAGCAGAAAATAGACATACTTGATTTAACTAAAAATAAAAAATGGATTTTAGTTTCTGCAAAAACAGGAAAAAATGTTAACCAGCTTAAGAAATTAATTAAAGATATTATCGAAAGTCAGAGTTTACCCAAATTTAAGAGAAATTTTTTGGAAGGAGTTGAAAAAACATTTGGTAATTGAGGTAGTTAGAATAGGACAACGTCTTGTAAGAGATGACAGAGTAACAACACATATTGCACTGGTTTCAAGGGCATTTGGAGCAAAGAGGATTTTCATGACTGAAGTCAATCCTGAAATCAAAGAGTCTCTAGAAAAGATCAATAAAACTTGGGGAGGGAATTTTGTGGTTGAATTTATTGATAAATGGAAATCCATCGTGAAAAAGAAAAAAGAGGAAAACTTCAGAGTTATACATCTCACAATGTATGGAGAAAGCATTAATGATGTACAAGAAAAACTTCGAAAAGAAAAAAATCTATTAGTTGTTGTAGGTGCTGAAAAAGTCCCAAGAGAAATTTATGAATTAGCAGACTACAATGTAGGAGTTGGAAATCAACCTCATTCCGAGATTAGTGCACTTGCAATACTTTTAGATCGTATCCAAAAAGGCGAGCAGTTTGAGAAGGCGTTTCCAGATGCAAAAAGGAAGATCATACCCACAAAAAAGGGCAAAAATGTGCAAATAAAAGAAACAAGGGATTAATAGTAGAAAATTAGGATGGATTAGAGTTGATAGACAAATACGAAGATCCTTTTGTAAGAATTGCTTCAATGATTGGAGGAGATGAATACCTCAAAGTAGCAAGATCTCTGCTAAAAGCTGAAGATGCAACCGACGAGGAAATTGCAAGTTCTACAGGTCTTAGAATCAACATGGTAAGAAAAGTATTGTATGATCTATTTGGAAAGTCCCTCATTACTGGAATTAGAGTAAAAGATGAGAGAAAAGGTTGGTTTGTCTACAGATGGAGAACTAGAAGAGAAGAAGTTGAACATTTTATTGAAAATCAAAAAAAGAAAATTACAGAAAGATTGCAACAAAGATTTGATTATGAAAATGCATCTGACTTTTATCATTGTGGTAATCAAGATTGTTCACGAGTGACATTTGAAAATGCACTTGACGGTATGTTCAAATGCCCAACATGTGGAAATGTTCTAAATCTAAAAAAGAATGACAAATCCAAAAAAGCATATTCAAAGAAAATTGATGAAATTAAAAAGGATATGCAACAAATATTCTGATTAGATCTAGGAATAAGTTACTGAATTAAATAGGAGAAATTGGTGGAAATATCCTTGAATCAAATAACTACAGTAAATCCAGCTACTGGTGAAGAAATTAAAACATTTTCGGTAATGGACAAAAATCAAGTATTTGATTTAGTAGGAAAAGCAAAAAGAGCATTTCCAGAATGGAGAAAAGATTATGAAAAACGTAGAAGTTACATTTACAATTTAGTAGAATATCTTAAGAAGAATAAAACAAAGCTTGCAAAAGTTGCAACAACCGAAATGGGTAAACCACTCAAAGAATCAATTGGAGAAGTTGAAAAATGTGCTTGGGCACTAGAATTTTATGCTGATCATGGTGACAGTTTTCTTTCTGATGAAGTATTAAACACAGATGCAAGAAAGAGTTTTCTAGTTTTTGAACCACTTGGAGTGATTGGTTCTATCATGCCTTGGAATTTTCCGTATTGGCAAGCATTAAGATTTGCAGCACCATGTATAACAGCAGGAAATGTAATTGTAATGAAACCATCCAGGATTACTATGCAATCAGGAATTGAAATTGAAAAAGCATTTACTGAATCAGGTATGCCGGATGGAATTTTACAGACAGTAGTTGGAAGCGTAGATGTTGCAAACCACCTAATTGATTCAGATGTCAATGCGATAACCTTTACTGGAAGTACAAGTGCAGGAGCAAAAGTAGGTGAAAGATCTGCACTACATTTGAAAAAATGTGTTTTAGAATTAGGTGGATGTGATCCTTTCATAGTACTAGATGATGCAATTATTGAAAAAGCGGCAGAAGGGGCAGTAAAGGGTAGATTCATCAATTGTGGTCAAAGTTGTGTAGCCTCAAAGAGATTCTTTGTTGGAAAAAATATTGCAAAAGAATTCATTGAATTATTTATCAAAAAAGCATCACAACTCAAAATTGGAGATCCTATGTCTATGGAAACTGATCTTGGACCAATTTCAAATAAAGAGGGTTTAGAAACAATTTCTGGAATTGTAGAAGATGCAAAAGAAAAAGGTGCTGAAATCCTTTTGGGGGGTTCTGAAATTGATGGTAAGGGATTTTTCTACAAACCAACAATTCTTACAAATATTAAATCAGATATGAGAATTGCAAAAGAAGAAACATTTGGACCAGTAGCACCAATTACAATAGTAGAAAATGAGAGCGAAGCAATCAAATTTGCTAATGATGTTGAATTTGGTTTGGGTGCAAGCATTTGGACAAAAGATCTTGCAAAAGCAGATAAAATGTCTAGACAAATTGAATCAGGAATTGTCAGTGTTAACAATGTAGTAATTTCAGATCCCAGAATTCCATTTGGAGGAATAAAACACAGTGGATTTGGAAGAGAATTATCAAGATATGGAATGTTAGAATTTGTGAACATAAAATCAGTCAGATTTTATGATAATCTTACACATCATCATTACGTAGAGTAGATTTTTTAAGTGAGAACTTCTGGATTGCCTAATTCATTTTAAGAAAAATAATTAAAAGATAGAAATTAGTTAACGGTTTTTCGTTAACTAGTAGACTTAACGATTAGCAAGGCTTTTTGATTTTACAAATTTCCAAATTCTTTTGGTCATTTCACTTGGTGCAATTGGTTTATTTCCAAAGACTTCTTCTACAGTTTCTTTACGACCTGCAAAATTTATTGCATATCCACCAAATGGTAGTTTTTTTGTTTTTGATTTAGCCTTCTTTTTTATAGCTTTTCTTTTTGTTGTAGCTTTCTTTTTTGTAACTTTTCTTTTTGTTGTAGCTTTCTTTTTTACTGCCAATTTCTTGTAATTTAATTTTAAATTAAGTATATAACTTAAACCTTAACGTAATACAAAACAAGGTGATTTTTGAGCCTCTTAATTAACTTAAGATGGAGATTAGGTGATTTTGAAATTTTTTTAAAACCTTGCCCCTGAACAAAAGAAATAGCATCATATCCTCCAATCAAAAATGGAGATATGGTAATAATCAATTCATCAAAAAGATTATGTTTAATAAATTCCCAGTTAACAGTTCCACCACCTTCAACAAGTATTGTTTTAATTTTTTTATCTGAAAGTTTTTTTAGTAATAATTTAATATTTACAGAATTTTCTCCAGCAATAATAATTTCCACAGGAAATTTGTGTAGTTTATCAAAATTTGATTTACTAATTTTTTTTGATACAGCTATGATCGTTGGAATCTCATTGCTTGTTTGTAGGATTTTTGATTTTTTAGATATAGTACCTTTAGAATCCAAAATTATTCTAATTGGATTTTTTCCTCTAGTGTATCGTACAGTTAACAAAGGATTATCTCGTAAAACTGTATTCTTTCCAATAAGAATTGCATCCACTTTAGATCTTAGTTTATGAAGTCTTACTCTATCTTGTTTTGAAGATAGTTTTGAATCACCTGTACTAGTTGCAATCTTTCCATCAACTGATGTTGCTGCACTTAGGATTACATAAGGTTTAGATTTTTCCATATACAATTTTACCTCCAATCATTACTGCTCTAATTGTAGATTCTGATGCTCGATGAACAATTGATGCATGTGGATTGTGCATTGGTTCCAAATCTAATGCATGCTTATCAATGAAAATACAATCAGCAATTTTATTAGTTTCAATTATTCCAATATCTTTTTTCAAAATTTTTCCTCCATTTACTGTAGCCATTTTAAGAATTTCTTTAGGATCGATTCTTTTTTTGTGAATCCCCATAGTTACTTTCCAAAGAAAATCCATTTCTCTAAACATGTCAGGAGAATTTATCATCACATTATCCGTACCTAAAGCTATAATACATCCTGCCTTTTGCATCAATTCTATATCAGGAATTCCTTCAGCTAGAGATGAGTTAGCCCTTGGACAGATTACAATTCCTCTAGCTTTCTTTGCTACAACACAAAGATCACCTTTTAAAGCATAAGTCATGTGAATTAAAAAATGCGGTTTTAGAGATAAAGCCCGAACTGTTTCAGATTTTCCAGTAATTTTCTTTGATGTAGAAACACTTTGTTTAGTTTCAGAAGAATGTATGGCTCTAAGTTTTGTTGTTTTTGAATAATAATTTAGTACTGATGTACTATTCTCATTTGCACCACTTATACCAATTCCATCACATTTTTTGAGGAGCCAAGTAAGATCTTCAATTTTTTCTCTAGGAAAAGGCAGGTTTTTTCTGATTTCAGAGGATCCTTGATAAAATTCCACTCTTCCTAGAATAATTGAACGTATAGGAATATTGGATAATACTTTTTTGAGTAAAACAACACCATCCAATCCACCTTCTCTAAAATCAACGAATGTTGTGATCCCTTTTCGAATCATTGAATAACATGTATTTTTCATAAAATTAGCTAGATTTTCCTGAGAAGTGTTTTTTAGGATTTTTGATTTGGCTCCAAATACAGGATGAATTCTTTTATCAACAGAACTAGTTAGTGCAACATCTTTTCCAATAGAATCTCCGATATGTGTATGAGCATTAATGAATCCTGGAATTAATAGAAGACCTTCACAATCTATAGACTCTTCTTTAACACTTGGTCGGATTTTTGGTTGAATTTTTTTGAATATTTTATTCTGGATTTTGATATTAGTATTTGAAACAAAATCTAATTCTTGACCTAATAATACACTTAGATTTTTAATTAACATGATAATTCATAAACTTCAGGGTTTTCTTTTCCTGAATCTCGAATTTCTCGTATAGTATCAAGAGATTTTGTGGCTAGTTTTACAGCTTCTCTAGCAGTATGTCCATTACCAATTCCACAATTCAAAGAAATTTTGTCATCACTTTTAATCATGTCAATGAAATTCTGTACAGATTTTTTTGCATCATCACTTGCAATTACTATAAAGTTGTCACCACCCATAAAAAATGTAAGAGAATCTTTTTCCAGAAAAAATTTTGACATCTTTGAATATAGCGAAAAAATTATTGATGAAATTTCATAAGGGGAATTAGTTTGTCCTTTTGAAGTAAGATTATCTACATCTAAATGCATAATTGAAACTTTTAAATCAGATGTACCATTAACAAAACCGAAAATATTATGTTCTTTATTTAATATGATTCCATTTCTTTTTCCGTCATGAGCCTTTAAGTTTGCTTCAAAGGGAGATTTGCCATAACCAATTGAAATAGTCAAACGTACATCAAATAATTTTTCGAGTGTTTTTTGGATTTGAATATGATCATCCAACTCAAGTCCATTTGAGACTACAAAAAATTCATCTGCACGATTAAGAAAAACTAGACAATTTTTTTCAGAAAATAGTTTCTGTATTTCTTTGTAAAGCGATGCTTGAAGCATTTGGAGTTCATGTTCTCTGTCACTTCCTAATGTCAATGTCCAAGTACCATATCCACTAATTTTCAAGATGCTAAGTTGAATCATTTTTGGATCCTTTGCAATTCTTTAGAGATTTTTACAACGGCTTCAACTGCACGTTCTGCAACAGGTCTTATTCTAGCATAAGCATGTCTTTTCTGCATTCCAGGACCAGATATTCCTAGAGAAACAGGTTTTTGATATTTTATGGACAAATCAGAAAGGGATTTTGCAGCAACATGAGAAATCACCTCATCATGCTTTGTTTGGCCCTTAATTATCGCGCCTAAAGTGACTACACCATCTACATCTTTTTTCTTCAATAATGCATCTACAATAATAGGTATGTCAAAGGCACCAGGGACCTTACATGTATAGATTATTTTTAATTTCATCAAGTTTGCTTTTTCTTGAGCTACAAAAAGCATCCTAGATGTTACTTCTTCATTGAATTCCGAAACCACTACAGCAATATTCAAAACTAATGCACCTTAGCGTATTCTAAAAGTTCTTTCCCATCAATTAATGGGACCCCATTTTGTTTTGCAAATTTTTCTGCTTTTTCTACAGATAATGCAGCATATGTTTCAGCATCCATCATTTCACAAATTGCAGTAACTGGAGTCAATCCTGCAATTTGAGCTAAATAAACAGACATTTCAGTATGTCCCTGACGTGCAGCCAACATCCCTTTAGATGCTATCAATAAAGGAACGTGACCTGGAGTTTTAAAAGATGATGCAAATTTTTTCTGTTTGTTTTCAACATTAAAGATCTTTGCCATTTCTTGAATTGTCAATGCTCTGTCTTTATCAGTTACTCCAGTGTAAGTTTGATAATGATTTACAGACAATGAAAAAGTTGGACGGTCTCCGTAAGGTGCCAAACCTATAATCATCTCCTTGTTTGATATTGGAGAATCAGAAAGAATTTCGTGCATGTATCTTAATTCAAGAGATGTTGCAAAATTATGTTCTAATGCAATACATAATAATCCACCAGCATGCTGACGCATTCTTGCAACATGTTCAGGTGTAACAAATTCTGCAGCTACTACCATATCAATCTCATTTTCTCGTCCAGCTGAATCAAACAACAGAACAAACTCTCCACGTTTTAGAGATTCTAATGCAGGTTCTAGATACATACACAAAAATTCCTTAAATCTAATTATAAAGTTTACTAAAAAAGTGGTAATTACCACTAAAGTTGTAGATAATTGGCTTTATTTTAGAATGTATTTTCCAAGAATATCAGTTTCAATATTAACTTTATCGCCCACTTTTTTGATTTGAAAATTTGTAATTTCAATAGTGTGAGGAATTATTGATACTGTTGCAAGAGTATTTTTGATATCAACAACCGTTAAACTGATTCCATCTACAGCAATAGAACCTTTTTTCACTACGTATTTTGATAGTTTTTTGGGAATTTCAAACCAAATTTGAACTTCTTTAGGTTTTTTTAGAATTTTTTTAATAATTCCTACTCCATCAACATGACCTAAAACAAAATGTCCTTCTAATCTATCACCTGCTTTTAAACTTCGTTCAATGTTTACAATTCCACCAACTTTTAGATTTCCAAGATCTGTTTTTTTTGTAGTTTCTTCAATCATTTCAAAAATACAGCTTGATTTAGACAGTTTTGTTACAGTAAGACAAACGCCATTAAGGGCAACACTTTGTCCAATTTTTAATCCCTTAGCATGTTTTCCTAGATTTATAGTCATTTGAATAGCACTTCTATTTTTTGTATTTTTGGAAATCTTTTCCACTTTACCAATTCCTTCAATAATTCCTGTAAACATTAAAAACTACTATGAATTCTCTGTATAAAATTATTTAGAATCATACTTTTCAAATTCATCTTCACATAATTGATGAAAAACAGAACATTTGTTTTCTTTAGCATTCATCTTGATTTTTTCCATTTCTTTGTTAAGTATACCTTGCGCGGCTAAAAATGCATCATCATCCATACCTAATTTTTTAAATAATCGTGATTTTGCAATAGGTACTTCTTTTAAACTTGAATCAATAGTTTGAGCCTTATCATAATAGTCTATTGCATCTTTGTAGTTACCCAAATGACTAAGAGAAATAGCCTTATTCATTAAAGCAGTAACATCATCTAGATCTATTTCAAGAGATTTATCATAATATTCAAGAGCGTCTTGATGTCGATTTAGTTCGTTTAGAGATAATCCCATGCTGTTTAGGGCCCAGACATCTCTAGAATTTTTAGAAAGAATTTCTTCACACAATTTTAGAACTTGTTCATATTGTTTCAGATTTTCAAGAGCATAGATCTTGTTTTTTAGTGCATAAGTATCTGAATTTTTTATTTCTAGAACTTTATTACAATAAACTATTACTTCTTCATATTTTTTCAAATAAATAAGAGATAGAGAAATATTCTGGAGTGCAACCATATCATTAGGAATTTTTTCAAGTAAATTTTTGCAATAATTGTACATATCATCATATTTTCCAGAATTAAACATCCTAGTAATTACATTTGAGGGATCAAGAAGATCAATCATTTTACTATAATTTTATTAAAATTCATTATCTTTAACATATTCTAATTTAAAAGCAGAAAATCTTGAGAAGGAAATTCTCTATTATTTCAGAGATTTACGAAGTGTTTCATTCAGTACTCTGGAATAACTATATGATGACTGCTCCTGTTGAATCAATTTTGCTTGACGAATTCTAAGTTTCTTGTCGAGATCTTCATCGATCATAATTGTAACACGTTTGCTCATATCAAATAATAATATACTAAGATTATAATATAACATTTTATGAAAAGTTCCAAAAATGGGAATTAATTAACTGCGAATAATAGAAATTACTTGATCCATCTTGAATGGTTTTTGAATTAGAGGTATGTGAAGCTTCTCTAATCTTTCCTCAACAGAGTAACTCCCATCTGCTGTAATTGCAATAATTTTTGCTTTGGGATCAATCTCTTGAATTTTTTTAATGGCATAAAATCCACTTCCATTAGGCATATTTAGATCAATTAGAACAACATCTGGTTTTGTTTCATTGAATAATTTAACAGCAGTAACCCCATCAAAACCATTGCCAATTACATTAATGTCATTTTCTTCCAGAAATTCACTGAATAATCTGACTGTATCTTCATCATCATCGATTACAATTACAGATTTAGACATCGCTAGTTATAGTTAAAAAAGCAGTGCTTTAATATTTTCGATTATTTAGAACTGTTACATGGGCGGTATTGATAAATTAATTTCAGTTGCATTAGCTAATGAAATTAAGAAAAAAATGGATTTAGATACACTAAAGAAAGTTGAACGTGAATTATTTTTAGTTCATGGAATGTCAATAAAACTTTCAATTGAACATTTTCAAAAATTTATAAATGTACTCAAAAAAAATTCCAATATCGATGTCAAAAGATTTGAAAAAGATTGCATTAACAAGATTATCAAAGTAAAAAAAAGAGATGAAAAGTACAATGTAACTATAGTCAATACAACTGTGTCAGATTTAATTTTAAAATTATTTAGTGAGCCAGAGACAAGAAAAATTATTTCATCCCTTTTAGAAAATGAATATACAATTCCAGAAATTCTTAAAGAATCTAAAGTCCCTAAAACTTCAGGATATAGAAAAATTGAAAATCTAATAATTAATGGGTTGATTATAGAATCAGGAAAAATACTTAGTGAAAGTAAAAAGATCTTTAAGCTTCAATGTGTTTTTCAAGAAATTAAGATGGACATTAAAAAAGAGAAAATCACAGTTACTGGAAGTATATCTAAAAAAATGTTTGAGAAAAGCACTAGCATGAAATCAATTCTTGAAGAATTTGCCTAGAATTCAATCAGATACAAATTATTATTTTACAAGTTCAAGAAGTGCTTTTGCATGTTTGAAATGCACTTCATCTATCATTTTTCCATCAACTGTTGTAGCACCCTTTCCTTTCTTTGTAGATTTAAGATAGGTTTTGCAGACTTTATTGGCCCACAAAATTTCACTTTTGTTTGGATGAAATAATTTGTGTACAACAGAAATTTGATCTGGGTGTATGATACTCTTTCCAGAATATCCAAGGTTTTTGCCAATTTTACAATCTTTTTCAAACCCTTTAGAATCTTTAAGATCCTGCCAAATTGCATCTATTGCTGCAACTCCAGCTGCATGTGCGTCAACAGGAATTTTTGCTCTTGAATACTTGGCTCCTTTTGATTCTTTTGTATATTCAATTCCTAGATCATTTAGCAGATCAAAAACACCAAAGACTACTGCATGAACTCTTTTTCCAAAAGATGTAATGCTGAATGTGTTAACCACCCCCTCTGCAGATTCAATAGAGGGAATCATTTGAATTGGTTTTAGTTTTCTGGTCTTTTCTAATCCAGAAAGAATTTTTTCGATTATTTTCATATCTTTGGTATTGTTTACTTTAGGAATTACAATTCCATCAATGCCTTTTTGAACTACTTCTTTAAGATCAAAGGGGATTTTTCCAGATGCTGGAGAATTAGTACGAACAAAAATTGAAGATTCATATGATTTGCGAGATTTTAATGCAGATTTGATTAATTTCCTTGCATTTGCCTTTTCATTGTCTGGAACAGAATCTTCTAGATCAAAACAAACAATATCAGCCTGTAGCTTTTTTGCTTTTTCAAGAAATCTTGGGTTATTTCCAGGGACAAAAATGAGGCTGCGGAAAAGCTGTGTCATTAAATGATTAAGCGCCTTCAGGCTTCAATAAGACTTTGCCAAAGAGGCCTCCAGTTAACATCTTTGTGTGGGCCTCTGCGGCTTGTTCAAAGGTATAGGTTGAATCAATTGTTGCTTTGATTTTACCTTGACCCATCCAGTAAAGACCTTGCTCAAGTTCAGCTTTTGTTCCTTGTGTTGAACCTAAGATATTAGTTCCTTTAAAGAAGACATGTCTTAGATCAGTTTGGGCATTGTATCCAGTTGTTGCACCACACGAAACAAGGGTTGCA
>Ga0209997_10000439_pt1 | contig 13795 bp, 8 predicted proteins | sample CR04metaG_FD_182079 | JGI IMG/M metagenome (GOLD analysis project Ga0209997, IMG submission 182079) | Deep subsurface microbial communities from Mariana Trench to uncover new lineages of life (NeLLi) - CR04 metaG (SPAdes) (version 2) | ecosystem: Environmental > Aquatic > Marine > Ocean trench >...
CTGCTCGATTCTGTTTGAACAGTCGGTTCACAAGGCGGGCAAAGGCATTGTCGGTATGGGAAAACAACCCGTATATTCCCTCTCCTTCGATTTGACCTGAAGGAACTCTCACCTCATCGACTTTGCTCAGAAATGCCTCAAAAGGCTCCATCACCTGATAGTTTTCAACTCCCAGTTGAATTCCCAGCGTCTGAGCAGTGACATCGAACGGGCGCTTGAAGGGTCCGCCCGGATACTCTCGAGATCCAGGATAGCGCTGAATCTCCAAGAGGGTCTTGGCAAACGCCCCATAGGGCTGCTGCATTAAAATCACGTAACTGCCTGCGGGAAATTCCCGTCGGTTGGGGAGCCCCAGAGGAGCAGAAACGACTGTGGATGACCGAACCTGGAACGGTTCTTGGGCGCGCTGGATTTCCACCCCGCCAATGTCCAGGACCTCCAGAAGATCATACAGACTCTGAGAGTCCCGTTGCTCGGGAGGAAGGACAAAGGCATAGGGCTGACTTCTTTGGATACTGCGAAGCCCTACCCGATAAAAATTCTCAAGCCACGATTTCCGATGGCGGGCTCCATGAAGAAGGGCCGCTCTCAGAGCGATTTTCTGGTATTCGACGATGTCGCGCAGTCGCCACACGCCTCCTTCCCAGGGAACGGGAAAGTTCCAACTGGGCCGGTGCACGGTATAGTTTTCTCCCGACCGAAGATCTTCTCTGTTGAGGTAAATCGGTGTGGCCAGGTGGACCCTGGCCGTCTCCAGGAGGATCCGGACTCCGCCGTGATAGTGCTGATAGGCACGGGCCGGTGTGTAGGCGTCATAGATGGCCTGGGTCACAATTCCCTTCTTCCCGGCCGCGATAAGGGCTGAAAACAGGCTTCCCCCGAGGGAGACAATCTGGGCCTGCAAAATGGGATCCACATTGGGATCGATGGGATCCATGAAAGGAGGTACAAACATACGGGCCCCATAGGCACTCATCTCGTGCAGGTCGACCACAATCTGGGGATGCCAAACATTGTGAATCTTTTCAACGGCCAATCGTGTTTCCTTCTGGGTCAACATGTACCAATCCCGGTTGTTATCGTGTCCCGCATAGGGATGGTAAAGTTGAGGTGGAGACTCTCCCTCAGCGGGTGTTCCCAAAGTCTGACGGTACCAATGAGTGACCATGTCAACGCCATCAGGATTCAGCGAGGGCACCAGCAGGAAAATGACGTTTTTGAGGATTTCTTCCGTTTCAGGATCTTCCCCCCGGGCCAGATCATAGGCAAACTCCATGGACATTTGAGCTGATGCTACCTCGGTGGAATGAATGGCACAGGTCGTCAGCAGAACGGTTTTACCTTGCTCAATGAATTTCTGGGAATCTCCCACAATCTTGCGGGGATCAGCCAGCATCTCCTGAATTTTCTGAAAACCCGCCAGGTCGGCCAAGGTATCAGGATGTGAAATCACCACCAGAAGAAAAGGGTTGTCTTGACTGGTCTTCCCCAGTTCCTGGACCACAACCCGGTCACTGTTCTGTTCCAGTTCCCTGAAATAGTCGACGATCTGTTGCCAGTCGGCCAGTTTCCGATCAGCTCCCACCTGAAATCCCAACGATTCTTCGGGCGAGGGGATCTCTCCCCAAACCGAAAGAACCAGAAAGTGCAGGATCAGAGCTGGAATGATGATTTTTCTCACTGTTTCTCCATCGGTTCCTCAATGAGAAAATAGAGGATCGCGCTGCTGGACAGAGTAAGTAGAGCCGCCCAAACGGTAACTCCCCTGTACCCTACCTGTGAGTATAGATTTCCCGCCACCAAAACGGAAATAGAAATCCCTAATTGGGAACAGGCGTTCCTCAGGGCCAAAAAAGTCCCCCGCTCTTCCCCTTGAACAAGCTCGGTTTGAAGGGTGTGAAGGGCAGTCTGGCGAAACGAGATGCAAAGAGAGATGACGAAAAACAGTCCAATCAGGGGTGTCCCCCACGCCACCCGGTCGAGCGCCAGCAAAGGAACAACGAGTAGGGTATTGGCTGCTAAAAAAACTCTTCTTTTGGTGAAGCGGTCGCTGATCCATCCAGAGATCGGACTCCCAACAGCCGCCGCTACCCCGGCCGTCATAAAGAGCCAGGAAATCTGAAGGGGTGAAAGTCCAAAGTTCTGATCCAGATAATCGGAAATAAAGGTCAAGACAGCCAGAGTGGCCCCCGAAACCCCAAAGGAAACAGCTACAGCCGCCGCCGTTTCACGCTGCAGGATGAGGCGAGGATAAACACTCCATCGTACGCTGGTCGATCGGGCCGAAGAGAATCTATCCCCTGGAAAGAAAAGAAGCGTACAAACGAGCAAAAGCACGGCCAGGAGTGACGAAGCCAAAAAGATGCCTTTCCAGTTCCATATCTGAGCCACCCACGCTGCCAGGGGTACCCCCAGAATCAAAGCCGCAAAGTAAGAGCTTAGAACCACCCCCATAATGCGCCCGCGACGCTCATAGGGGAAAAAGTCTCCTACCAAACTGGCCGTGCAGGTAGAGAGCAAACCGGCCGCTAAACCGGTCATTCCCCTGAACCAAAACAACTGAGAATATCCTTGAGAGAAATATGTAGAAAGTGCTATTAAACAAAAGAAAACGAGCCCTAACCGAAGGAAGACGACTCTCCCAAATCGGTCCGACAGCGGACCCAGGAGCAGGCTGCACAGACCCGCTGCCAGGGCATAGCTACTGAAGAGCCATCCCAAGTTCTGGACGGAAACACCGAATTCGCGGCCCAGGGTGGGAAGCAGCGGAATCAAAAGCTGATTGTCGACCGTGGCCAGAAACAACACTCCGAAGAGGGTGGCAATGACCATTTTTTCGCGCTGAGGATTAGACATGGACGGCTTCCAGGTGAGCGCGCTTCGTGCGCGTTCATCAGGGTTCAAGTTCCAAGACTTTAGAGAACCTAATCTTAATTCCGGATTCTGACTTATCCCGCTCGGTCTTTTAACTTTCTGGATATCCCGCTATCCACCTTGGTTCTTTCGCCAGGAACTCGGAACTTGAAACTTGGAACTTACTTTTTCGCATCCGAGGGGCGAATATAATTGGCCTTGAGCTCCTGTGCGGACTGGGTTTTGGTCTCCTGGAAACGTTGATAAGCAATCTGGCACAGCGATTCCAGCACCCGGTTATCGGTCTCCAGCACCCGCGCTTCAGGATGGGTAGCCACGATGGTCTCCTTATAGAGTTGCGCGCCATCACCCACAAACACACACTCCTGCCCGGATATTCCCTGGAGCCATTGTGCGGGAGAACTGACTTGTTCCTTTTGTTCCAACTCCATCTGGGATCCGTTGAACCTAAACATTGCTCCGTAGATCTGATGGCGACGGGCATCGATCATGGGTGCCACCCGAGAATGAGCCCAGCGAAAACGATAGGCGAGTGCCTCGAGAGTCGAAATTCCGACAACGGGTTTGTTGAGCCCCTGGCAAAAGCCCTTCACGGTGGCTATCCCGATGCGCAGGCCGGTAAAGGAACCTGGGCCGTTGGCTACTGCAAAGCAGTCCATCTCCTCGAGTTTGAGCTTGTGTTGATTCAGCAAAAAGTCGACCAGGTAAAGAATTTTTTCTGCGTACTGAAGGGGCGCCTTCACCATCAGTGAAGCGATCACTTCCCCGTTTCGACTCAGGGCTGCCCCTCCACTATTGGTGGCCGTATCAATGGCCAGGATATGAATGGGGGTCTTCGTCACATCGCGCATTCGTGCATTTGTGCTGTTGTGCTGTCGTAAGATCGCAGCCTTCCGACTTCGTGTTTTCTTTTACCCTTGCTGTGGGTTACGGATACCCGACAGCACGACCGCACGATAGCACAACAGCACGCCCACCGAAAAATTCATACCCCCTTGCTAGAGTAAGGCAAAGGCGAGAGAGGCACCAAGAGAAATGGAAGATCTGAGTCCCATGATGCGCCAGTATCATGACATCAAGCGGAAGCATCCCGGCATGCTGTTGTTCTTCCGCTTGGGTGATTTCTATGAGATGTTCTACGAAGATGCCATCTTAGCTAGCCGCGAGCTGGAAATCACCCTTACCTCCCGCAACCGCGACCGTAGGGGCGATCCCATCCCTATGTGCGGAGTGCCCCATCATGCAGTCAACAACTATCTGGCCCGGCTCGTCAGGAAAGGTCACAAGGTGGCTCTTTGTGAGCAAACCGAAGATCCGCGTCAGGTGAAAGGGATTGTGCGTCGTGAGGTTACAAGAATTGTTACCCCGGGAACGACCATCGAGGAAGGCCTGCTGGATTCCAAAGAAAATAATTTCATCGCCGGTTTGGTGGAGAGACAGGAGCGCGTGGGCGCTTCTTTTCTTGATCTCTCCACCGGAGAGTTCTTGCTGAGTGAGTTCTCAGGTACCCAGGCTTGGGCAGAGATGAAGCAAGAACTGGTGCATTTTCAGCCGCGCGAACTGATTCTCTCCGAGGAACAGCAGGAGAAGCTCTCCGGTCAAGTTCCCGCTGACTTGCGAGACCGGACTGTCAAAACTCTTCAGTCTCAGTGGACCTTCAATCTGGATTACTGCAAGCGCATTCTGCTCGAGCATTTTCAGGTATCCACCCTGGATGGGTTCGGGCTCAACGGACACCAGGCGGCCATTTGTGCGGCGGGAGCTCTGCTGCACTATGTGAAGGAGACCCAGAAATCACAACTGGCTCATATCACCCATCTGAATCTTCTTGAAACCAGCCGGTATCTGAAACTGGACGAATCCACGGTTCTGAATCTGGAGTTGGTCCAAGGTTTTGACGGAAACAAGCAATGGACTCTCCTGGCTGTTATGGACCTGACGGAAACGGCCATGGGAGCGCGCCTGTTGCGAAGCTGGTTGCTGAGGCCAAGCCTGGAATTGACCCGGATCAATGAACGTTTGGATGCCATTCAGGAATTGTCGCAGTCGGTAGTGGGCATGGACCGCCTTAGCCAGGTCTTCAAAGCCATTCAGGATTTGGAGCGGCTTCTCTCCCGCATCACCATGGAAACGGCAAACGCCCGAGATTTGCTGGCTCTGAAAAATTCTCTACAGCAACTTCCGAAAGTCTCTGAACTGCTGGATGGGTACAGCAGTCGCCTGCTCTCTTCCCAGCTGGATCTCCTGCAAGATCTGGTTCAGCTGTTGGAAAAGGCTATTGCCGAGGATCCTCCCGTGGGATTGAATGAAGGAGGTCTGATCCGGAGCCGCTTCCACTCAGAATTGGATGAACTGCGCGAGATTACACGTTCAGGAAAGTCTTTCATTGCCCGTCTGGAATCCCAGGAGCGCGAGAAAACGGCTATTCCTTCCCTTAAAGTCAAATACAACAAGGTGTTTGGTTATTTCATCGAGATCACCAAAACTCACCTGGCTTCCGTTCCAGCTCACTACATCCGCAAACAGACACTGGTGGGATCCGAGCGTTATATTACCCCTGAACTGAAAGAGTACGAAGAAAAGGTCCTCACCGCCCAGGAGAAGATCTTCGAGCTTGAGAAAAAACTGTTTTTTGAGCTCCGCAAGCAGGTGGGTCAGCAGGCCCAACGTATTCAACAAACGGCTCAGACCATCGCCTGCATCGACTGCTTAGTGGCTCTTGCACAAGCGGCCAAGAAAAACCGTTACGTTCGACCCCATTTGGATGAGAGCCACGAGATGGCCATTCGGGGAGGACGCCATCCGGTTGTGGAGCTTCAAAACAGCGATCCCTTTGTTCCCAACGACCTACTCTGTCAGGCCGACGGGGATCAACTGTTGATTCTAACCGGACCCAACATGGGTGGAAAATCAACCTATCTTCGTCAAAATGCCCTCATCGTGATCATGGCTCAGATGGGCTCTTTTGTTCCGGCTGATGAGGCCCACATCGGCGTTGTCGACCGAATTTTCACTCGCGTGGGTGCCAGTGATAATCTGGCCCGGGGACGATCCACTTTTATGGTGGAAATGATTGAAACAGCCACCATCCTGAATTCCGCTACTCCGCGGAGTTTTATCTTACTGGATGAAGTAGGCCGCGGAACCGCCACCTTTGATGGGTTATCCATTGCCTGGTCTGTAGCGGAGTATTTGCTCACCCAGGAGAAGCGAAAGGCTCGAACCTTATTTGCTACCCATTATCACGAGTTGACCAAACTGGAGGCACTGTATGCAGGAGCAAAAAACTATTGTGTGAGAGTCCAGGAATCCAACCAGAAGATCGTTTTCTTTCACCGTGTAGCCCCGGGCGTAGCCAGCAAAAGTTACGGTATTGAAGTAGCGCGTCTGGCCGGCTTGCCCCAGGGGGTCATCGGCAGGGCTCGAGAGATTCTCTCACGCCTGGAGCGCAAGGAGCTCAAGCTTTTGGGCCACTCTCACCCAACCGCTGCCGCCATAACCGACGAGTTGCAGAAGAAGCTGTTCTAGGAGAACCTGACCTCCTGACCGGCTGACCCCCTGACCCGCTGGCCATCCGACACTGCTCGGTGATATCTTCTGGATCCCGATGAGCTTCATCCGCCAGTACTGGCTTCTACTTCTTCTCGCTCTTCCCTTTTTCGTGGCCCTGGATGACTCCTCGCTTTGGGACAGTAATGAAGCCTTCTATGCCCAGACCCCACGCGAAATGCTGGAGCAGGGCAATTGGTCCGTCCCTTCCTTCAACGGGAAACCCCGACTCAACAAACCTCCCCTTTCCTATTGGGTGGTGGCCCCTTTCTACAGCCTTTTCTCTCCTTCCGTTTTCTGGGAACGTTTTCCCATGGCGCTACTGGCCTATGGATCCGTTCTGGCGGTTTTTCTCATCGGCACGATTCTCTATGACCGGCAAGTGGCGCTTTGGGCGGCAGGCATCTTTGCCACAACTTTTCGTTTCCTTATCCTGTCACGCCGACTTCTGATTGACGTCCTGCTGTTGTTTTGTTTGTTGTGGGCCATCGCCTTTTTTCTTTCCTGGGTCCACTCGCATAAAAAATATCATTTTCTTCTGGCCAGCCTTTTTTTTGGCCTGGCCTTTCTGGCCAAAGGGCCCGTTGCCTTTCTTCCCCTGTTCTTTCTGGGGCTTGATCTCTGGATTGGCGGTCGAATACACCGACTGGGTCAGTCTCCCTGGGTGACAGGTGGTTTGATCTATTTATTTCTATGCTCCTTCTGGTTTGTACTTTTAGGAATCACGACCGGTTGGGAGCCCGTTCTGGAGTTCTTCTTAAGCGAGAATCTCGGTCGCTTCGTCTCAGTGGACTTCGGTCCTCAGCGCAGTCCCATCTATTATGTGGGAGTTTTTCTGGGCGACTTTTTCCCCTGGTCGTTCTTTTTCCTCGCGGCCGTGATTTGGACTCTACAGAGGAAAAGCGGAAGCGGCGGAGAAGAAAAAAAGGACCACCACTGGATATTGCTCAGCCTCTGGATGGGGACCTATTTCCTTCTCTTTTCCCTCTCCCACAATAAACAGGAACACTACATCTTGCCCCTCTATCCAGCGGCAGCCTTGTGGGTGGCGCTTTATTTGAAGCGGGCTCGGGCCCCCATGGTTTTGTCGGCAATCGTAGGCACTTTGTTTGCCCTTCTTGCTCTAGCCCTTTTTGGGATCCTGCGGGTACTGTTTGAGGAGCCCTGGCTTTGGCTCCCGTTGCTTTTTGTTCCTGTTTTGGTGTGGGGCTTCGTGAGACGACGCTATACCTTGGCCTTGGCTTCCCTGAGCCTTTTTTACTTCACCTCCTTCGCGCTTTACCTCCAACCACTGGAGAAATATAAACCGGTCCATCATTTCGCTGAGAGGATAAGAACGGATACAGAGCAACAGGATTTCCAAGCCGGCTACTACAAATTCGCGGCTCCCAGCCTGGCCTTTTATCTGGACCAGCCTATTTTTGAACTGGGCGATCTTCAAGCCGCTGTCGCCCTTCTGGAGTCCGAAGTTACCGTCTACATGATCGTGAGCGCCGAAGACTATGCGGAGCTGACCCAAGCCACTTCACAACCCTTGCAAATTGTGGAAGAGCGGCCGAAGTTATATACTACGGCACGTACGCTGATCGAAGGATTCCGACGTGACCGAAGTGATACCCTCCGAGAAAGTTGGACCCGCTCCATCTACCTCATCACCAATCGAGGAAATCTCTGAGACCGGGCTTGAGCTCTCCATCATCATTCCCGTTTTTAACGAACTCGAGACGCTCAAACCCCTGTACGACCGTCTCAACCAAAGTCTGATCCCCTGGAAATCCAGTTGCGAAATCCTCTTCATCAATGATGGAAGCTCCGATGGAAGCTCCGAGGAACTCCATCGCCTGGCTGCCCTGGATCAACGGGTTCGTGTCCTGGAGTTTGTTCGCAATTTCGGGCAAACCGCCGCCATTGCCGCCGGATTTGATTATGCCCGAGGGGAAATCATCATTCCCCTGGACGCGGATCTCCAGAATGATCCTCAGGATATTCCCCGTATCATGGAGAAGCTCGAAGAGGGTTACGACGTGGTCAACTGCTGGAGGCAGGACCGCAAGGATCCCTGGCTTACCCGAATCCTGCCCTCTCGCCTGGCCAATCGTTTGATCAGCTGGATCAGTGGAGTCCATCTGAACGACTACGGCTGTACCCTGAAAGGCTACAGACGGAACATCGTGCGGCACATCCGCTTATACGGAGAAATGCATCGTTTCATCCCCATCTTTGCCAGTTGGGCGGGAGCACGGGTAACGGAAATTCCGGTTCACCATCATGCTCGCCGTTCCGGCGAATCCAAATACGGGATCACCCGAACCATAAAGGTCCTCCTGGATCTCATCACGATCAAATTTCTGGGCAGCTATTCCACTAAACCGATGTATCTTTTTGGGAGCCTTGGATTGCTCTCTTTCCTGGGAGGATCACTGCTCAGTGCGGTGACGCTGTACCAAAAATTCTTTGAGGCCGTAAAGGCCCATCGCAACCCCTTACTGCTGCTCTCCATCTTCCTTTTTACAGCAGGAATCCAATTCATTCTTTTCGGACTGGTGGCTGAACTCATCGTGCGCACCTATCATGAATCCCAGGATAAGCCGATTTATATCTTGAGAGAGGAACCGGAAGGTAGGAGACAGGAGAGCGGAGGTAGGAGAGAGCATCCGAAGCAACTAACTATAAAACAACTGACAACTGACAAGAGCCGGAAAACCGGCTGATATCCCAAATTCAAAATCCCACATCTCAAATCCTAAATTTCAAACAAATTCTAAATCTCAAATCGAACTCGGAAGCTGGGACGTGGAAGGGGCGCGAAGCGCGCTATTTCTGCCACGGTTTTCTTTCAAAGTAACTCTTGGTGAGCTTCACCACCACCCCTGACAGGAGGAGCAAGGCAATCAGATTGGGAAAGGTGACCATTCCCAGCGCCACGTCTCCCAGGGTCCAAACCGTAGAGAGAGCAAAGACGGCACCCACAAAGTGCATGATTACAAAAACGATCTTATAGGGCAAAATGGCCCTGGGCCCCAGGAGATAATTCGCACAACGGTCTCCATAGTAACTCCAGGCAATTGCCGTCGAGATAGCAAAAAGGAGCACGCTGATCAGGACGATGTAATTTCCCCAGGGTCCCAATGGCGACAAGCCTCGTTGAAAGGCCAGGGCCGTCAGGGGCGCACCGTTTTCAACAGCCTGGCCATACAAACTCGAGTATCGAGTTCCATCATCGGCTACGGCAACCTGATCAGAGGGCCGAATCACTCCGCTGAAGGGCTGCTCCTGACTGGCATCGACAAAAAACTCTTCGACCCTCACGTCATGCCAGGCAAAGCCGGCTTCTGCTGTTCCCGTCAGCGGGCGGCCTTGCTCTATCCGAATGGTCTCTGGAATGGAACTGGCCCGTACCGGGCCCCTTTCTGTGTCCATGAGATAGCTGATCTCCCCTGAGGATAAGGGTAACTCCGTATCAAACCTCTCGTTCCAGACTCCGGTGATCAAAATCACCAGCCCCGTCATCGAGCAGATAATAAGGGTGTCGATGAAAGGTCCCAGCAAGGCCACCACTCCTTCGGCAACCGGTTCATTCGTCTTGGCGGCCGCATGGGCGATAGGCGCTGAACCCTGTCCCGCCTCATTGGAAAACAGGCCTCGCCGCACCCCCCACATCATGGTGGTCACGAAAAGACCTATTCCCGTACCCGCTATTCCCGCCGTGGGCTGAAAAGCTTCTCTGAAGATCAGGACAAGAGTAGGAATCACTTGGGGTAGATTCAGGATCAGAATAATGAGTGCACTGAGAACATAGAGAACCGCCATCAGGGGAGCCAGCACACTGGTCACTCTCGCGATACGGGTGATTCCACCCACAATGACCGAAAACACAAGAGTGGCTGATGTCAGACCCGTGACCCAGGAGGGAATGCCAAATTCTGTGAAGAGAACATCCGCCATGGTGTTGGCCTGAATCCCATTGCCGGTGAAAAAGGAGGTGATAATGAGGGCAAAAGCAAAAAAGACGGCCATCGGTTTCCAGCGCTTACCCAGTCCCCGCTCAATGTAGTACATGGGCCCCCCGGAAGCCGTTCCGTACTGACCGCGACCTGTTGCATCGAGGGTCTCAATCACCCGGTAGTGCATGGACAAGGTCACTTCCACGAACTTGGTGACCATGCCCAAAACTGCGGTCATCCACATCCAGAACAGGGCCCCCGGACCGCCGAAATGAATGGCTAGGGCCACCCCTGCAATATTGCCAATGCCCACGGTAGCGGAAAGGGCGGTACTCAAAGCTTGGAAGTGGGAGACGTCTCCCGGCTGACTTGGATCATCGTATTTTCCGGAGGTGAGAGCAAACCCATGGACCAGGCGCCGGAACTGTATAAAGGCAAGACGAAGGGTTAAAAAAAAGCCGGTTCCCAGAAGAGCGGCCACAATGATGGGAATCGATTCCCCACCGATGGTGGGTCCAAAGCTCCAAGTGTAATATTCTAGTGTTCCGACGATTCTTTGAAAGAACTCCATCATGGTCCCTTCTGGATCAAGATTTCAGCAGAGAGCGCGAGCGCATTATAGCCTGACCATCCTAGGGTTACCAGGCACCTGTCCGGTTGACGGCCACTTCACTGGTCGGGAATAATGGGGCAACCATGGATATTTTCCAGGAGATTGTGCGGTTGCGAGGTGAGGGTCGCAAGGCCGCCCTGGCCACCGTCGTGAAATGGCTGGGGAGCACACCCCGCAGAGATCATGCCAAGATGCTCGTCTTCGAGGACGGCTCCACGATGGGCTCTATAGGCGGAGGTTCAACCGAGGCCGAGGTGGTGGAGGAAGCTGGTCGGGTCCTGGAGACTGAGAAGGCCTCGCTCACGAAATTTAAGCTCACCCAGGAGGAGGCGGCCAGGGACGGACTCATCTGTGGCGGCACCGTGGAAGTCTTTGTGGAACCGATCCTGCCCGATCCGAGCCTTCTCCTCATGGGTGGGGGCCATCTGGCCCAGGCCGTTGCCGAAGCTGCCCAGCGGGTGGGTTTCAAGGTAAGTGTGGTGGATGACCGAGCTTCCTTTGCCAACCCAGAGCGCTTTCCCGAGGTTGAAAAAACGATCGTCGCTCCGTTTGAGGAAGGCCTCGATTCCATGAATGTCACCGAAAACAGTTTCATCCTGATTGTGACGCGTGGACACGGATATGACCAGGTGGTTCTGGAAAAGGCCATCCAGACCCCGGCTCGCTATATTGGGTTGGTGGGAAGCCGGCGAAAAATTCGAATTATCGTGAAAAACCTCTTAGAGAAGGGTATCCCTCCAGCGGCTTTCTCCCGCCTTTATGCTCCCATCGGTTTGGAAATTGGCTCGGAAACACCTCAGGAGATCGCCGTAAGCGTGGTGGCTGAGTTGATTGCCCTCAGAAAGGGAGTCCACCAACGAAGCAAGAAACAACTCTTCGCCATGAAACTTATCGAAGAGTCCGGTGACCAGGCCGAGGCCTCCGGATAGCGCGCTGCGCGCGCGTTCCAAGTTCCAGGTTTCAGGTTCAAAGTCCGATTTGAGATTTGGAATTTTGAATTTCCGGCCTCCGGCCGGCGATCCTCATCACTCAGTCCTCTCTTCCGGCCGGTCTCCTAGCTCCTTCCTCCCGTCCAGGTAAATCGCTGTGAATTTTCCGTCCTGAATCTCCAGCGCCGAGGCTTGACCTCCCCGGTAAAAACTCGAGAGCATCCCGGTATCGATCAGGAAAATCTTACCCTGGAACCGCATCTGAATCTGCACCGGGAGTTGAGGTGTACCTCCGCCAAGGGTTTTCAGAAGTGATCTTATGGTGTGCCCCACCACAAAACGCTTTGCCTCATACGCTTTTAACAACTGCGGTAGCTGTCGTGCTCCCTCCTCCTCGGACCATTGTGCAAAACCTCTAAACCACAACGGCCCATCCGGGTGGGTGCTGAGCCAGCTGCCGAAATTCAGGAATTGAGTAAGTTGTCTGTCCTCGTTCCTGCCCCCTGCGGCTTCTCGTCGCTCCACTTCCGCCTGGGCTGCGCTCACGATCTCATTCATAGTAAAAAAGGAGAGAATCAGCTTCTCCTGAACCATGTACTCTGTATAGGTATCAAAGGCCTGGATCTCGTTTTTGATTCGCTGGTTGAGTTCCTTGACATCCAAGGAGGCAAGGCTGGGATGAATGCCGCCGTGCAGAAAGATGGTATCAGCGATCTGCACGATTGCAGGGCGCTCCCGCAACCAGCGTCCATACTTCCCTTTCGGCTCCAGCGCTTTTCGGTATTCCAGAAAACCGGGTGGATGCTCCCCCATCCATTGCCTTTCGAACTCGGGGGTGATCGACGTCTCTTTTCCAAGGACCCGGGCTCGCTGTTTGATCAGTTTCACGTAATCTTGATAGGCCTTTTGGCGACGCTGTTCCGACTTTTCGTCGACGAAACTGCTGTAGACTTCCGGCGCAACATAACGCAGATCCCCCATGATGTTCATCATTTCATGGTTGCCCAACAAAACAACCAGACGGCCACCACCCTTGCTCGCCTGCTTTTCCAGTTCCATAAGTAGATCCATGACCTGGCGATCCTTCACACCCCGATCCAGAATGTCCCCTGTTTGCACCAGGGTGGCATTCCCGCCCGACCAACGGCGCTGATCGTCGATGATCCCCGCTTCCTGGAGGATGGAAACCAGGGCGTCCAGATCGCCATGAACGTCACCCACGGCCACCACACGGGATGAAGCGTTTGCTCCCCAAGCCGGCTGCAAGAGGGGTAACGCCAGGAGCGTTATCAGCAGGCCCATTCCGGCTAGTGCAGCCGTTTTTCCAGAAAAGCGATCGAAAAGATGACCCATGATGATTCTTCCTAAGTGCTGCCTAAGCTTAAACGATATGATCTCTAAATTGTATCGCAGAACTTGGCAAGGGGGGCTTGAGGAGGAACCGCGGCTGAAGATGCCCTTGGCAACCACGTCGTTCCATACCGGGGGCCAGCCGGTGGCTACCGGCATCTAAGAGAGCTCTGCGGTTGAAAACCACTTCCAGGCTGGCCCGTGGGCCTGTTAAGTGTATATGAGAAGCCGGATTTGGCACCGTAGGGGTCAGCGGGTGGCTGACCCGAACCGAACGAGGGGCTGATCTTTGCCGGTGTGGCTCCGTGTCTGCAATCCTGACGGTCCAGGCTAGAGTTTGGGGACACTCCCCGAACTCAAGTAGAATTCTTGGGACAGTCCCCGAACTCTCGCTCCATAAATACAATGACGGACCGCTTCGGGCTATCTCATCGTGAAGAGCACTGCCTTCTCTCCGCGGTCATCGATGAGCTTCTGGATGTGATCGACCAGCAAACCTTTTCGTTCAATCAAGCCGTTTATCTCAACCGGCCTCA
>Ga0209997_10000440_pt1 | contig 13793 bp, 13 predicted proteins | sample CR04metaG_FD_182079 | JGI IMG/M metagenome (GOLD analysis project Ga0209997, IMG submission 182079) | Deep subsurface microbial communities from Mariana Trench to uncover new lineages of life (NeLLi) - CR04 metaG (SPAdes) (version 2) | ecosystem: Environmental > Aquatic > Marine > Ocean trench...
GGCGTCCAGGCGCCGGTGAAGCCCAGCTTGGCGGCCTCCTTGAGCCGCGCCTCGGCCTGGCTGACCGCGCGGATCTCCCCCGACAGCCCGATCTCGCCGAACACCACGGTCTCGGCGGGGACCGGCCGGTCGGTGGCGGCCGAGACCAGGGCGGCAGCGACCGCCAGGTCCGCCGCCGGCTCGCTCACGCGCAAGCCCCCGACGACGTTCAGATAGACCTCCTTGCCCGCCAGCACCAGCCCGCAGCGCGCCTCGAGCACCGCCAGAACCATGGCCAGGCGCCCGCCGTCCCAGCCCACCACGGCGCGGCGCGGGGTCGCCAGCGGCGAGGGCGAGACCAGGGCCTGAATCTCGACCAGGATCGGGCGGCTGCCCTCCAGTCCGGCGAAGACCGCCGCGCCGGCCACGTTGCCGCGCCGCTCGGCCAGGAACAGGGCGGAAGGGTTGGCGACCTCGGTGAGGCCGGCATCGGTCATCTCGAAAACACCGATCTCGTCGGTCGGGCCGAAGCGGTTCTTGGTCGCGCGCAGGATGCGGAACTGGTGGCTGCGTTCGCCCTCGAAGGCGAGCACGGCATCGACCATGTGCTCGAGCACCTTGGGCCCGGCGATCTGGCCGTCTTTGGTGACGTGGCCGACCAGCAGCAGGACGAAACCGCGCGCCTTGGCCAGGTGGATCAGCTCCTGGGCGCTGGCGCGCACCTGGGACACCGTGCCGGGCGCCGAATCCAGGCTGTCGACGTACATGGTCTGGATCGAGTCGATGATCACCACGGCCGGCGGCTCGGCGTGGTCCAGGCTGGCGGCGATATCGCGCACCGAGGTCGCGGTGGCGAGTCGCACCTGCGCACCGGTGAGGCCCAGGCGCCGCGCCCGCAGGCGGAGCTGTTCGACCGCCTCCTCGCCGGAGACGTAGGCGCAAGGGGCTGGGGCGCAGGGCGCCGCGGCGTTGCCTCCCGCCACACCGCCAGCCGCACGGCCGCCGCCGAGCGCGCCGGCGACCTGGAGCAGCAGCGTCGACTTGCCGATGCCGGGATCGCCGGCGATCAGGACGGTCGAGCCGGGCACCAAGCCGCCGCCGCAGACCCGGTCGAACTCGACGATGCCGCTGGGGCGCCGCGGCGCTGGCGCGGTTTGGCCCTCGAGACCGACGAACTCGATCGCCTTGCCCCGCCCCCCGCCACGCTTGCCGGCCCATTGGGCGCCTTGGCTCAGCCCGCCGGGTGGGCTCGGGCGCGACGCCTCCTCGACGACCGCGTTCCAGGCGCCGCAGGCGTCGCAACGCCCGGCCCAGCGGGCCGCCGAGGCGCCGCAGCTCTGACAGACGTAGCGTGACTGCGATTTGGCCAAGTTTCGCCCCAGCTCCCTAGGTTAGCGCTTGTGTCCCGGGTCGCCGGCTAGAGCGCCCGCAGCTGCATCTGGATCGGTCCCTCGGCGCGGCCGTGGATGAATTGCTCCACATGGGTGCTGCCCGAGGCATCGATCTCGGCCACCGGCCCGGCCCAGATGATCTTGCCGTCGTGGAGCATGGCGATGCGGTCGGCGATCTTGCGGGCGCTGGCCATGTCGTGGGTGATCGACAACGCAGTCGCCCCCAGCTCGCGCACGCATTTGATGATCAGGTCGTTGATCACGTCGCCCATGATCGGATCGAGGCCGGTGGTCGGTTCGTCGAAGAAGATGACCTCGGGCTCGGTGGCGATGGCGCGCGCCAGGCCGACGCGCTTGCGCATGCCCCCCGAAAGCTCGGCCGGCGAGAGCTGGCCCACGTCCGGGCCGAGCCCGACCGCGGCCAGCTTGTCGAAGGCGATCTCCTTGGCCTCGGCGCGGGCCATGCGCGCGCCCTCGATCAGGCCGAAAGCCACGTTCTCCCAGACCGGCAGCGAATCGAACAGGGCGGCGTTCTGGAACAGCATGCCGAACTTGCGCAGCATTCGGTCGCGCTCCTGCCCGCGCAGGCCGACCACCTCCTCGCCGTCGACCTCGATGCTGCCGGCCTCGGGGTGGAGCAGGCCGAGGATGCACTTCAGCATGACCGACTTGCCGGTGCCCGAGCCGCCGATCACCACCACCGATTCGCCGACGCCGACGTCGAGGTCGAGGCCGTCGAGCACCACCTTGTCGCCGAAGGCCTTGTGCAGACCGCGGATGCGGATCTTGGGCGTCACCTGAGTCTCGGCGGCCGGGGTTGATGCGGTTTGGGTTGTGGCGGTTTGGCTTGGCGCGGTCATTTGGAGAAGAACATCTCGGTGATGAGGTAATTGACGCTGAGGATCAGGATCGAGGCCGAAACCACCGCATTGGTGGTCGCGGCGCCGACGCCTTGCGCGCCGCCGCGGGAGTTGTAGCCGTGGTAGCAGCCCATCAGCGTGATCAGGAAGCCGAACACCGAGGCCTTGACCAGGCCCGAGAACACGTCCTGGAACTCCATGAAGTCGAGGGTGTTCTTGAGGTAGACGTAAGGGTTGAAGCCCAGCTTGTAGACCGAGACCACGTAGCCGCCGAACACGCCGATCACATCGGCGACCGCGACCAGCAGCGGCATCATGGTCAGCCCGGCGATCAGGCGCGGGGCGATCAGGTACTTGAAGGGGTTGGTGGCCAGAGTGTCGAGCGCGTCGATCTGCTCGGTGACCCGCATGGTGCCGATCTCGGCGGCCATGGCGGCGCCGACCCGGCCGGCGACCATGAGTGCAGCGAGCACCGGCCCGAGCTCGCGGGTGATCGAGACGACAACCACGTTGGGGACCGCGCTCTCGGCCGAGAAGCGGGCGAAGCCGGTATAGCTCTGCAGCGCCAGCACCATGCCGGTGAAGATCGCGGTCAACCCCACGACCGGCAGCGAGTAATAGCCGATCTCGATCATCTGGCGGCCGATCAGGCGCGGATAGATCGGCGGCCGTACGCAGTGGGCGATCGCGGTCAGCGCGAACAGCGTCAGCCGGCCGGTGGCCTCCAGAAATCGCAGGAGGGTTCGGCCAATGGGCTGAAGGATCGGCATCCGTTAGCCGCCCTGGTAGACCCGGTGATAGCGCTGGCCCAGCGCGGTCAGGATCTCGTAGCCGATGGTGCCGGCGGCCGCCGCGACATCGTCGGCGGGTAGCTCCGGCCCGATCAGGTCGACGAAGGCGCCGGGATGGGCGCTGCCGGGGGCGGCGCCGGTCACGTCGAGGGTGATCAAATCCATCGAGACACGTCCTACCACGGGAACCCGTTGGTTGCCGAGCCAGGCGCTGCCACGGTTCGAAAGCGACCTCAGGTAGCCGTCGGCATAACCGACCGCGACGGTCGCGACTCGGCTCGGTCCGGCGGCGCGATGGGTCGCACCATAGCCAACGGTCCGGGGAGCGTCAATCTCGCGCACCTGTAGGATTTTTCCTTGCAGGCGAACCACTTGACGCATGGGATTGGCGCGGCCGGGAATCGGATTGACGCCGTAGAGCGCGACCCCCGGGCGGCCCAGGTCGAAGTGGTAATCGGCGCCCAGGAAAATGCCCGAGGAGTTGGCGAAGCTGGCCGGGGCGGCCGGCAGGCGCGCGCGCGCGGCCCGGAACTCGGCGAGCTGGGCGGCGTTGAGCGGATGCTCCGGCGCGTCCGCGCAGGCCAGGTGGCTCATGACGTGGCCGAGCTCGATGCCCTCGAGGCGCCGCGGTTCGGCGGCCAGCGCGTCAAGCTCGCTTGTGGGCAGGCCCAGGCGGCTCATGCCGGTGTCGATATGCAGCGCGGCGGCGAGCTTGCGCCCCGCCTGGCGCGCCGCGGCCTGCCAATCCGCGACCTCGCCCAGGGTGTTGAGCACGGGAACCACACGCTGCGCCTGGAACTCGGCCGCCGGGCCGGCCGCGAGGCCGTTGAGCACGTAGATCTCGGCCGCCTCGGGAAGCGCGCCGCGCAGTGCGATCGCCTCGCCGAGTTGGGCCACGAAGAAGCTGCGCGCGCCGGCCCGGAACAGGGCGGGCGCCACCCGCGTCAGCCCCAGGCCGTAGCCGTCCGCCTTGACCACGACGGCGCAGGGCACGCCGTCCAGCTCGGCGCAGAGGCGCCGGTAGTTGTCGGCGAGCGCGTCCAAATCGATGGTCAGGATCGCGCCGGCGCGCGCGGCTTCGGGATCGGCGTCGCCGGCGCCGCCGGGCCCGGCCGCCTCAGAAGGGCACATCGTCGGGTTGGGAACTGCCGTGCCGCTCGGGCAGGTGGTCGTCCTCTATGAGGTCCTGGAAGCGCGTGAACTCGCCCCGGAACTGCAGGTTGACGGTTCCGATCGGGCCGTGGCGCTGCTTGGCGACGATGACCTCGGCCTTGTTGCGGGTCTCCTTCTGGCGCTCGGCATAGCGCGCCTGGCGGCGCTCGAAGTCGTCGTCCTTTTCGTTGGCGCGCTGGGTCGGCTTCTCGCGCATCAGGTAGTATTCCTCGCGGTACAGGAACATCACCACGTCGGCATCCTGCTCGATGGAGCCGGATTCGCGCAGGTCCGAGAGTTGCGGCCGCTTGTCGTCGCGCTGCTCGGTCTGGCGCGAGAGCTGGGACAGCGCGAGCACCGGCACGTTGAGTTCCTTGGCGATCGCCTTCAGGCCGCGGGTGATCTCCGAGACCTCCTGGACCCGATTCTCATTGCGCAGGCCGGCGGGGCCCTGCATGAGCTGGAGGTAGTCGACCACCACCAGGCTCAGGCCGTGCTGGCGCTTGAGGCGGCGCGCCCGGGTGCGCAGCGCGCCGATGGTGAGTGCCGCGGTGTCGTCGATGAACAGTGACAGGGTATACAGCGCACGGCTGGCATCAAATATTTTACCGAAATCCTTGTCGTCGATCTCGCCGCGCCGCATGGCGTCCGAGCGAACTTCAGAAGCTTCGGCCAGTATTCGTGTGGCGAGCTGTTCGGAGGACATTTCGAGCGAGAAGAAGGCGACCACCTCGGGGACCTCGATCTCGACGCCGTCGGGACCCTTTTCTTTGCGGCGCGCCATGGCCGCGGTGGCGGCGATGTTGGTGGCGAGCGCGGTCTTTCCCATCGACGGTCGGCCGGCCAGGATGATCAGGTCCGATTGGTGCAGGCCGCCCAGCAGCTTATCCAGGTCCCGGAACCCGGTCGCAACACCGGCCACGTGGCTGTCCCGATCCTTGGCGGCTGCGGCCATGTTGACCGCCTCGATGACCGCCGACTTGAAGGGGGTCAGCCCGCCCTCGGTCTGACCCGCCTCGGCTAGGCTGTAGAGCTTCTGTTCGGCGGTCTCGATCTGGTCGGCCGCGGTGATGTCGATGTCCTGCTCGAAGGCGTCGTTGACCACGTCCTCGCCGAGCGCGATCAGCTCGCGGCGCAGGAACAGATCGTAGACCGTGCGGCCGTAATCGGCGGCGTTGATGATGGTGACCGTGCTGCTTTGCAGCTTGGACAGGTACTGCGCGCCGCCGACCTCGGCCAGGTCCTCGTCCTGATCGAACAGCGATTTGAGGGTGATGGCGTTGGCCTGCTGGCCGCGCTCGATCAGCTTGCCGATGGCTTGATAAATGCGGCCGTGCGGCGCATCGGCGAAGTGTTCGGGGCGCAGGAAGTCGGCGACTCGTTCGTAGGCGTAGTTGTTCTCGAGGATCGCGCCGAGCAGGGCCTGCTCCGCCTCGTAGTTGACCGGCGGCGCGCGAAAGCCGCCGTCGTCGTCCTCGGGTCGCGGCAGCTCGGCGACATTGGAGTGCTGATTGGGTTCCATCGCGATCCAAGTTAGCAGAGGTTCGGCGTGAGGGATCGTTCTACGTGGCGTGTATAGAAAGCAACACGGGGATAACCCGGCTGGCAGCGCATTCGAATCGCCACAGGATAGCACGATGGGACCACGAAAAAAAAGCGGCGCTCCGAAACACAAACCGCCGCCCAAATACGGGTCGAAAAAAGTCGCGACGCTCAGGCGTCCTTGGCCGCTTCCTCGGACTCCTCACCGCCTTCGGCCGGCGCTTCGGATTTCGTTTCGGCCCCGGCGCCCTCGGCCTCGGCGTCCGCGGTGTCTGCGACCTCGGCGTCCTCTCTCGCCGCGGCCTCGCCTTCCGCGGCCTCGATCTCGTCCAGCGCCGCTTCGGTTTCGGCATGGGCGGCGTCTTCGATGGCGCGTTGCTCATCCTCGCTGACCACACGGCCGGCGCCGGCTTGGGACTCGGCCTCGGCGTCCGAGCGGGCCACGTTGGCGGTGATCGTGGCGCTCACCTCGGGGTGCAGCCGGATCTGGACCGGATGCAGGCCCAGCGCCTTGATCGAATGGTCGCGGCTGACTTGGTCGTGGTTGATGGTGAAGCCGGCCTCGGTCACCGCCTCGGCCAGGTTGCGGGCGTTGACCGAGCCGTAGAGCTGGCCCGATTCGCCGGCCTGGCGGATCAAGGTCACGGTCAGGCCCTCGAGCCTGGCGCCGACTTTCTCGGCCTCGTCGCGGCGTTTCAGATTCTCCGCCTCGAGCTGGCCGCGCTGCTGCTCGAACAGTGCGATGTTGTCCTTGGTGGCGCGCCGTGCCTTGCCTTGCGGCAACAGGTAGTTGCGGGCGTAACCGGGCTTGACGGTCACGACCTCGCCCATCAGGCCGAGCTTCTCGATCCGCTCCATGAGGATGACTTGCATCGTGGTGTCCTCCCCGGCCTAGCGGACGAGATAGGGCAGCAGCGCCAGATAGCGGGCCCGCTTGATCGCCCGCGCCAGGTCGTGCTGCTTCTTGGCCGAGACCGCGGTGATGCGGCTGGGCACGATCTTGCCGCGCTCGGAGATGAACCGCGTCAGGGTCCGCACGTCCTTGAAATCGATCTTCTGGGCGTTCGGGCCCGAGAACGGACAGGTCTTGCGGCGCCGGAAGAACGGACGGCGCCGGCCCACGCCCTTGCTGATGACCCTGATAGTCATTCCGCGGTCTCCTTTGCTTCGGTCTCGGTCTCGGTCTTGGTCTCGGTCTTGGTCTCGGTCTTGGTCTCGGCCTTGGCCTCAGCCTTCTCGGCGGCACCCTTGTCCTCGGCGGGGGTTGCGGCAGGGGCCGCGTCGCGTGGCCCGCCGCGCGGCCCGTCGCGCGGACCGCCGTCGCCCCGGAAGCCGCCGCCGCCCCGGAAACCGCCGCCGCCACCCCGGAAGCCGCCGCCGCGCCCACCGCGCCCGCCGCGGTCGTCGCGGCTGTGGCGCGACTGCATGACGATGGATGGGCCTTCCTCGAGCTCCTTGACCCGCACCGTCAGGTAGCGGATCACGTCCTCGTTGAGGCGCATGTTGCGCTCCATCTCCTGGACCGCCGGCGAGGGCGCGTCGAGATTGAGCAGCACGTAATGGCCCTTGCGGTTCTTCTTGATTCGGTAGGCCAAGCTCCTCAGGCCCCACATCTCGGAGCTGGCGACCTTGCCGCCATTTTCCTCGATGATGCCGGAAAACCGGCCGACCAGGCCCTCGACCTGGGTAGCGGAGATGTCTTGGCGTGCGATGAAGACGCACTCGTAGAGTGCCATATTTTTTCGGACTCCCTTCGGTTGTTGGCGGGCCGGAGCTGGCGCCCATCGCGCCGAGCCGCCCGGCCCTAACCGGCGCTGGCCCGGCGATGGCGCCGGGGGGACCGGTAAGGAGCTATGTCGAGGCCCCCCGAAAGGGGCCGTAAGGCGCGGGACTATACACCAACGCGCCCCGGGCGCAAGGACCCGGAGGAGCGCTCGGCAGGGCTCAGGGCGGGGTTCCGGGCACGGGCTCTGGCCAGGGCTCCCGGCGGGCTTCCGGGGGGGCCTCCGGGCAGCTTGACAGCGCGCCCTCAGGCGCTATCTCTGGGCCTTCCAGCCACAACCGGCCAGCCGATCCGGGACCATGTCGACAGGGGGCAGACAGCGATGAACCGGGCTTTCGTGTTTCCCGGCCAGGCGTCGCAGGCGGTCGGCATGGGCGCCGAGTTGGCCGCGGCCTATGCGGCCGCCCGAGAGCTCTTCGAGGAGGTCGACGACGCCCTCGCCCAGCGCCTCTCCAAGCTCATGTTCGAGGGGCCGGAGGACGAGCTGATGCTGACCGAGAACGCCCAGCCGGCGATCGTCGCGGTCAGCCTAGCGGTGGTCCGGGTGCTGGAGCGCGAGGGCGGTATCCGCCTGCCCGAGAAGGGCCGCTTCGTGGCCGGCCACTCCATGGGCGAGTATTCGGCGCTGGGCGCCACCGGGGCTTTCTCGGTGGTCGACGCGGTGCGCCTGGTCAAGCGCCGTGGCCAGGCCATGCAGCGGGCGGTGCCGGTCGGTGAGGGCGCCATGGCGGCGCTCATCGGCCTCGACCTGGATTCCGCCCGGGAGGTCGCCGAGGCGGCGGCCGAGGACGAGGTCTGCGCGCTGGCCAACGACAACGCGCCCGGCCAGGTCGTGCTTAGCGGCCACCGGGCCGCGGTCGAGCGCGCGGTCGAGATCGCCGCCCAGAGGGGCGCCCGGCGTGCCATCATGCTGCCGGTGAGCGCGCCGTTCCACTGCTCGCTGATGGCGCCGGCGGCCGAGGTCATGGCCGAGGCGCTGGCTGAGGTGGCCATGCCGCTGCCGAGCCTGGCGTTGGTCGCCAACGTGACCGCGGCGCCGGTCGAGGACCCGGAATCGATCCGCGGCTTCCTGGTCCAGCAGGTCACCGCCATGGTGCGCTGGCGCGAATCGGTGCTGCGCATGAAAGAGGAGGGGGTCGAGACCCTGGTCGAGCTGGGTACGGGCAAGATCCTGAGTGGCCTGATCCGGCGCATCGACCGTGACCTGCAGGTCGCCAACGCCGGTACCCCCGAGGAGATCGAGGCGTTGGGCAAGATCCTTTGAGCGGGTGACCGGGTGAGCGGGTAAGCGGGTGAGCGGGAGGCGCGGCAATGTTCGATCTATCGGGAAAAAGCGCACTGGTCACCGGCGCCTCGGGCGGCATCGGCGGCGCCATCGCCCGGGCGCTTCACGCCCAGGGGGCCGCGGTCGGCCTGTCGGGTACCCGGGTCGAGGCGCTCGAAGCGCTGGCCGCCGAACTCGGCGAGCGGGCCCAGGTCCTGCCCTGCGATCTTTCGGACCCGGAGGCCTGCCAGGCGCTGCCCGGGCGCGCCGAGGCGGCGCTCGGCGGGCTCGACGTCCTGGTCAACAACGCCGGATTGACTCGCGACAACCTGGCCGTGCGGATCAAGGACGAGCACTGGAACCTGGTGCTCGAGGTCAACCTGACCGCCGCCTTCCGCCTGATTCGGGCCAGTCTGCGCGGCATGATGAAGCGGCGCTGGGGCCGGATCGTCGGTATCACCTCGGTGGTCGGGGTGACCGGCAACCCGGGCCAGGCCAACTACGCCGCCTCCAAGGCCGGTATGATTGGCATGTCCAAGTCCCTGGCCCAGGAGGTCGCCTCGCGCGGCATCACGGTCAACTGCGTCGCCCCCGGCTTCATCGAGACCGCCATGACCGAGGGCCTCGGCGGGCCGCAGCGGGAAAAGCTGCTTGGGTCGATCCCGGTCGGACGCCTGGGGAGCTCGGACGACGTGGCCGCCTGCGTGGCGTTTCTGGCCAGCGACGAGGCTGCCTACGTGACCGGCCAGACCTTGCATGTGAATGGGGGAATGGCCATGATATAGCATCGGCCGGGGCACGTTTCGGAATGCGGCGCCGGGCGTTGGCAATAGCGGACGGACATGATATGAGGCGGCGCTCCGAATAGGGGGCGCCACCGGGGGGGAGCGAACGACTTCCCAAGACTCCCAGGTAAAAAACGGCCAGCTATCTTGAGGTAGGGCAATGAGCAACGATATCGCGGATCGCGTCAAAAAAATTGTCATCGAGCATTTGGGAGTCGAGGAGGCGAAGGTTACCGAAGCGGCGAGCTTCATCGACGATCTCGGCGCCGACAGCCTCGACACCGTCGAGTTGGTCATGGCTTTCGAGGAGGAGTTCGGCTGCGAAATCCCCGACGACGCCGCCGAGAAGATCGTGACCGTCAAGGACGCGGTCGATTTCATCCAGCAAAACGTCTGACCGGCGGCTTCGAGCCGCACCTACGGAAACCGTGGCAGCTGTTCGAATGATATGAGACGGGTCGTCGTCACCGGTCTTGGCATGGTCACCCCGCTGGGTAGCGGAGTCGGTCACAATTGGCAGCGCCTGATCGACGGCAAGTCGGGCATCGGCGCGATCCAGAGCTTCGACACATCGGACCTGCCCTCCAAGGTGGCGGGAGAAGTGCCGCTCGGCGAGACCGCCGAGGGCGGTTTCAACGAAAGCGACTACCTCACCCCGCAAGAGCGGCGGCGCCTCGATCCCTTCATCGTCTTTGGACTGGCCGCGGCCCAGCAGGCGGTCGAGGATGCGGACTGGCGGCCCGACGATCAGGAGAGCCTGGAGCGCACCGGGGTCATGATCGGCTCGGGCATCGGCGGACTTCAGACCATCGCCAATGGCGCCCTCACCGTGCACGAGCGCGGCCCGCGCAAGCTGTCGCCGTTCTTCATCCCGGCTTCGCTGATCAACCTGGTCTCCGGGCACGTCTCGATCCGCTACGGTTTCCAGGGCCCGAACCACGCGGTGGTGACCGCCTGCTCGACCGGCGCCCATGCCATCGGCGATGCGGCCCGCCTGATCGCCTTCGACGATGCCGACGTGATGATCGCCGGCGGCACCGAGGCGGCGGTGTGCCGGCTCGGCATGGCCGGCTTTGCGGCTTCGCGGGCACTTTCGGTCGCCTTCAACGACACCCCGGAGAAGGCCTCGCGGCCCTGGGACCGGGACCGGGACGGCTTCGTCATGGGCGAGGGCGCCGGGGTCGTGGTGGTCGAGGAGCTGGAGCACGCCAAGAAGCGCGGCGCGAAGATCTATGCCGAGGTCGTGGGTTACGGCATGTCCGGCGACGCCCATCACATCACCGCGCCCGCCGCGGACGGCCGCGGCGCCTACCGCGCCATGGCAGCGGCCTTGAAGCGGGCCGAGATCGACCCCTCGGATGTGGACTATATCAACGCCCATGGCACCTCGACCCCGCTCGGCGATGTGATAGAGCTGGGCGCGGTCAAGCAGCTGTTCGGCGCGCATGCCGCCAAGCTCAGCATGTCCTCGACCAAGTCGGCGATCGGACACCTCCTCGGCGCGGCCGGGGCGGCGGAGGCGATCTATTCGATCCTCGCCATTCAGAACGGTGTGGTGCCACCGACCCTCAACCTGGACCATCCCGCCCCCGAGTGCGAGGGCATCGACCTGGTCCCGCACCAGGCCAAGGAGCGGACGGTCAACGTGGTGCTCTCCAACTCCTTCGGCTTCGGCGGCACGAACGCCAGTTTGGTGCTCGCCCGCGTTAACTAGGCGACCGGCGATGCGGCGGCTGGCAAGCCTGGCTGCATTCGCCGTCTCGGCCCTCGTGGTGGCCGGCGGATTGCTCGCCTTCTACGCCATCGACAGGTTCGAGCGGCCCGGCCCGCTGGCCGCGGACACCGTGATCTACATCCCGCAAGGGTCCGGGGTCGAGGCGATCGCCCGCCAGCTTCATCAGGCCGGGGCGATCGAGGAGCCGCTGATGTTCCGGCTCGGCGTACGGCTGCTCCGGGTCGGGCGCGAGCTGCGCGCGGGCGAGTACCTGTTTGCCGCGGCGCTGTCGACCCGCGACGCCATCGACCTGCTGCGCAGCGGCCAGACCGTGGTCCGGCGCCTGACCCTGGCCGAGGGCCTGACCAGCTTTGAAATCGTGGCCCTGGTGGAACGGGCCGCAGCGTTGGAGGGCGCGGTCGATACCGTGCCACCCGAGGGTTCGCTGCTGCCGGAAACCTATCACTACGCCCGCGGCGACCGCCGCGGCGAGTTGGTCGCGCGCATGGGCCGCGCGCGTGATAAGCTGCTGAGCGAGCTGTGGCCGGCGCGCGCGCCGAACCTGCCGGTCGCCACCCCGCAAGAAGCGGTGGTGCTCGCCTCGATCGTGGAGAAGGAGACCGGGGTCGCGGGCGAGCGGCCGCGGGTCGCCTCGGTGTTCGTCAACCGGCTCCAAAAGGGCATGCGCCTGCAGTCCGACCCCACCGTGGTCTACGGCCTGACCGGCGGCAAGGGGCCACTCGGCCGGGCCCTGACCCGCAAGGACCTGCAGGCGCCCAGCCCCTACAACACCTACCTGAACCCCGGCCTGCCGCCGGGGCCAATCGCCAATCCGGGGCGCGCGTCGCTCGAGGCCGTGCTCAATCCGGCCCCGACCGCCTTCCTCTACTTCGTCGCCGACGGCAGCGGCGGCCATGCCTTCGCCAAAACCCTGGCCGAGCACAACCGCAACGTCGCCAAGTGGCGCAAATTCAAGCGGCAGAACAGCAACTGAGGGCGCGGTTTGGGTGTGTTTCAGTTTGGATTTCTGTCCAAACAACGCCCGAAATATCGGCTATTCGGCGGATCAGGCCTGATTCGCATCCGACAGCAGACCTCGGCCCAGGGCCATCGGTACAGCCGCTTCTGAACCCACTCGGAAATCGTCACAACAATGCCGCTGCGACCTTCCGACTACGACGGTTTCTGCCGGCTTCGGAGGTCTTCCGTCAGCTTGGTCCGAAGGTCGCTGTTGAGATACTGAAGGAAGATGAAGTCCCGAAACCGATTCGCATTTTCCTGTTCCGATACAGGGTTTCCGAAGGGCCAATCCTGGTCTCCGAAGGGCCAAACCTCAACATTATTGAAGACACACTTCCCCCAAGTTTCTCCCGATACTCGGAGACTTTCTCCTGGCTGATTTCCTCGGCGTCCATCGGAAAAATCGGAACTCGGAGTTCTTCGACTGCCGAGGCACGCGTCAAAGCCCTCGCAAGCCTAAAGTAAGCATCGCGAGCGTCAACGCTTAGAAGTAGGCCACCGCCTCCAAAATACCATTTCGATATCGCTCGCCCCATCACGCGACAGTCTCTCGGGCCAGTTGACACCGGTGGTGGATCGTCGCTGGGGAAATAAAGGGCCAATGGCGCGGTAGCATTCCAGAGCCCTGGATACGATTCGAGCCTCTTGTCGTGAACGGACTGATCCAAGGCACCGTGCAGTGTTAGGCGAGTCACTTTAAACGTGGCGATGATTGTAAAGCCGATACCAACGACGCCCAGAATTGCAGGACCTATCGAGCCCACCTTGAAACGGTCATTCTTGAGCTTGGCAACCTCGGGCTGAAGTTTCTCAATTTCGAGGCCCTCCTTGCTGGTTTGTAGACTGCTTGGTTCCTGTTGCGCTGTGGCGATCCCCAACCAGGGAAGCATAATGCCCAAGACGACCACGGCACAGGCTGCCCGGTGCAAGCTTGCTCTTGAGAAGCAACGACTGGGGTCGGTGTGCGCCAACAAATGGAACCCGAACTGCTCCAAATTTGCCATCACCCCTCGTCCCTCCAAGAGGAGCCACGGCCAAGGTGGTTGGGTTCGCTCCTCATGACCTGAAGTGGCTGGTTGGAACTGGGAATCGGCTCCCCGTGCCAAACGCCAGTACCGCGTGGGTCAGCGGTCCTAAAACACCGCTTCAACAGGCCGGACACAAGACTGTACCTGAACCAGTCGCCATGCCGTCAAAAAATCCTTGCACCGCGGGAGCCATCCACACAAGACACGACCCGCGGCCGCTCAATCGTGCGGCGTCGCATCGGGATGCAATCGCGCGGCGCCGGGGGTGACGCCGTGGGCGATGGCGACCGCGGCGATCGGGGCGCCGCTGCGCGCGGGCCCGCGCCACAGCCGGAACAGGGCGGTCGCGACGGTTAGGCCCTGAACCATGGCGAGCAGGACGAACAGGCCCGCGGGGCCGTAATGCTCGATCGCCAGGGAGCCCAGCGTCGGTCCGAACACCACACCGGCGCCCAAGACCAGGACCAACGCCCCGCTGGCCGCG
>Ga0209997_10000441_pt1 | contig 13793 bp, 16 predicted proteins | sample CR04metaG_FD_182079 | JGI IMG/M metagenome (GOLD analysis project Ga0209997, IMG submission 182079) | Deep subsurface microbial communities from Mariana Trench to uncover new lineages of life (NeLLi) - CR04 metaG (SPAdes) (version 2) | ecosystem: Environmental > Aquatic > Marine > Ocean trench...
TACGCTTAAAATTAACGATGGCAATCCAAAGTACAAGGGAAAGCCAATTTGCAAAGAATGTGAAGGTTATCGTAAATTATTAAAAGATACCAAATAGATTATTCTGATTTTGTTTTATTTTTCTTTGCCCATTCTTCATACATCTTTATTAGTTCATCAACATCTTTTCCATCTTCAGAATATGTGACTATAACTCCAAATGTTCCTTTTGTGTCATGTCCCCTTGCAAAATATCCCCAAAAAGAGTCTGGTAGTTTTTGAAAATTATTTGAATCGTGTGATACGCCTATCAGATTATTCCCAATCACTTCTATGACTTTTTTTGCATCATTTGCTTCAATCATAGTACAATCTATTCTCCATTCCAATAAAAATCTGAATTATGGAGTCAGTCTGTCAGGATCTCTTGGATATAGTACCACTTCACGTACATTATCAACTCCAATTAGTACGGTCATCAATCTATCTAATCCCATTCCCCACCCTGCATGAGGAGGCATTCCCCAATCAAATGTTTTTAGATGGTCAGTGAACTGTGCAGGATCCAAACCTTGCTCTTTTAGTCTTGATTTTAGTAACTCTGCATCGTGAAGTCTAGTTCCACCAGAAGACAATTCCAGAAATCCATATTGCAAATCAAATGATTGTGATAGAGTAGGGTCTTCATCTTTTTCTCTAATGTAAAATGGTTTTAGTTTCATTGGCCAGTCAATCAAAAAGTAGAATCCTGGATGATTCTTTCCAATGATTCTTAGGTGTGAATCAAGCAAATCATCTCCAAATTCTATTTTTTCACCTTCTTTCTTCAACTCCTCAATACAATCCTTGTATGTAATTCTCTCAAATGGTGAGGCTGGAATTTCTATGGCATGGCCAATTACTTGTTGTTCTTTCTTACAATTCTCAGATACAAATTTGTAAACCTCCAGTACTAGATATTCTAAAACATCCATGACATCATCATAGTCCATAAATGCTGCTTCAATGTCAATACTGGTAAATTCTGTCAAGTGTCTTCCTGTGTGAGACTTTTCTGCTCGATAAAAGTTTGAAATCTCAAAGACTCGCTCTAACCCCATTGTCATTTGTTCTTTGTATAGTTGAGGACTTTGTGCAAGATATGCTGTTTTTCCAAAATAATCTAATGAAAATAAATCTGCTCCACCTTCACTTGCACTACCAATAATTTTAGGAGTTGTGATCTCCAAGAATTTTTTCTCTGATAATGTTTTACGTAATGATTGCAATACATGATGTCTTAATTTGAAAATTGATGCTGTTCTTTGGTTTCTCATATCTAGTGCTCTATGATTTAATCTTGTGTCAATGTTGCTCTCTAGTCTTCCAATTGGATCAACTGGCAATGGATGAATTGCTTTTGCTAAAACCTCTATCTCTTCAGCTTTGATCTCAAAAGCAAAATCTCTAGCTTTAGTTTCTTGTACAATTCCCTTAATTCTTACAACACTTTGACGATTAATTTCTCCTAGGCTATCATTTAACTCCCCTTTGACTATAATTTGAGAAATTCCTGATACATCACGTAGTGTGATAAATGTCATCTTTCCTAATTTTCGAAGGTCTTCAATCCACCCTCCCAATACCACTTGTTTTCCAATTAATTCTGTAGTTAGTTCTGAAATATCGTGAGTTTTAACAAAAACCATATTCTTTACCTATCTTTTATTCTCAAATTATATCACAATGTCAAGGTTTCGGTATTTGAAGAATCAATGACAACAGAATCTTATCACACAAATCAGTGAATTTTAAACTAGTTTTTAATAAAATAAACTCAAATTCTAGTTTGGACCAAAGAATAACATGACTTTCCTATCAGTTAAAGGACTATCAGCAAGGTACAACTCATCAAAAGGCCCAGTTTATGCAGTTGATGATGTAGATTTTGAATTAGAAGATGGAGAATCAATAGGAATTGCAGGTGAGAGTGCATGTGGGAAAAGTACATTGGGATTATCGATTATCCGAATGCTTTCTGGTGGAAAGGCTGAAGGTGAAATTCTATTTGATGGGCATTCCATTTTAGAAATGTCAGAATCTGATTTTGATGAAAAATATCGATGGAAAAAAATCTCTATGGTTTTTCAAGGTGCAATGAATTCACTAGATCCTGTTTTTACTATTAAAGAACAATTCCTTGAAATTCTAAAACAACACAAATTTGATGGTGAAGCAAAACAAGTAATTTCAGATGCTATCAGTTCAGTTAGTCTAGATGAATCTATTTTGAAACAATATCCTCATGAGTTAAGTGGCGGAATGAAACAAAGAGTGATAATTGCAATGGCGTTGCTTCTCAAGCCAAAATTTGTAATTGCTGATGAACCCACTACTGCACTTGATGTGTTAATTCAAGCACAAATTATTAATTTATTAAAAAAACTCAAAAAAGATGGCATGTCTTTTATGCTAATTACGCATGATTTGGCAGTAATATCTGAAATTGCAGAAAAGATTGGAATTATGTATGGTGGACATATGGTGGAATACGGTTCTTCTGAAGAAATTTTCAAAAATCCAAAACATCCTTACACCCAAGGACTCTTAGAATCAATTCCAACACTAAAAGGAAATATTCCCAAATACATTAAAGGAATTCCTCCCAGCTTACTTGATGCACCAACAGAATGTCGATTTATAGATCGATGTCCTTTGGTATTTGACAAATGCAAACAAGTTCCTCCAAAATTCAAAACTAAAACTGGATATGTTCGATGTTGGCTTTATGAAGAAGAAAAATAATTCTAAATTAAATAACAAACCACAACAAATTGTTAAATGTTTAAGAGTGTTTTTTCACAACGGGCAGACATGAATCTATAATTCTTAACATTTCAGTTCTTAAAACTTTTTTATCAATTGATATCCACACTCTTATTTTTCCAATTGCAAAAGAAATGGTCTGTACTTTTTTTCGCTCTTCCCAAACAAATTCAATCTCTCCTAGATTCTTATCAAAAAATCCCTCTAGATCTGTCTTTATGGCAATGTGCGAGAATTGATACTGTGTATTTTTAGCATCCAAAAGAGGTTCTATGTCTTGTCTTCTATTATAGGCTAGCAACTCTCCACCCTCGCTAACTACGCCTACAAATCTGATAAATGGGCTAATACCTGATATCTTGTCACAAATTTTTCCAAAGTCTTTATTTACCATTTGATTTAGTTGTAAAAATATGATATTTTAATGATTGTTTCAATATTGGAGTGAACTATTTTCTTAAATCTTTTTTAACATTGACATTAATTGTATTAACTATTTTGAAATATTCCTCAAAAGACTAACGCAAATCCAGATACCACAGCAATTGTCTTTACCAATTTACCTGTGATCATAAATGCAATGAACTTGTTAAACTTCATTTTCTTTGCACCAGCAGAAATCAAAATGAAATCTCCGATTACTGGAATCCAAGATGCAAAAAATATTGCACCCCAACCAAATTTATCAAGCAGTTTGTTGCCTTTTTTTTCACGCCCAACATTATCTACATTTTTCTTTTTCCTAATTTTGCTGACTAGTTTATTTCCACCGAATCCAATAAAATAATTTAACAAACCCCCCATTGTAGATCCTACAATTAGTACCAAACCAACAAGAAAAACATTTTCTCCTCCGATCAATAAAGCAGATGTCAGAATTTCAGTTGGCAAAGGTATCGCAGTAGCTGACAATAATGAATTAAGGAATAATCCAATTATTCCATAATCCTGAAATACATTATTGGCTAGAATATCCTGCGCCATTTGGTAATATTCCATAATTAATTCATAACTCATGACTATTACCACCTAGTTTTGTATTAGTCAAAATATAACCCTCTCTAACATTACTCATTTTCATTTGTTTAAAGCCTTGAAAAATATTCGTTTTCAATAAATAATGCCTAAAAATAGTTTGAATAATGAATTTTGCTGACATATTTCCATTTGCTTCAGATGACGGTTATCTAATTTTAGCTTTAGTCAATTTCTTTGGTTCCCTTATTCCATTTGTTCCATTGCCAGGATTTTTGTTGCTTGCTACAATGTCTGTTGGTGATCAATATGATCTACATGTTTTAGCACTGTTGTCTGCAATTACTGCTACTGCTGCAAAACAAATGATCTTTTTTGTTAGCTTTAGTGGTCGAAAAATTATGACTGCAAAAACTCGAAAAAGAATGCGCCCATTTGAAAGATTAGTTAAAAAATATGGTGCTGCTGCTGCATTTGTTGCTGCAGCAACCCCAATGCCTGATGATATAATCTTTATTCCACTAGGATTAGCAAAGTATAACCCAAAAAGATTCTTTATTGCAACACTTACTGGCAAAATTGTTCTTAGTTACATTATAGTTTTCATTTCTCATTATATTGGATTGTCTTTCATAGAACCATTCTTGGAAAATATTGATGATACTACACCTATTTACATTGGAATAATTATTTTTGGAGCAATTATGACTGCAATTATAGTTTTACTTTTGAAATTGGATTGGGTGAGAATTATGGGAAAATTCGCTCCATGGACTTTGGATGAGAACAACGAAGAAGAAACTTAAATTTTTATTTTAAAATTCCACAACTTGTCAGTTGCATCTTTAATTCCTATTCTTGGTGATGCAAAAATCTTTACTGGCTTTTTTATTCCCTCTGTAATGAATAACTTTGAATGCTTTGTTAAATCTGTACCATGATGTTCTTTAGTTATTTCTAAGGCTTGAGTTAATTTTGCAGGTCCGTTTGTGAGGCTTTTTAAATTTGTAATTTTTCTATTTTCTTGCATTATTTTGATTCCATTTACAGGTTCAATTGCACGAATTAGAACTGCTCCTGCTTTATTTTTTGGATTCTTTGCTACTACATTAAAACAATAATGCATTCCATAGGTAAAATAGACATAAGCCATTCCAACATCCCCAAACATTACTTTATTTCTTTTAGTAATTTTTCTAAATGCATGACTTGCAGGGTCATCTTTGTGTCTGTATGCTTCAGTTTCTGTAATTATTCCTGATACTTCGGTCCTTCCTATTTTTCTGACAATTCTCTTTCCTAGGAGGTTTTTTGCAACACTAACTGTATTTTTTAAATAAAATTCCCTAGGAAGTATACTCAATATCTATCATAACCTCTTTTTTATTTTTTAATTCTCTGATTAAATCAAACAGTTTTACAAAATCATTTTTTAACACATCAATTAATTTTTGATTGTAAATTGTTGCAGCTGGATGAATTGTTAGAAAATATAACTGATTTTCTTTTCGTACTACCTTGCCTCTAAATTTTGTAATTTCAGATCCTCCTAAAATTGAATTAAATGCTGTGTTTCCTAAAATACAGATAATTTTTGGTTTGATTATAGAAATTTCTTGTTTTAGGTATTCCTTACATGTGTCTCTCTCATCCGTGTTTGGAACTCTGTTGTTTGGAGGTCTGCACTTTACAATATTTGTAATGTATACATCATCTCTTGAAATTCCTGCTTCCTCCAGTGCAATAGAAAGTTTTTTTCCTGCTACTCCAACAAATGGCTCTCCATTTTTATCCTCATTTCTTCCTGGTGCTTCACCAACAAAGATTACGTCTGATTGAAAATTCCCTTTGCCAGGCACTGCATTGGTTCTTGTTTTACAAAGATCACACTTTGTACATTTTATGACATTTTGTTTAATTATCTCTAGTTCTTGATTCATTTTCTAATTTACACTCTTTACTGTTGCAATTCCTCGTATTGATGGTCCACCATTTCCCATAATCATAGACTGCATAGGATCTCCTTTTCCACAATTAGTAATTGGTCTTATAGTAAAATCATTTCCACAAGCATCAATTGATTCAAAAAATTCTGGGGCTGTACCAATCACAATTACATCTCTTAGTAAATCCGTAATTTCTCCATTCTCAATTCTTTGTGCATATTGACATGAAATACTCCAATTGTATCGTTTCATGTCAATTGATGGAATTTTCATATTTGATATTAGATAGCCATTTTTGACTTCTTTTATCATCTCATTTACGTCCCAATCTCCATTTCCAATACAGGTGCATGCCATACGAATCAGAGGCATGAATCTGTAGTTTGTTGCTCTCATATTTCCAGTGGATGGTGTATTGAAAATTTTTGCAGTCTCTCTATTTTGCATATGATTTTTTAAAATTCCCTCTTCAACAAGAGTAGTTTTTTTTGTTTCAACGCCTTCATCATCATAATAGTACCATCCTAAACTTTCTTTGATGGTAGGGTCATCAAAGACGTTTAATTTCTCTGATCCAATTTTTTCACCAATCTTTCCTTTCCACCATGCACCTCCAGCCCATGCCATCTCTTTTCCCAAAACTCTATCTGCTTCAGATGGATGACCAAGTATTTCATGTGTGAGTAATGATACAAAATCTGGGTTCATTACAACTGTTGCTTTTTCTTCTTTTGCAGGTTTTGCATCGATTAACTGTGATGCCTTTAGTGCAATCTCTTGTGCACTTTGTTGAATCTTATTTTCATTGATGATTTGTTCCATTCCTCCTCTCCCTCCTTCTGTTATGTTTATTGATTGTGTAAGTCCTGATTCATGAGCGGTAGCTATCATATCTACTACCACATCCGTAAAATTTTGTATTATTTCTGAACCTTCACTGTTTACAAAATATTTTGAATTAGTTGTATACCATGGATTAACAACTGATTTGATGATTCTTGGTGTATCTGAAATAATTTTATTACATTCAAATCCTATCTTCATTAATTCTTCTACTTCTGGTTTTTTTAAAACTGGAAAGTCTACCTTGATTTTATTAATAGAATTTGGATATAGACTAATTTTGTTTTTTTTGTTTGTTGCATAATGTATCGAATTTCTTAGAGCATCATTTACTACCTCTTTGATTTGCTCAAAAGAATTTGGATTTGTAATTGAACAAAAACTCCACACTCCTTCTTTTACTAATCTAATACCTATTCCCACATCCTTATTGGTTCTAACGTATTCTATCTCTCCATTCTCAATGAGTGCTGATTTTCTTTCTTGTTGCTCAGCTCTTGCATCGCAATATTGCGCACCAGAATCTATTGCATATTTGATTGCCTTGTCAGCCAGATCTTGTAGGCTTGAATCCATGATTAATGAAATTTAGAGGGATTCCTAAATCTTCTGTATTTTATTGATTTGAAATTGCAGGCATTGTAAAGTAGTATTCGTCTTCAAAATCATAGTCTGTTATGCCTTTTTCACGCAAAAATTCAAAATACTCGCCACAATTTTTGTAAAATTCACTATTTTTCTTGCCTTCTTGTTTCATACTTTCTATGTCTAAAAGTACATTTTTTCAAGAGAGTGAGTGATTTTAGGTCTAAAAGTTGGTTTTCTTTAAGTAGTATCTATGGGGGCATTTGTCTCATTAGATACTTTTGGAATTGTAAATGAAAATGTAGATCCTTGATTTGGAATGCTCACCATAGATATCTGTCCATTATGATTTTCGATTATACCTTTACAAATGGCTAGGCCTAATCCACTTCCACCTCTTTCTCTTGTGAGGCTGGCATCTACTTGATAGAATTTTTTGAATAACTCCTTTTGTTTTTCTGGAGGAATTCCTGCCCCGTTATCTTTTACGCTAATTTTTATCTCTGTGGGAAGATTTTCCATTATAATTTCAATTTTACCTGGATTGGGCTGAATCGCAACCAAACTATTTTTGATTAGATTTGTCATGACTTGCATTATTCTCTCTTGATCATGGTTTATTGTGAAATCCACTGCATTAGAGTTAATTTCAATATTGTTTTGTTCTGCTTCTGGTTTTAATGACTCAATTGCCTTGTCTATTGTTTGTTTGATATTGATATTTGCTTTTTTCATACTTAATTGACCTAATTCTAATTTTTGTGCGTCAAGTAAATCTGAAATAATTGCTAACAATGTTTCAGAACTTGATTTAATGATACCTATTCTCTCTTTTTGTTTATCATTTAGTTTTCCTAAATGTTCACTAAGTAAAATATCTGAGTATCCTTGAATTGGAACTAGAGGTGTTTTTAATTCATGAGTAATCATTGCAAGAAATTCATCTTTTGCAATATCTGTTTTCCTTGCTTCTTCCTCTTTTTCTTTAATGGTGTCAGACATTATATTGAAAGTATTGACTAATTGTCCAACTTCATCCGTTCCTGCATATTCAATTTTTTCACCATATGCTCCTTCTTTTACTCTAGATAGAGCCTGGGTGATAGATGCAAGAGGGGATAGTGATTTTCTAATTACCAACAACACCATTAAGAATAGTGCAATATCAATAACTAAAATTATTTGAATGACTGTTTGTTCTTCAGAACCCTGAGCTGTAATAACTGAATTCCAATTTTGGAGAAGTATGTCAATGTCATTGTAAAGTAATTCTTTTTGAGCATTCATCTCCTTTTTAGCAACATTAAATTCTGGTGATAACAACGCCCTTTCTTCTAGAATTAAAATTCTTACTTGCATTGATTCCCATAACGGATCTAATTGACGTAATGCGTTCGAATTTTCTCTAGGTATGGGAATCAATTCCTCATGTTCCTTTCCTACACTTTCGACATCTAATCCCACTGTGGAAATCTGTAATAACTTTCTAATTCCTATCTCAAATTCTAATCTTTTCTCTTTTAATTTATTTTGAGCGTCATCCTCTTCTCCAATCGAAATCAGCAAAGTTTGTTGTCCTATGACGTTGACAGACTCGGTTAATTCTTTAGCAATCTGTTTGTGTCTATTGTAATCCCTTCCTAAATTTTCAAACTCATTAACCACATCATCACTAAGTAAAACTAATTCATTGTTTTTCTGCAAAATATAGCTCATGGCTTTTGTAGCTTCTGGATCAAAAACTGATGTATTTTCTGCATGTTGTGCTTTTGATTTGTAAGACTCCCACGATGTTGCTAGTTTGTCATAATCTGAAATTAATGATGATGGAATTTTATCTAGTGATTGACCTTTGATTGTTCCTCCATTTTTTATTACATTTACTATGTGCTCTACTTCTTGAATTTGTTTATCTAATTGATCTTTGTCTTGTTTATTACCGCTTGCTACTGATGTGGCTAATGCTGAAATAGATTCTGCTGATACTTTGACATCTCCTACTCTGATAATTGAGTATGATTGTGTAGTTTGTGAATTAGTGTCTTGATAAAATAAGAATAAGTTAATTACTGCAGCTGTGATCAAAATCGCTACCAATAAGTATGTCTTACTGATTAGTTTCACAACAAAACTCACTCAGCATAGGGTATAAAAATAATAGGTGAATTTTCTTTATTCATATATCATGTCTGATGAATTTATTGAAATTGCTACTAAGGAGATAAATGAAGAAATATCTGGATTATACAAATTATTGTCCACATATCAAAATGACGCTAATATTTTTTCAAGTGCTGAAAAATTTCAAAAGCATACTCACAAAATCAAAGGATTAGCTCCCATGATGGGTAAAGAAGAACTTGGTAGTTTTTCTGCAATATTGGATTCGATATTAAAGGAAATTATGAATAACGTCAAAATTGACGGCATTTTCAATGTCTTGAGTGATTCTATTTCTTCAATGAAACAGAATATGTCTAAGCCTGATTATGACTTGACAGAAATCAAAATTAGAATTTCCAAAATTTTGAACAATCTAAATTAGTTAATATTTTTAACATCTTCTGGTACTAATTGTACGTTGGCTAAAATAATGATTGCAGATGATTCTGATGCAATACGACTAGTACTAAAAGATATTTTGTCTATTGGTGAACATGAAATAGTATCAGAAGCTAAGGATGGTGAAGAATCTGTTGATTTTTACCGAAAACAAAAGCCAGATTTACTTCTGTTGGATTTAGCAATGCCAAAAAAAGATGGATTAACTGTTGTCAAAGAAATAATGCAAATTGATCCTAATGCAAAAATTATTCTAATTACTGCCAGTGATAATCAAAAAATTATCAATCAATGTTTAGAATCCGGCGCATTATCTTACATCTCAAAACCATTTGATTTTAACGGCGTCTTAAAAACTATAACTGATATTTTAGCAAAGTAATTTAGGGCATAAATCTATAACAAAATAGATAGAAAATTTGTCAAAAATTGTTGCTGATACTAGTGTTATAATTAATGGTCAACTAATTGCACAGATAGAAGCCGGTTCAATTAGAAATTCTGAAATTATAATACCTCAAGCAGTTTTTGATGAGTTACAATCTCAAGCGTCTAACAAACAGGAACAAGGTTTTGCAGGATTAGAAAAAATTCGAAAACTTAAAGAATTATCTGGCAGTTATGGTTTGAATATAGTTTTGAAGGGATCACACCTTTCTACTGATGATATTAAACTTGCAGGAAGTGGTAGAATTGATTCCCTTATCACTGATATGGCTAAACAAAATAATGCTGTTCTTTACACTTCAGATAATGTTCAACATCTAGTTGCACAAGCTGAAGATGTTGAAACAGTATTTCTTAAACATATTATTAAAGATGAAACATTAGAATTTCTAAAATTTTTTGATGCCGAGACAATGAGTGTTCATCTAAAAGAAAATCAATACCCTTTAGCAAAAAGAGGAAAACCTGGTAATTTTTCATTAACTAAACTTAGTGATGATATACTTTCAAGAGATTATTTGGAGTTTATTTCATCGCAAATCTTGGATGTGGTAAATGCATCTGACTCAAGTAACATTGAGATATCAAAGACTGGTGCAACTGTAATTCAACATGATGATTATCGTATAGCAATCACTCATCCACCTTTTTCTGACTCTTTAGAGATAACAATAGTTCATCCAATCGTAAAACTATCTCTTGAAGATTATGAAATTTCTGACGAGTTAATGAAACGTTTCTCTGATAGAGCTGAGGGAATTATGATTTCTGGTGCTCCCGGTTCTGGGAAAAGCACTCTTGCGTCAGGACTTGCAAATTTTTATCATAATAAAGGAAAAATTGTTAAAACATTTGAATCACCCCGTGATTTGCAAGTTGATCCTGGGATTACTCAATATAGCAAATTAGATGGAAGTTTTGATAACAGTGCTGACATTTTGTTACTTGTTCGTCCTGATTATACTATTTTTGACGAAATAAGAAGACAAGAAGATTTTAGAACCTTTGCTGATTTGCGATTAACTGGGGTAGGAATGGTTGGCGTAGTTCATGCAAATTCTCCCATAGATGCAATTCAACGTTTTATTGGAAAGATTGAGCTTGGTATAATTCCAAATGTCTTAGACACTGTAGTCTTTGTACAAGATGGCAGAATTGAAAAAGTATATGACTTGGAATTAAAAGTAAAAGTGCCTTCTGGAATGACTGAATCTGATCTAGCAAGACCCGTCATCGAAATCAGAAATTTTGCAGATAATGTTTTAGAATATGAAATCTACACATTTGGAGAAGAAAATGTTATTGTTCCTATTGCAAAAAGAGTTCAAAAAGTTGGAATTGCAAAGCTTGCAGAAGATAAGGTGCGAGAAACTTTCAAAAGATATGATCCTCATGCCGAAGTCGAAATTTTATCTGACAATAGAGTTAAAGTATTCGTAGATGAACAATATATTCCATCAATTATTGGAAGAGGAGGCTCGAACATTAATGAAATTGAAAAATTTCTCAAAATCCATGTTGATGTGGTTCCAAAAGATTCTAATCATTCATCTAGAATGACAAATGATCTACCTTTTACTTTTTCAGAATCAAAAACTGCATTAATTCTATCTGTTAGCAGAGAATACACTTCAACACATGCTGATATCTATGTTAATGACAAATATGTTACATCAGCAAAAATTGGTAAAAAAGGACAGATTAAAATTCCAAAACGTTCTGATATTGCAAGAAATCTTATGAATCTTGCATCATCACAAAACGATATTCAAATATTTCTCAAAGATTTTTAAAATTTTCAACTATCTTAGGGTTTGCTTTAAGAAAAGTAATAAATTTTCTCAACTGCTTTATTGTTTTTGGATTAAGATGATGTTCAAGTCCTTCAATATCTTGATTTGCAGTATCAAATCCAACTCCTAAAATTTCAAAAAATTCCAATAAGATTCCATGTTTTTGTCGAATTCCATCAGCTATTTGCGCTCCTTTAGCTGTAAGATTAATTCCGTGATATTTTTCATATTCTAAAAATCTATTTTCATCTAGCCTTTGTAGCATTTTAGTAACACTGGGTGCACTTACATCCATGTATCTTGAAATGTCTAAAGTAGTTGCGTAACCTTTCAATTCAACTAGTTCTGATATTATTTCCAAATAATCCTCCATTCTTGAACTTGATTGGGTTCTTTCTGAATGATGAGCTGCTTTTATTGAATCCAATCTTTTGGAATTTTTAGATTTCATGTAATCTTTGTATCTAAATCCAATCTAGTATAATTGGATGTCTCTTCTGTTGATTTTAGTTACTCTTTGTTGACTTGGATGTAACAGTAATTGATCTTTGAATCTTAACTAACTTCTTCTAAATCAGAGGCTGGAATGGTTGATCCCCTAAAGGCACGACTAGAAAAATTAAGAAAATCCTCTGAATCAGCTAGACGCAGAGCAAACTTGTATACTGAGATTGCTAAAATGGATGACGGACATACTACAAGTTCATTAGGTGCTCTCCAGAAAGCTTCTGCACCCGGTAAAAAACTTCAAAAAATTGGATTTTTAATGTTATGGGTTCCTGAACCTACTGGTGTTACTTGTGCAATAGGTGCCCCATTGATAGTTGCTGGAAGATACCTTGACAAAAAATACAATGGCACAACTATTCATGATATTGGTCATGAAACAAAAAATGCCTTTTCATCAATTAACGAATTTAAGAATTCTATAATATAACACTCTTAGTTTTTAAAATTGCTATTATCACAACTTTACTTCCTACAACTAGACAGAAAGTGTCCAATAGGGTGTCTAATCAACTCGATTTTCAATTTAGGCAGATCTATAAAGCTCAGCTAGGCATGTCATTGGAGCTGAAACAGAGCTATCTTAGACAAATCTAGAGCTATCCAGTCGAGGAGTTCAGAGCTATAAACTTCTATGAGGGAGTGTCAAAACGAGTCAAACATGATTTTGAGCTAATCCATGACTAGCTTTTAGACTCAAATTTGACTCATTTACGGCTGTTGTTCATGAGCCATTGAGTCAATGAGCTTTTTTGATACAAATCGTGTCTATGTTCGTGAGCTTTTTGCAGTGTGAGCTTTTTTGTAACAAGAAAATGTTCAAGAATTTACTTTGTTTGATTATTGTGCTACAGTATTATGATTATCCAAATAGAATTAAGGCTTCATAGGATTTTACCCTTTTAATATGTGAAAATATTTTCTAAAATTATGAAAGTTCTTTTCTTTTCCATTTTTAGTATCTTAATTGTAGGAACAATGGGTGTTTCTGCAGATGTTTTTGCAGCTGAACATAATCAAATATGCATTGACAAAGTTTGGATTGAAAATACTAAAGGAAAAATTGCATGTGTAACTCCATCTACTGCAGTAACTCTAGTTGAACGCGGATGGGGAAGTATGCTTGATAGTTCTAATAATTTCCAAGTTTTAGCCTCGATGTTTGGGGTTCATCCTGAAAAAATGAGAACAGCAGCACCTCTTCCAGAAACTGCAATTGGACCTCAAATTGACTATTCAAAAGGATACCTGGTTGAAGAAATCAGAGATGGGTTGTACTGGGTAACTGATGGTGCATACCAAACAATGTTTTTGACAACTGGTCAAGGCGTAATAGCAGTTGATGCCCCTC
>Ga0209997_10000445_pt1 | contig 13748 bp, 11 predicted proteins | sample CR04metaG_FD_182079 | JGI IMG/M metagenome (GOLD analysis project Ga0209997, IMG submission 182079) | Deep subsurface microbial communities from Mariana Trench to uncover new lineages of life (NeLLi) - CR04 metaG (SPAdes) (version 2) | ecosystem: Environmental > Aquatic > Marine > Ocean trench...
ATTCAATATTCAGCTTAGCAAAGGCTTTAGAAAAAACTCAAAAGCTGTTAAATGCTTTAGAAAATGTAATTATTCCTCAATATCGCTCTCGAATTAAATTCATACTAGATACTTTGGAAGAAAGAGATCGAGAAGAATTCTCAAGATTAAAAAAAGTCAAGGCAGCAATTGAAAAGAGGAAGTTAAATGGCTAAAGACGAAATAAAAAAACGATTAGAAAACTCAAAAAAAGTTTTAGAACAAGATCATAACAATTTTGAAAATACGATAAGAGATAATCTAACTTCTTTCAAAAAGAAGACGTTGGATCAAATTTAATTTTTGAAAAAAATCATGATTTAAATATGGAACTTTAGGAGCATATTCGACAATGAAACCGGTACTAATTTTCTTACTGGCTTTATCAGGAGTTTTTCTAATATCTGGTTTTACAGAACTTGCATATGCACAAGAATCTGGCGGAAGTTCTGCTGATGGTTCTAAATTGATTGGTGCAGGAATTGCCTTTGGAGTTGCAGCAGGTGGTGCAGGAGTAGGTTTAGGTTATGTAGGCTCTGCAGGTCTTGCAGTAATCAGTGAAAATCCTGCTCTACAGTCAAAAGTTTTCATATTCATTGGAATGGTAGAATCAATTGCCATCTATGGTATAGTCATGATGTTTATCATCTTAGGACAATAGATAATTATTATTTTATTCTAAATTTTTCTGATAATATTTTAATTTGTTAACGTCTAAAATCCTGCTACAATATCTACATTTTAAAACAAGACGTGATTTGTCAACAACATCCATAGTAGATTCAATATGTTCAGTGCTATTTGTTATGCACTCAGGATTGGAACATTTGAATATTCTTTCTATTTCATTAGGTAATGAAACACGTCGTTTTTGAACAAGTTTATAATTTTTGATGATATTTACAGTTGATTTCGGAGCAATAACTGCGAGTTTATTGGTATCGTCATCTTCTAGATATCTATTTTCAACTTTGATTATGTCCTTTTTCTTTGATTTACCACTAGGAACATTTAATGCAATTGTAATTACGTTGCCTTCTTTACCATCAATTTCTAGGGCTTCTAGGACTTTGATGCCTTTACCTTGATCAATATGATCAATTACGGTTCCATCTTTGATACGACGAACGATTAGGTCCGATTCCTGCATCAGAATACTTTGTATATGCACATGTATATATGATTCAAAGTATGAATGAGTTTTTCCAAAAAGACATTATCTCCGTCCGAGATTTTGATAAACAAAAATTTGAGTCAATTTTTGATGCGACTAATAAAATCATAAAAGTTAATCCTAATGATCGACGTGAGATTGGTAGAGGAAAAACATTAGGGTATTTGTTTTATGAACCAAGTACAAGAACTCGCCTAAGTTTTGAAGCTGCCATTGCATCAATTGGGGGAACATCACTAGGAATATCTGATATATCTTCATCTTCAACACAAAAAGGTGAAAGTTTAGCTGATACAGTTCGTATAATGTCTGGCTATTGTGATGTTTTAGTTTTAAGACATCCTCTTGATGGTTCAAGCAGATTCGCTTCAGAAATATCTCAGAAATCTGTTATTAATGGTGGAAGTGGAACAGAAGAGCATCCTACACAAGCTATTCAAGATCTTTTTACCATAAAAAAAGAAAAGAAAAAAATTGATGGTCTAAAAATTGGAATTGTAGGCGATCTCAAATATGGAAGAACTGTATATTCATTATTATACGCATTAAGTAATTATGATGTAGATGTTCATCTAATATCTCCTGAATCTCTCAAAATTAGAACCGATTCTACTTATGATATTAAAAAGAGACTTTCATTTACTGAATCAACTGACATTGAAGAGTATATTGATGACCTTGATGTAATCTATGTAACTCGAATTCAAAAAGAAAGATTTCCTGATGAGGAAGAATATATCAAAGTTAAGGGAAGTTATGTAATTGGATTGGACATGATTAAAAAAATGAAAGATGATGCTATTATTTTACATCCTTTACCAAGATTAGACGAAATTTCATCTGAAGTAGATAATACAAAACAAGCAAGATATTTCAAACAAGCAGAATATGGAATGTATACACGTGCTGCGTTACTAGGACTAATTCTTAACGAAAAAGGATTTTAATTTAAAAAATCTATTTTTCACAAACTGTACTTCCCTGTATTCCATTATACAGTTCTATGATTGCATCAACATTACATTCTGAAATGTATGGCACCGTCATGTCAATATTTGGAGCCATTAGATCTTCTGGTGCAGTAGAGTGACCAAGACCCAAGGCATGTCCAAATTCATGTCTAAGAATAGTACCTAATTCTTCATCAGATAAGTTATTTACATCATAAATTGTTATGAATGATTTTAGAATTTCGTTTCCATCAACTACTGATTTTGTATAACCTGTATATCCATCCGAATCTCTCAGATTTGAAAGTGTGATGATTACATCACCTTCTCCACCGTTTGAAGTAAGAACGTTAAATTCAGTGGGAAGATTATATACTGTATATTCTTTTTGTGCTTGTTTTAGTGCTCCAGCCCAACCTTCGTAATATGTTGAACTAAATCCCCTTGGACCTTTATGAGTTATCGAATCATCAAATTCAAATTCCTTTTCTGAGATTATTGCTTGTTTAATAAAATCAATTCTATCTTCTGATAATCCTTTAGTGTTGAGAATGTTAACATTAAGTGCTGTGCCGACCAGACGCCATGATTTCCAGGTATCTACTGTATCGCCTCTTAGATTCTCAATTAGATGTCTTGTCTTAAATGAAGTAATCTCGTCATTCGATGAATCTATTATAGTGTTTCCTACATCCGTAATTAAAATGAGTAAAACAATTACTGGAATAAGAGATAATTCAGTAATAAGTAAAGTTTTTGATTGTGATTTTTTAAATTCTTTTTGAATCCGGTTAATTTCTTGAGAAAGATTTTTTTCTTGCTGTCTTAATTCATCAATTGATTTTCCATTAATATTATCAATATTCTCCCACTCAGAAATGGATTGACTTTTTTCTAATAATTTGATTTGTTTGTTAGTATAATCTAGTTCTTTTTTCATTACATTTACATGATTTTTTAATCTTGTAACATCTTTCATTTATTTTTCATATCCTGAACTCAAAATCTCTAAAATGCTTCTAGGAGTAAATAACTGATTTGATGTCATTGTGTAAGGATGTTTCATAGCAAGCATCGTCTGGCATATTTCAGAGAGCGTTAAATTATTAGGAACTAATTTTGGACTTTCAAGTTTGAAAATACTTGCATTCAAATCTAAAAAGTCATTACAATTTTTTAAGTAGTTTAGGTCTCCAGCAATTTTTTCAATTATTGTTATAGAATCAATGAATAAAGATTCATTTTCAAGTAGTAAAAACTCTGTATCATCAGCCATTAGTGTATTGATAATATCTTCAACAGTATCATCCCTTCTGAAAATTTTGATTTTTTTGCTAGGTAAATCAGAAGTTTCTAAATTAGATTTACAAAGTGCACCAACTTCAAGAATTTCCCTAATTGAAATTGTCGAAAAACTTTGTTTACTGTTTTGTAATATAGTAAATTCACTTTTAGTCTTACACATATGCTCAAGAATTTTATCAAGTTTTGCATTTCTTGTATCGAGATAAAATTTTCTGTTCATAATTTCTTCAACTAAAATATCATGAAAATAATATGGTGTCGGATTTTTTAATAGTCCTTTTAAAATATCTTTTGCACTTAGTATTCCTAAAGGAAATTCTTTTTCTAGAACAACTAAATTATTTGTTACATCTGATACTCTTGATAGCATAGAACATGCAATCCAAACATTGTCTGTATTTTCAATTCGAGAAATAGGTGTCGAAACAAGACTCTGTGGTAATAAATCATCAAAAAAACATTCTTGCAATACTAAATTTTTTCCTGTATTAATTGATTGAAAAAGTAATTGATTTCCCTTTGAATTAGAATTTTTGTTAAATATTTTATTAAGATTTTTTTTCCATACACTATTAATTTTTTGATTGTATATCATTATCACACCTATTGGATATGATTTTTATTGAAATCTCTCTCATATCCAATATGATGTTCGTACTGAACATACGATTTTTTGATTTCTTTAATTGTTAAAATCACAAATTGATTTGTTGTTGTAATTAAACAAAAACAAATTGAATTTTATTCATAAATTATTTAGAATTTGTTTTCAAGAATCTTTGTTTTGCTAGTGGATTTTTGGAAATGATTTTCATCAAGGCTATTAAATTCAGTTTTTCCTTTGATTATCTCTTTGAAAAGAGGAATATCTCTTATACTTGTAAATTCCATCTCTTTTTTGATTATTTCTCTATAGATTGGATCTATCTCTACAACTATTTTTAGAATATTTATTGAATCAAGAATTTTTCCCTGTTTTATCACAGTTTTTGCTTTTCTATACATAATATCTGGATTTTCTTTTTGTATTGATAATATATTATCAAAACATGAAATGGCTTCTTCATATTGACAAATAGCATGAAGTGTCATTGCTTTACTGTTAAGAAATTCTACATTTGCAGGTTCTATATTCAATGCTTTATCAAATAATGGAATTGCTTGTTCGTATTGTCCTAAAGTTGCTAGTGAGTTTGCTTTGTTATATAATGCAACAGAATTTTCTGGTTCAATATCTAAAACACTGTCAAAACATGACACTGATTTTTCATATTGACCCAGAATTGAAAATGCACGCCCTTTGTTCAGAAATACATCAACATTAGAAGGCTCTTGTTTTAATGCTCTATCAAACAGTAAGAGAGATTTTTCGTATTGACCTATTGCTAATAATGAAACCCCTTTGTAATACAAAGAAGTAAAGTTTTCAGGTTCGTGTTCAAGAACATAATTAAAACTAGCAAGTGCCTCTTTATGATTTCTTAATTTAGAAAATATCAAACCTTTCTGAACTAAAGGCTCAAGATTATCTGGATCTAATTCAAAGGTTTTATCAAAACATGCAAGTGCCATAGGATAATTTGCTTGTTCTGCAAATGAGCGACCTTTATTGAATACAGCATTACTATTATGAGGATCAATTTCTATGACTTTATCAAAACAGTGAATCGCATTTTCATGTCTTGATATGTTTGATAAAGCCATTGCTTTGTTGTATAATGCTTCAATGTTTTCTGGATTAATTTTGAGAGCTTTATCATAAAATGCTATTGCATCATTGACAACTCCTAAACTTACTAAAGAATCAGCCTTCTTTACAAGCGCTACTACGTTATTCGTTTCATTTTCTAAGACTTTATTAAAACATAAGATCGCTTCATTGAATTTCTTTAGATGTGATAATGTAAGCCCTTTGTGTAATAACGAAAGTACATGATTATCATTCACTGATAATACTCTATCATAACAATGTATTGCATCATCATTTAAACCAAGTTTTCCAAATGTTAATCCTTTATTGAATAGAGCCAAGATATGATTTGGAATAATTGTTAGCACCTGATTGAATAATTTTATTGCTAATTCATATTCGTGAATTGCAAATAATGATAATCCTTTGTGTAATAATGCTTCAGTATGTTGAGAATTATTTTCTAGAGCTTTATCATAGCATTTTATTGCATCTTTATAGTTTCCAAGATGTTCAAGCACTAATCCTTTTTGAAATAATACATCAAAATTATCTGGTTTGATTTTAAGGGCGTCATCATAGCAAACTATTGCATCACCATGTTTTCCAAAACGTGCAAGTAACATTCCTTTGCGAAATAGTACATCAAAATTATCTGGAATTGCTTTTAGCGCTGTATCATAACATAATATTGAATCACCAAGATTACCAAGTTGTTCAAGTAACAAACCCTTATGATATAGAACATCAACATAATTTGGAATAATTTTTAATGCTTTATTATAGTCTGTTAGGGCATCACCATGTTTTCCAATATGTTCTAACAACAATGCTTTATGGAAAAGAACCTCTGCATGTTGAGGATTTATTTTAAGAGCTTTATTGTAATAACTTAATGCATCTTGAGATTTGTCAAGGTGTGCAAGGGTTCTACCTTTATGAAGAAGTATGTCTGAGTGCTGTGGATTAATTTTGAGAGCCTTATCATAATATGTTAATGCATCATCATGTGTTCCAAGAAATGCATGTAGCAAACCTTTATGGAATAATGCATCAGAAAACTGAGGATTAATTTTTAATGATTCATCATAACATTCTATAGCGTTATCGTATTCTCCAAGATGTGCATGACATCTGCCTTTATGATATCTGACTTCAAAATTCCCCGATTCTATTGGAATTGCCCTCTCAAAATATTCTAAGGCTTCTTTCTGTCTTCCAAGTTGTTCAAATAATAATCCTTTATGGAATAATGCATCAAAATAATCTGGTTTTATTTTTAGTGCATCATCGTAGAATACTATTGCATCACTTGGTTTACCTATATGTGCTAAAAGTAATCCTTTTCTAAATAATGCATCAAAATAATCTGGTTTAATCGTTAACGCGCTATCATAAGATATTAGTGCATCACTATACCTTCCAAGTTGTACATACACATTACCTTTGTAAAGTAAAATTTCTGGGCTATGGTCAATTTCTAAAGCCTTATTGTAGTATGATAAAGCTGATTCATATTTTCCAAGCTTTGCTAAACATATTCCTTTATTGTATAAAACATCTGAATTTTTTGGATCTAATTCTAAAGTTTTATTAAAATAATATAATGCTTCTTCATAACTACCATTAATAGTTAAAACCATTCCCTTTGCAATTAACGCATCAAAAAACTCTGAATCAATCTCTAAAGCTTTATCACAATAACTAAGCGCTTCTTGATGTTTTCCTAACTTTGCAAGCGAATATCCTTTGTTATATAATGATGGAATATGATTTGGTTTTGTGTTAATAGTCTGTTCAAAAAATGTTATTGCTTCTTCATGTCTTTCTGTTTTCGCTAAAGCAATTCCTTTATTGTATAATGCATCAAAATAATTAGGATCAATCTCTAAGGTTTTATCATAACATTTTATCGCTTCCTCATGTTTTGACATCCTGAATAAAGAATCTCCTTTAGAACATAATGCATCAAAATAATCAGGTTCGATTTTTAAAACTTTATCATAACATGTTATAGCTTCAAGGTCATTTCCAATTTGTGCTAATAGATTACCTTTGTTAAAGATTGGATCAATAAATTTAGGATCCATTTCAATAGATTTTTCATAAAAAATTTGTGCTTTATCTAATTGATTTGTATAATAATAAAAATTTCCTATTAGAGTTTCAATTTGTTTATCAGTTGTTAAAATATTTTTTTCATTTTTTGTTTTTGAAAATAAATTAGCACGAACATTTAGTGTTCCCTCTATTTTTGATTTTAAATCATTAGGAATATTTATACTATTTTTAGCATCAATTTTTAATTTTATTTTATGTTCATTAAATAAACGTAAAAGTAGTCCATCTAAAATAATGAGCTTATTTTGCTCTACATTATATGCTGAAACCATTCCTGTTAATTGTTTAAATTGGATTTTCTAATATCGTGATATTTGATCAAATAGGCCAGACACCGCTTTATATCATAATTTTCTACTTTTGAATTTACTTGAAGGTAGGAATAATACTTGTATTGGTGGTAATGAGTGTTTTAACTCCTAGTTTATCGTATGGTGCAGAAAATGATCATGAGTTAGGAACTAGACTCATTCCGTCAATGATAGTTCAAGACACAGAAGGAATGATGCAAGTTTTTGCAAAACAAGGAGAGATTCTTGTACCAGAGAAGATCAATGGATTAACTGTAACTAGCTTAGATTCTTCAATACTACGAATTCTCACTGTAAAAAATAGCGAATCAGGATTTGTATCCGAAGTAACTTTGAAAGGAATCAAAGCTGGAGATACAAAATTATTTCTGGCAGCCCCAGGATTTACATCATTAGAATTACCTGTAACAGTTTATGGTAATGTACTCATCCAAGAGCAACTTCTAGTTAAGGTTGTTCCAGATACATTTTCATCTGATGGGCCATTCAGAGGTTTAGTCTCAGTAGAATTAACAGATGGAGATGGTTTTCCTGTAAGAGCTTCTGAAGATGTAGATGTTTTCTTAAGTCCAGCTAATAGTAACATTCTTGAAATATTTCAAAAAAACCTTGTAATTAAGAAAGGTGAATATTTTACTGGTACACATTTTATAGTAAAAGATTCTGGCACTACAGGTAAAACTAACATCTATGTAACAGGACAAGATATGGAAGCTAAGAGTAATGACATTAAAGTAGATGAACAAGAGGATTTAGAAATTAAATTATATCTACTTCAAGATAGAGAGAACGATAATGAAATTGGAATTAATACATTTACTCAAGGAGGATCTATAGGACACATTATTGTATTACTTCAAAAAGATACCGGAAGTAATAAAGGCAGTAATAAAAGTAATGATGGTGAACCTGTTGTGGCAAATAAGGACATTACAGTAAAATACAAAGTAACTAATGATATATTTGATGATCAAAATATTAGCTCTAGTGCAATTCTTGGTGAATCCGTAGGTACAATTACAATTAAGAAAGGATCCTATTGGGGTCATGATACTTTTACATTATTAGGTGGACTAACAGGAAAATATTTGGTAACTATAACTTCAGGAGATCCTTTAACTTTAGATACACAAGCTGTAGAGGCAAGCTTTTATGCTCAAAACCCCGGTATTCCATGTCCCAGTAACGCTCCCGGTGTAACTACCGCTTGCTCAAATGATGGTGATAGATACATAATATTTTCAGGATTGCCAATATTTGCCACAGGAAATAAAGAATTAATTGGTCTAGTCCATCTTGAAGATGAGTTCGGCTTTCCAATTGTTTCTGATAAAAATATAGAGATTTCCATAGATTCCTCAGATAATGAATTTCTCTCAATTGATCCAGTATTTCTTCAGCATGGTTATGGTTCAGCTTTAGTTTTTGCTGAGGTGGGACATAGTATTCCGGATGGTATAGACAGTGACGAATTTGAAATAAATCCAGTAGTAGAAGTACTAGGGGAAGAAGTTTCAAAATCTAAGGGAAACGACGAAACTACAACTCGAGGATCAACTCCAGCTGAAGTTGAAATTTTTGGTCCTGAAGAGGAGTCACATAAATTAGTTGCAGAACCATTAATTGATAAAATCCTTGCAAATTCAGAATTTCCCATAGTTGTATATCTTACTGATAACAATGAAGTTACACAATTCCCAAAAAATTCTGATTTATTTGTATCACCAAGTGAAATCTTTGATGTAGAAACTAAACCAGTTGTTCGTGGTGACGACTTGATAATGTTGGATACTTTTGCTATGGATCAAGGTTCAGATACTTTACATTTTACAGTAAATGATGTTACAGATGCACAAGTAACTATTGAAAGCCTATTATTAAAACCAGCAAATATTGTAATTGAACATTCTGATACAATTTTTATTGGAACAAATGATATTTTCTCAATACAACTTCTCAATTCTCAAGGCCGTCCAGTTTTTGCAACCGAAGATGTTGAAATAAATTTTGTAGTTAATGATGAATCCCTTATTCAAATTCCAGTTACTGCAACAATCAAAAAAGGAGAATACTTTACTTTGTTTGATGCAGGACCAAAAGCTGGAGGCACAACAGAAATAACTGCATTATCTGAAGGATTTCCAATTAGTACAACTACTGTTCAATTAAAAAGCCTAACACCAATCCTAGAACTTGATACTCCTAAAGTTATTGAAAATGGAGAAGTATTTACTGCAAAAATTTCTGCAAAACAAGAAAATCTTCCATTACCTGGAATGAAAGTAAAATGGAAAATAGATGGTGGTATTCTTCAACTGTCAGATAAAAAAACTGGTACTACTGGTGAGGCTGTTGCATCAATAATTTCTACCTCTGATAAACAAGTACAAGTTCATGCTATTGTCTCAGGTTCATATTATTCACCAAGTGAAATTTCAAATACAGTTAGAGTAAATGCTACCTCTGAATTTGTAGCATTTGCAGAAGAAGAAATAGAGTTTACAAAACCTGAAATTGGAGGAATTGACCCTGTAATAATTCTAGTTCCTACAATGTTAGTAATAATGGGATACATGCTCATTAAAAAAGGCGTTATTAAAATAAAAAAACCCACCGAAACTAAACCAGTACAAATTCAAGAACAATAAAATCATGTGTCCATAATGAACATCATATCGGATATGAGATAGAATTTTTAAAAATACTATTATAAAATGATGCATCTGGATAAGGGAGATTTTTTTACTTGGAAGAAAAATTATTATGGAATTGTAATTTTGATGATCTTCTCAATTGGTTTTATTTTTAATCACTTAGAAGAAGCTTCTGCAGAAGACCAAGTAATTCCTTCCTGGATTAAACTTGTTGCAGTATGGTGGGGCGAAGAGAAAATCTCTGATCAAGATTTCGTTAATACTTTGCAATATCTAGTTGATAAAAAAATACTTGAAATTCCAGAAATAGAAATTCCACTACCTACATGTAGACAGTATTATGAATCGCTTGATGAGATAGCAGAAGATTGTATTTTACGTGAAGAATCAGATAATGAAGGAATATTTCTTGATGCAATTGAGGAACAACAAAAAACTGTTGTAACTTTGATTAAGACTACAGCTGTTTGGTGGGGTGAAGGAAAAATTGCTGATCAAGATTTCATAAATGCGCTACAATATTTAGTTGAAAATAATGTATTAACTATAGAACCTGAAAAGCAACCTCTTATTCAACCTCAATTAAAACCCGTTCCAAAAGATCTCATTGTGTGGCCCAAGATTGATAGAATTGAGGACTTTACAATTCAAGGACATAGCAATATTGATTCGTATCATTTACAACTCAAACTAGTTGATGTTTATAAAAAATCACTAACTCCAGATGGAACTATTTCAATTGTTTTAATGGATGACAGAAATAGAATTCTTTATCTTGATGCTTTTTCGATAAGAAAATCTCATTATGTAGATTCTTTTTCTGCATTTAATGAAGGAAATGAAAGTGATAAGATATTCTCTTGGGAGATAAAAAATTCTGATATCAGACCAGGTTTTACTCCATATGGAAAAGCTAAAGTAGCTTTTACAGATAAATTTGGCCTCAAATTTTTTAGTGAATATGACAGAGTATCAATTCCTCAATTCAATTAATCTCTAAAAAATTTCAAATTTAAGCTTATTGGGATTTGTCTAATTCTGACAAACAATCTGTTATGATTTCTATTTAATAGACACCTTACGTCAAATATTCTCCAACTGTAATGTGATAGTATCTTTATCTACAGATAAAGGTATAACAGCAATGCGCTCTGATATAGCCACTTAGAAAAAAATTATTTTTTTATTTTTAAAAAATTTAATTTATTTAGCTTTGATTAATTCAATTGGTTTTGATTTTTTCCACAAGTGACTACACAGACTAAACATATTGTTAATCATCTCAGATGAATTTGTATACAAAATAGAATCGTTTTCATCATTTAGATTCATTGTTTCTTTAATAGAACCAGACATTATTAGCTGACTCTGATCTTCGACTATCATTCTACTCTTTGAAGGAAGCTTACCTATTCTAGACTCATCAGCACCAAGTCTCTGAACAAGCGGTAAAAGATTTTCACTTTTCGTTTCTGTTAGCAAGAAAACTTTACAACCATTTTGCTGACAAATTTTAATTTTTTCTGGAATTGAAGTATGATACATTCTCAAAATATCATCCACAGTAGTTACCAGATATAATGATTTTGTGGCTTCTTGAATGAATTTTCCAATTCTCGCATAAATATTTGAGCGTCCTTGAATAATTACAAATGAGGAAACCTCAGAAATATTTGGTTCATGAGTGATTTGTTTGAGGTCTTTTACAATTTTTCTTGAAAGCTTTTGCATAGTGATTGTTTCATCTTCTTTTCTTTGAATAATTATTGTCAATGCTTCTTCAGGATCAACTGCTTGACAAATTGTGGGATTAGAAAAGGTAGTTGAAACTAAACCTAAATTTCGTAGTTTATTCAGAGATCTATAGGCTTTGCCTCTATCAATTTCTAGTTTTGATGACATCGTTCCTACTGTAACTGATCCCATTTGAAGAAGACCCAGGTACACTATTGCGTCTGATTTTTCTAAACCAAAGTTAGATAATGAATTAATTAGCTCTTTTTGATTATTCAAATCCCATTCCTCTCTGGATTTTTAAAAACATCAAAGTCAGATATTTGCAAATAATGCATATTTGTAATGATAAGAAAAGATAATTTTAGTAATTGTTTGTCTAAATCAAACGATCATCTTTTCATTTGAAATTTTTTTGTTAAATTAATTTTTTAATAGCAAATACCCTCATTTCATGAGACTTTGTCAAAAATTTCATTTTCTCTAAAATCCACGTTCGATCATATCGAACATACTCTAGGATATACCCATATTCTATTACTACAAAACTAATGAACCTTATTCAAAAAGGACATGGACACACCCACAGAGGAATTATTGGTATAGAGTCTGCTATTGTATTAATTGCATTTGTAATTGTCGCAGCAGCTTTAGCATTTGTAGTTCTAAACATGGGTTTTGCAACAACGCAAAAAGCAAAGACTACTATTATTTCCAGTCTAAGTGAAGCTAGTAGTGCACTAGAAATTTCTGGCAAAGTCACAGCAATTGCTAATGTACCTAAAGGATTAGTAAATGCCACAGCAATACCAATAAAAGTTACTGCTGGTGGTGCTACAATTAACTTAGATAACTCAACTGTAGTCGTCAAGTACCTCAGTAATACTGTAGAATATGATAACATTCTAGTTGCAACAATGACCGGAAGAACATATGGAAATCTTTCACAAGCATTTCAAGATGCAGAAGATAACACATTCCAAGGAATTTGGCAATTTGCAGCTGGCGGAAATCCAGTTAATGGATCTCAATCAAATGCCCTTACATCTGCAATTATTTATTGGACAGTTTCTGCACAAAATCCACCTAATTCAATTCTTGAACCAGGTGAGCATGCAATTCTTGCAATAGCATATAATGCAGTTGATAGACCATCTGGATTAGATAAGATTAGAGCAGAGGTTTTGTTACCTTCAGGTGCAACACTAACCGTTGAAAGAAACATTCCAAACCTAACTAGCAGTATAGTAGATCTGGGATAAATAGTGATTATGTGAATAATCACATAAACCATCTTTTTTCTTCATTTTAATTAAAAATAACTTTTCATTTATTTTAAATACAAATTTTATCTAAGTGATTTATTTATAACTAGCATTCTAGCGTATATTCAATAATATCCGAATTAAACTCTGATCGATCATATCGAACATACTCTATGATATACCCATATTACATTATTACAAAACTAATGAACCTTATTCAAAAAGGACACGGACACACCCACAGAGGAATTATCGGTATAGAGTCTGCTATTGTATTAATTGCATTTGTAATTGTCGCAGCAGCTTTAGCATTTGTAGTTCTAAACATGGGTTTTTCTACAACGCAAAAAGCAAAGACTGCTATAATTGCTGCAGTTGAAGAGGCTGGTTCTAGTCTAGAAGTAGCTGGTAAGATTACTGCAGCTGGATGGGTTACACAGAATTCACTAAATGTGACTAACATTCCATTGAAAATTGTATCAGGCGGTGCAACTTCTAACTTGGATGGAAACTTTACATCAATCAA
>Ga0209997_10000447_pt1 | contig 13681 bp, 9 predicted proteins | sample CR04metaG_FD_182079 | JGI IMG/M metagenome (GOLD analysis project Ga0209997, IMG submission 182079) | Deep subsurface microbial communities from Mariana Trench to uncover new lineages of life (NeLLi) - CR04 metaG (SPAdes) (version 2) | ecosystem: Environmental > Aquatic > Marine > Ocean trench >...
GCGAATAACCTAATAGAAAAGTGGAGCCCAGGGGCTCCTTTTTAGATCCATGGAAGGCGCAGATTGCAACGCCAAGGAGGGCCCCCGATGCCGGGGCGCCTAATCTGCGGCAGCACGGCGGGCCAGCTCTACGAACTGAGGCTTCAGGCTGGCTCCACCCACCAGAGCGCCATCCACCTCCGGCATTGCCATAAAATCGGAAATGTTTTCGGGGGTAACACTGCCGCCATACTGCACACGCACTTGCTGCGCGACTTCTTCACCATAGATCTCCGCCAATGCTCCTCGAACCGATAATCCAATGACGCGATTTGCGTCTGCCGGCGAGGCGGATTCGCCGGTGCCGATGGCCCAAATGGGTTCGTAGGCGATTATGCAGGAGGCGGCCAGGCTGGCCTCCACATCCTGAAAGGCCGCCCTGACCTGACCCGAAACGAATGCGTTCGTCTGGCCGGCACGATTCTGTTCCAGGTTTTCTCCCAGGCAGAGGATCGGCGTGAGCCCATGTGTGAGGGCAGCCTTTAATTTCCGATTTATGGCCTCGTCGCTCTCCTGGTTGCTTCCCGTCGCCCGACGCTCCGAATGGCCCAATATGACATACTGGCAAACGCCCGCCAGCATAACGGGAGAGATCTCACCCGTATGGGCTCCTTGTTCCTCCCAGTGTGCGTTTTGTGCACCCAGGGCAATGCGAGTCGGGGCGAGCAGCTCGGCGAATTGGTGCAGGACGGTCGTGGGTGGGCAGATAACCAGATCAACGCCCTTGATCTCGTTCAGTCCGCCCCGAATTTTTCGGAAAAAGGCCAGGGCTTCATCCGATCGACCCAGGTTCATCTTCCAGTTAGCAACCAGTATAGGTCTGCGCGCCATCGATCAACCCACAGGATTTATGCACTTGAGGGAATTTGGATGCAATACGAGTGATTCAGCTTGAGGCAGCTTGGGCCTCGCCGCTCGAGCGAGGCACCGCCTCTCGTGGAAGCGGTGCGATTGCGTCCACCATCTCACGGTTGAAAAGCATCGCCGGGGAACTAGCGCGAATATCTGGAAACAAGATCGCGATCAGCTCCGCATTGTAGAGTGGAATGAAGATCCGATCCCCCTCGATCATAAAAGTCCCGAAGTTGAATTTGCCAGGAGTTTCGACCTGCCCGCGCAGCTCATATCCTCCGAGCACCAGGTGCACCCAGTGCGGCATCGTGGTGGTGTACCCGCCGCGCGCTATGCCGGAGGGACCCACCTCGGCCCGAGTGCTCAGAAGCACGGTAACAATTTCGCCTTTGACGACCCACAACGTCGGGTAACGCGCCACCATTCGTCCCGGCTGGTGCAGCCGATTGAGATGTGCTCCTTCAACTGCCAGATAGTTTGTAGTGGGGATGTTGAGATAGCCGTACAGTCCGCTGGCACCGGGGTCGATCCGCCCCAGAATCCGGTGGCTAGTTGTATAGATCTCGACCGATATGGGCTTGGTCATGCTAGCTTCCGGTGGGCAGCGCAAACGTGATCTTGGCGCTGGCCGGCGTCTGATCGTACCACAGTACACCGTCCATGCTTTCCGCGATCATACGTAACTCACCCAGCGAAAGCCCGTACCCTAAATTGCCGGCAGAAGGATCTGCAGTCTGCGCGGTAAGCGCCTTAACGGTTTCTGGCGACAGCCCGGTGCTTGAATCCACCACTATCACCGCCGCCCATTGGCCGGCCTCTAATACCAGCCCGGCCGGCAGCGGGACCTCGTCGCTCTTACCGTTTCCGGCTTCAAAGGACTGAATCTGCAGCATGACCCGGCCGGTCATCGTGCGCCGGATAGCGGCCGACACCAGCGCATCGATCACCTGGTACACGCGGTCGCTGTCCCCGGGAAACAGCGGAACGGGGGCCTCGGATTCCACGGTCAGGTTCAAGCCCCTACGTGCAGCTTGAAGCTGATGGTCGGCGGCAGCCCGCTGAATTAGACGTGCGAGGTCAACAAGTTGGTCGACTGCTTCCCCCTCAATGACGGAGATCGGCATCGCCCGCAATCCCTTCAGTTGATCCCGGAGTTTAAGAAGCTCAGGTTTGCCCTGCCCCAGCGCGTTCTGGTCATCAATATAGGACTGTAGCGTAAGGATGGCTTCGTCCAGACCATCCACCAGACTGGCGGGCGCGACGCTGATGGGTCCCGTACCACCCGTGTTGGCGCTTGCCTGTTGGACAAGTGCGGCGCGGTCCAGCGCCACCCCGGCCCAATCAGAAAGAGTCATCAGTAAAGTCACGTGTTGCTCATTGAACGAGCGTAGGGCGAGTCGGTTGTACACGCCCAGCACACCGACCACCTCATTTCTCAAACGGATGGGCACCTTTACGACCGATTGCACCATGAACCCCGTCTGCACCTTGACCGGTCCGCTATCCATGCGGGGTTTGCGCAGGATCGGCTGTCCGGAGCGAAACACCTGTCCCACCAGCATGTCATCCGCGCGCAGGCGTTGAAGAGTGGCCTGGCGTTCGCCGGCTTGTTTGGTCGCTCGCAACACGACCTCATTCGTCTCGGAATCTGCCAGGTAGATACTGGCTTCCTCCGCGTCGGTCACATAGGCCGCCGCCTCTACCAGACGGGCCAGGATTTCATCCAGATCATCCAGGCTAGCGACCACCCTTCCGATCTCGCTCAGCATACGAATCTCATCCGTTCTCCGCCTCAAATCCTCCTGCAGGCTCTCTACGCTGCGGCTCAGCTCCCCGGTGCCTCCCTCGCCCTTGCGGGTCTTCGCCAGGGCCCTGATTGCTTCGTGCAGCTCATCTTCTCGGTACGGCTTGAGCAGCACATCGCGAACGCCCAGTTGGAGAAAGCTGCGCAGGCGCGAGGCAGGGAAATGGGCTGCAAGGACCAAGGCGGGAGCGTCATCCCCCATCTCTCGGCGGTTGCGCAGACCGGCCATCGGATCACCGCGAATCTGCGTGACATCCACCACCAAGACGTCCGCCTCGGGCGCATCGTCGGTCGCGGGCCAGGCCTCAAAGCCGGCCGGACCCAGGATGCGCTCCACCAATTGCGTGGCGTTGGTCTCTACATCCGCGATGACCACCACACGCAGGCGGGCCTCCTCCCGAACAGCGGATTCTTCCTGCACAGTCATATCAGCCACCGTCGGCGGCCGCCACCAGATCGTAGTGTGGGATCCAGCCCATGGATTCCGTTGGCCAGTATACGAATATGGCTTTGCCGATGATCTCTTCCATCGCCAGCGCTCCCCAATTCTGCGAGTCGGACGAGTTATTCCGGTTGTCGCCCAACACAAATACTTCGCCCATGCCTACGTCCCATTGATCGTTATAGGCTGGAGGCACCGCCAGATACGGTTCATTCAGGAGGTTCCCGTTAATAAATACCTGTCCATCCAAAACCTGCAGCCGATCACCCGGCAGGCCGATGATACGTTTGATGAAGCGACGGGTCGGATTCAGAGGAAAATTGAAAACAATAATGTCTCCTCGCCGCGGATCTCGCAGGGCATACTCCAGTTTATTCACGACCACGAATTGGCCGTCAATCAGGCTGGGCTCCATGCTGTCCCCTTCCACTCTAATCCGTGCGGTAATCATATTAACTACGAAAAATAGAATCACGGCGAACACGACAGTCTGAAGGACGGATCCCAAGAAGCCCAAGATCCGCCGCGCGATGCTAGGCGGTTTGGGTTCGTTGATTGTAGGCTGCGTGGGTTGATTGAAGGGGTAGTCTGTCACGGACTGGATTATAAGACCCGGTATAGGGGCTGACAAGCGTACTCGGGTTGGGACCTAAATCGGTGGTTAAGACCGTTTCCTGAACGATAAACGGATGGGGGTTCCCACGTAGCTGTATTCCTGGCGGATACGGTTTTCAAGGAATCGGGCGTAGCTGAAATGCATCAATTTAGGATCATTTACGTGGAAAAGGAAAGTCGGGGGATCCGTCCGTACCTGTGAGGCGAAATAGATGCGGAGTCGTGTGCCCGCCTTTGAAGGGGGCGCGTGTGCTGCTTGGGCGTCGAGCACCACTTCGTTGAGCCGAGCGGTCGGGATACGGCGGAGCCGTTCCTTTTGTATTTGCAGCGCTGCGGGCATCACCTCCTGTACGCCGGCACCCGTCAAGGCCGACATAAATAGTATCGGCACAAAGTTCAAGAATTTGAGCGCGGCCCGCACATGCTCCCCATAATCCTGCCTATCTCGTACCTCATCCGGGACGATGTCCCACTTGTTGACCAACAACAAGACGCTCTTTAGCTTGTCGAGAATCATGCCCGCGATATGCGCGTCCTGAGCAGTGACCCCTTCCGCCCCGTCGATCAATAACAGCGAGACATCTGCCCGCCCAATGGCCTTCAGTGCTCGCATGGAAGAATACTTTTCGACTCCCGGCTGAATGCGCCCTCGGCGGCGAATGCCAGCCGTATCGATCAAGGTAATTTTAAGGTCCTCATACGTCAGCTGAGTATCGATCGCATCGCGCGTGGTGCCAGGATACGGCGAAACAATCACTCGTTCCTCACCTAGCAGACGGTTCAGGAGGCTGGATTTGCCGACGTTGGGCCGACCCACGATGGCAATCTTGATGCCTTCGTCTTCGTCCGCCGACTTCGGTGACCGGCCCAGTAGCTCCGTTATTCGATCCAGCATGTCCCCCGTGCGCCGGCCGTGAAGGGCAGAGATCGGGATCGGTTCACTCAATCCAAGTTCGTAGAATTCCGAAATGCTTTCGCCGCGCGCAGCGCTATCGACCTTATTGACCACCAGCAAGATCGGAACCCGCTCGCGGCGAAGGATGTCGGCGATTTCATGATCGAGAGGTGTTATCCCAGTTTTCCCGTCGACTAGAAAAACGATAAGGTCCGCCTCTAACATCGCCTGCTCTGCCTGAGCCCGAATCTGCGGAAGGTATTCCGCGTCCAACATATCGTCCGCGAAAGGAACGTAGCCGCCGGTATCGATCAGGTCGAATGCGACCCCGTTCCATTCGGTCCCGGTTACGAGCCGATCGCGGGTAGTGCCGGGTCGCTCGTGTACAACTGCCACGCGCTCACCTACCAGGCGATTAAACAAGGTGGACTTGCCCACGTTAGGCCGCCCAACTAGAGCAACAGTAGGTTTAGCCATATTGTGATCAGGGCGGCGGAGTGGGGGTTGGCGGGGGTTCGGTTGTGAGGGTGACTTCGATCGTGGAAGGGAACACAGGCTCACGTTCCACATCCGTGGGTGCGATGATCACGAGCGGCGTAACTTGATAAACGCCGAGCCCGAGATCAAGCAGGTCTAGAATTACGCGCACGTCTTCAGGCTGAAGAGTGTTGAGCGTGGGAAGCGGCCCGTTCAGTATGATGTTAACTGATTCTGGCGATAACTGCGCAAACAGCCCATCGGTCAAGCCGCGCACCTCAACCAATCGGCTGACTGTAATGGTCCCCTCGACGGGAGAGATACTTACCTTTACCAGCACTCCCTGATCTTCGACCGGAGAGACCCCTTGCGGCAAGTTCAGCGAGAGTCGCCGTTCAAGATCACCAATTGCCCCGATGAGATTGAAGGGCGAAGTCAGCACAAATCCTGGAAGCCCTTGTAGCGCAGCCGGATCGGACGAGAAGACAGTCATGACTTCTGGGGTAACTGAAACATCGGTCAGCCGGTAGCCGGCCTCGGCGAGCAGCTCTTCTCCTTCCAAATTGGGAACCACCGATACCAACCGAAATCTTTCGCGTGGCTCGATCTTTACGGTAACCTGCGCTACCGCCGGGTCGAGTTCAATACCTTCGATGATGTTGCCGTCGCCGTCGACCGCGGCCAGCGGGACCTCCAGATCGAAATCTTCTCGCCGCTCCAGCAGGTTGACGGCCGCAACGACCGAGACAACTCGATCGATCAATGAAAGCGGGCCCAAGATAACCGTTCGCTTAGGCGAAGAGGTCACAAGCGTGGTACGGAAGCCAAGCTGAGGCTCTCCTACGGCCTCAACCGTAATATCCAAGCTCGCAGTGGCCGCGCGCTCGAGGGTTAGCGTGATTGATTCCGGTTCCCAGTCAGAAACTTGCGCCGGTCGAGCGTCGAGGCGGGTCTCCACGGCCAGCTCATGGGTACCTTCTTCCAGACTTTCCAAATATACCGCTAGGCCCACGTTATCAAGTCCGATTTGCTCCCAAATGGATAGAGGCGCGCGCACGGTAATGCTGCCCGTTATGGGAGGAGCTTCGCCGACGATCAGTAGGCCCTGGCGCAAGCCGGAATAGTCGATCGGAATCGGTCCCAGTTCGCGGGTCTCGGTAGGATCCGCGTTGGTGATTGCCACGACCCAGACCGCCAACGCCAAAATGAAGGCCAACAGTAATGAGCCGAGATTATTCCAGAGCCAGCGCAGCATCGAGTAGCCCGTTAGTCGCCGGTGGCTTCGGCTCGACTGGTCCTAACCAGCAAGCGGTTGAGCCAGTTCGGAATCCCGCTCATCCGCCTCGGGCGGTAGAAAGCGATAAGGATATTGCGCAGCCGGCTGCGATCGAGCCGGCGGATCATTCGTCCGTTGTGGGTAATAGAGATATCCCCCGTCTCTTCGGATATCACCACTGACACCCCGTCACTGACCTCGCTGATGCCGAGCGCTGCGCGGTGTCGCAGCCCGAGCGTACGCTCCGCCCCGCGTGAGAGCGTTCCACCCGCAGAGAGCGGCAAGACGACCGAGGCGGCCGCCACACGATCATCGCGCAGGATCACCGCCCCGTCATGCAAGGGCGTGTTGACGTAGAAGATTTGAAGCAGCAATTCCGTCGAGAGTTTGGCGTCCATGGCCACCCCGGTCTCGATGTATTCGTCAAGCCGGTCCTCCCGTTCAATGGTGATGAGCGCTCCGTGCCGAATCTCCGACAGACGCTCGCTTGCGCTCACGATCAGATTTACGGTTCGTTCGGCCTCCGCCGGCTTCGTGTAGAGGCTGAAGAAAGAGCCGGCGCGCCCCACGCGCTCGAATGCCCGCCTAATCTCTGGGGCAAATACGACCGGGATCACGAATAGCAGAGCGGGAAGGGTGGCGTTCAGGAGCGACCGGAAGCCGGGAAGTGGCAATAGCCCGGTCAGTAAGGCCATTACGATGATCAGCAGCACCATGCCCCTGAGCAGAACGACCGCGCGCGTGCCCCGCAGAAGACTGATCACGAAGAAAAACACCCCACTCACGAGCAGCAAGTCAAGGAAGGCGATCGGCGTCACGCGTTGCAGAAAAAAGGAGATTTCGTCAGCCAGGCTGGTCATTGGGCTCTACTCGGTCAATCATCCCACATCGTGCGATATCTCGCATTGGGGATAACGTCGCTACAGATTGAAACCCGGAAAGTGGCGGTCAGCCGCGCGTAAGCCGGCTGGTACAAACGGATGAGCTACCGGTTTTCCCTGAGGTTCTTGAGCACCTCATGGTAGCCCTCTACATCGGGGGGATTCAGGTCGATGATGGCCTGAATGCTGCGGACGGCGTCATCGTTTTGGCCGGCATCCAATTGGATTTCACCCAACGCGTCATACTGCGCAATCGCATCCGCAGTGCGCCCGGCGGCCTTATACGCCTCCGCAAGACGGGCATGCAGCGCCTGTCGCCCTGGATGCTCACGGGCCATTTCCTCTAGCAGGTTGAGCGCCTCCGCACCGCGACCGGAATCGACCAAGAATTCGAGGTAGCTGTCCAGCTCCTTGGCGGCCTGATCTTCCTGGCCGATGCGTAGATTGAGATCGATGAGGCTCTTGCGCGCCTTGTCGTCGCTCGGATCGAGGCTGCGAATCTGTTCGAACACGCGCAGCGCCCGCCGCTGATCGAGGCGGGAAAGGTCGATGTCGCCCATCCGATGGAGGATCCGCAGCGACCAGCCGTTCCCCGTGGACATCTGTTGGGAAAGGCGCAGCGAATTGGCCAGAGTTTTGCGAGCCAGATCGATCTCGGCCATGTCCTGGTAGATCTCTGCCAGCTCGAGGGATTGATTGAGTGCCTCGTCGCCCCGATCTTGCTGCACCAGCAGCTCGATGAGCCGGGTTCGGGCCGGAAGGTCCACCGGCGAATGCTGCAAGATCTTCATGTAGACCTCCGCCGCCTGGGCGCTCTCTCCGCGCACGCGGTGGGTCTCGGCGATCAGGGAAAGCTTCAGGTAGCCCGCCTCAGTTCGTCCCGAGGCAATCTGAATGTCCGCTATGCGGCGGTGAAGCGTAAGATAAGTGGGGGCATAGTCGAGCGCAAGGAGCGCTTCCTCCATCGCCGAGGAATGCAACCCTTGATCCATCAAACGGTCGATACGTTTCATAGACTGCAGGACCTTATCGGTATCGCCCACCGCAAGCATCTCGGCGATAGGCACGACACCGCCTTCCCCTTGACCTTCTTTCTCAAGCTCCTCTCTTGCTTCCTTGAGTCGGCGAAGCCATTCCGGACCGCTGAGGAACTCGAGCGTGTTACTGACAATCTGTTCTAGCTCCTTCTTATCTCCCTCCGTCTGGGTGGCCAGCAAAGTCTCATAGTACTGGTTCAAGTCGTTGGACTGACCCTTCTCAACCGTCAGGCCGTCCGCTAACTTGAGTGCCTGCAATAAGTATCTGGCGGCCTCTGGCAGATCGCCCTTATCGTTTGCTAGCCGGCCGAGGGTCAGATTTGCCCCCATCGCTAGACTGGGATGGCCCAGGGAGCCAATTAAATGCTTGCGTGCCTCGGCCGTGTTTCCTACTTCCTTATAGAGTAGAGCCAGGTTGTAGTGGGCGGCTGGATGATTCAGGCCGCTGTCCATCGCCCGACTGAACTCCTTGATCGCTTGCTCAGTGTGCCCGCGAGTCTGCAGGTCAATCGCCTCCGCCAGATAGCGGAAAATTGCGGTGGAAGGCTGCAGCTCACCGGTGTGACCGCTGGTGATGTCGGACATTCCCAGCCCCTGCTCTTTGGTGTCGTCTTTGGGCTCCTCAAAGAGTATGCCGGCCAGAATCGTCAAGGCCTCGCCCTGGGCGGCGGCTTCCGGATCCTTGAGCTGTTCGTCCTCCTCGATAGGACCGTCGCCTTCATCTCGTAGGAACTCCTGCACCTGCGCCATGCGCAGGGGCGCGGTGCCCCCACGCGGCTGAGTCGGGCCAGGGAGCTCCTTGCCCTGGTTCAGCAGCCTCAGATATTGAGTGGCTTCCGAATCTCCTGGGAAGATGGCCAGCGAGCGCTGGATGGCTTCTTTGGCGCGGTCGGTTTTCCCACCCTTCTGCAATATGGATGCGACGGACAGGTATTCCAATGCAGAATCTCGCGTACGTCCGAGGCGCTCATAAGTGAGCGCAAGCCGAGAGCGGGCGGCCAGATTTTCGGGATCCAATCGTGCAATATGTCGCCAATTGTCGACCGCCTTGCCCGCGTCCTTGCGTCGGATATACATATCCGCCGAATCTTCACGGGCTTGTATGGACTTATCGATTTTCCCCAATCGCTCGTAAATTTCGGCGCTCTTCTCAACTGGGATGGGGTCGTCCGGGGTGGATTTCGCCGCGGTTTGATAGGCGACGAGGGCGTCGTCGAGCTGACCCGTTTCGAGTAGGGCCAGCGCAAGACTGTTTAATGCATTCGGATTATTGGGGAATTCCGCGAGCGCCTTGCGATAGAACTCAATGGAGCGGTTCCATTGCAAGTCCCAGGCCGCTGAGTGGCCCAGTCGCATTGATTCGTTGAAAAGATCTTCGCGTCCTGCCATTGGGCTGGCGATTTTAGCACAGGGGGGCGGTCAGGCCAGTCCCACCTTCCGAGCCATACTCGCTCGGACGAGAGTTAGCGCAGCTAGCTCTCGAGGGGCTTCATTTGTTCCCAGTTTTGGCCAGATTTTGCATCGGTCTTGAGTGGGACCTTCAGCTTGTAGGCACCCCGCATTACTTTCTGCACGACTTCGGCCGTCTTAGTCAGCTCCTTCGTCGGAACCTCAAATACCAACTCGTCGTGCACCTGAAGCAGCATCTCGGCCTTTAATCCGGCCGCTTCCAGTGCATCCGGAAGGGCAATCATGGCGAGTTTGATAATGTCTGCGGCGCTGCCCTGAATAGGTGAATTGACAGCCTCTCGTTCTGCGCGGGCTCGCACCTGGGCCGTGCTGGGCGTGCCGTTCTTGGAGAGTTGTGGGAAGTAACGTCGGCGACCCAACAGGGTTTCCGTGTAGCCTTCTTCGGCGGCTTTCTTACGAACTCGATCAATGTAATTGCGAACGCCCGGGAAGCGCTCGAAATAGACCTGAACAAAGTCTTCCGCCTCCGCCAGCGTGAGATCGGTTGCGCGGGTCAGCCCAAAGGCACTCATGCCGTAGATCAAGCCGAAGTTGACTGCTTTTGCCTCTCGCCGCTGGTCTGCGGTCACCGACTCGAGCTCGATTCCGAAGACCGCCGCGGCCGTGGTGGCGTGTATGTCCTGATCTTCGTTGAAAGCCTTGATCATTGTTTCGTCATTTGCGACATGTGCTACGACCCGGAGCTCGATCTGCGAATAATCAACGGCAAGCAGTCTGTGGCCGCGGGCAGCGACGAACGCGCGTCGAATCTGACGCCCCAGCTCTGTACGGATGGGAATGTTTTGCAGATTCGGATTGGAAGAGGCGATGCGGCCCGTGACGGCGCCGGTCTGGTTGTACGATGTGTGAACTCTGCCGGTCGCAGGGTTGACGCGTTCTCGAAGCGCATCGGTGTAGGTCGATTTGAGTTTCGCCATCTCGCGATGTTCAAGGACAAGCGCCACGGCCTCATGTTCTTCCTTCAGCGAATCGAGAACGTCCGCGGCGGTGGAGAACTTACCGGCGGCGGTCCTTCGGGTGCCGTCTGGAGGCTTCAGTGCCAGCTCCTCGAAGAGTACGTCGGAGAGCTGCTGAGTCGAATTTACGTTGAATGGGTGGCCGACCATGTCATACAGCTCTGCTTCAATAACGCCCAATCGCTCCGTCAATTCGTCGGAAAGCCCGGCCAAAAATTCCGTATCCAGGACGATGCCAGCCATTTCCATGGCTGCCAATACGCGTACCAGCGGCATTTCCAGGTCTTCGAAGAGCGCCTGTTGCCCGCGTTCCCTTAACTCCTTCTCCAGGATGGGGCGCAGCCTCAAACAGATCTCCGCGTCGGCCGCGGCGTAGGGGGCCGCGTCCGCGATCGGCACCTCGGCCATCGTCTTTTGATTACGACCGCTGCCGATCAGCTGATCGATGGGAGTCATCTCAATTCCAAGTCGTACCCAGGCCAGAGACTTGAGCCCCAGGTTGCGGGAGGCAGGGAAGGCGAGCCACTCGGCCATCATCGTATCGAAGGCGAGGGGCTCCGCGGTCAGGCCATGACGGGCCAGGAGCGTGTAGTCGAACTTGAGGTTGTGTCCGACTTTTTCGATCTTTGGATCGGTCAGTGGCTTTTGCAGGGCCTGGACTACGACTTCAAGCTCAAGCTGCTGCGATCCGGACAGATCGGGCAGATGACCGACCGGCAGGTAATATCCCTGCCCGGGTTCAACTGCCAGTGAAATGCCTACGAGATCAGACTTTATCGCATCCGGGGCGGTGGTTTCGACGTCGAAGGCGATCACCTTGGATTTATTCAGGCGCTCCACCAACGCCTCGAGCGCCTCCGGAGTATCCACAATAATGGTTTCGGTCTCAGGTCCAACTTTGGCTTCGCTGACGTATCGCTCGCCACCCTCACCCGTCTGATCGGCCAGCCGATCCAGCAGGGTTCGGAACTCCAATTTTCGAAAGAGGGCCGCCACCCGATCGCGGTCATAACCCTCGGCGCGACAACTATCGAGATCGAAATCGATGGGCACATCGGTAACGATCTCGCCTAACTTGCGGCTTAATTCGGCATCCTCGCGACCCGCCTCCAGTTTGCTTGAGAAATGAGGCGGGATGTCTTCCAAATGGGCGTAGATGCCCTCCAGATCCTTGTAGTCCTGCAGCAGCGAAGTGGCCGTCTTTTCCCCGACACCTGCCACTCCCGGAATGTTGTCGCTTTTGTCGCCCACCAGCGCCTTAAGATCCACGAGCTGGGATGGCTCAAGCTGGTATTTCTCCTTCACTTGCTTCGGGCCATAGTCGATGGCGTCGGCCAGTTTCAGCCCGGCCAGCCGGATAACGACCTGATCATCCGCAAGCTGAAGCAGGTCTCGATCTCCCGTCAGTATGATGACCGGCACGCCATCCGCCCCCACGCGCTTGGCGACCGTGCCCAACACGTCGTCCGCCTCATAACCTTCGGCCTCCAGGATGGGGATACCGAAGGCCGCCACCACCTCTCGGATGCGCTTAATCTGCAGGCGGAGATCGTCCGGCATCTTTTCGCGGGTGCCCTTATATTCGGAAAAAATCTCGTCGCGAAAGGTTTTTCCGACGTCAAATGAGACGGCTAAATACTTCGGTGAATCCTGCTCCAAGAGGCGCAGGATCACCGAGGTAAAGCCGTAGGTACCGGCGGTCGGTTCTCCCGAAGTGGTCATCCAACGCCCGGGATCGCCGCCGCGTGTCAAAGCGAAATATGCTCGGTAAGCCAGAGCGTGGCCATCGACTAAATAGAGGCGATCCGTCTCCGTCATCTGGGCGCGCCTATGATCCTGGGCGAAAGCCAGAACGCCCAATCCTGGAAAAAGGGGCCGTTCGATTGAACCGCCAGAATGAACTCGACCGAGCTGCCGGCCACAGACGACAAATCTACCTCGAGGATCCTGAATTCGTCGTCGTAAGTTTCGTCCCATTCTCTGAGCAGCCGCAGCGGCCCCTCGTTCTCTCGATAATTGAGCTGCATCGTCACATCACATGCGACGGCATTGAACAGGCAACCGATGACCGCATGGAATTCATCGCCCGGCTTGACCTCAAAGGCGGGGTATCGGCCGCTTATGACGCCGTTATTGATCCACTCCGGGTGGGTGAAAAGCGCGGGTTCGTTTTCGAGTCGGCCATCTTCCAGCTTGGGCGTACCGAGCACCAGGACGAAACCTTGCGGGTCGGAATCGGTTCCCGGGCACGATAAGGCGCCCGCGCCGGAGAGCCAGGTGGCGTCGCAGTAATTCTCAACGAAGTCGTACACGACTTCAGGTATCTGGGCCCCCACAACGATCTGTACGAAGAATGGCTTCTCTCCGCCGTTGCCGAGTCCAAAAATCACTCCGTCGGCAGTTCTCAGCTTCCAATTTCCGCGATGGGTACCGTCTGCGCCGGGCGCCGTCAGGCTGAGCTTCACATCTACCGAGCTTCCGGGCGGGACTGCGCCCGGAAGCGGGGCCGAGGGTGGGCCCGCCATGATGTTGCCGTCCTGGAAGACGACGTCGTAGTCGGAGGTCCAGGTGCAGGTGCCCGCGTTTCGCAGCCGCCAGATCTTGTCGAAGGTGTCTCCAGCAGGAATGTTGGTATTGTCAGGAACGGTAACGTCCTGAACAAAATCTGCTTCGTTGGTGCAGTCCGGAGTTGGAGAATCGGTCGGCAGCAATTCAAGCGTCGCTGTGGCCGCCGGAGCCACGCCCGGGATTTCCGTGGCCTCCACGGCGGGCTGGGTGGCAGATACCAGGGTGAGCTGAGCAGAAACTGTTTCGGCGGCCGAGGTGGCCAGCCCATCTCCCTCCGTCTGCTGCTGCAGCCCCGGATAATTGCAAGCCACCAGCAGGGTGAGGAACAAAAGCGTGACGGGAGCTATTTTCGACATTGGGATTGCGCCC
>Ga0209997_10000449_pt1 | contig 13674 bp, 11 predicted proteins | sample CR04metaG_FD_182079 | JGI IMG/M metagenome (GOLD analysis project Ga0209997, IMG submission 182079) | Deep subsurface microbial communities from Mariana Trench to uncover new lineages of life (NeLLi) - CR04 metaG (SPAdes) (version 2) | ecosystem: Environmental > Aquatic > Marine > Ocean trench...
AATGTTATGCCAGGACCGTCGAAGGGCAATGCCCGTGGCAAACCGTGAGCATCAACGAAATCATCCTCGGTGTACCAACGATGGAGTAGTTCCGTCATTGGAGGCATCCGTATTACGACGCTAGCCTCCCCTGCTGCCGTCTTGTTTCGAATTTGCTTTACTTCCTTGCGCGTGAGACCGGTCATAGCTGCGACCCGCGAGATGTTTGTGGGCCGGCCTCGCAGGCCGTAGTCTTTTGTCGCTATGCCGACAAATGCCGTCTTGGATATTTCTGCGAATTCGCGGTAACCGATTCCGGCGCGAAGAAGTGCTCTGGCGAGCGGTTTTAATGCGACCAACAATGCGTCTAGGATTTGACGTTGGATATTGTCTGGCATGGTCGCGGAATATATAGAGTGCGTCGTGTTTCGGTCAATGAAACGACGTACTTGGGAAAAAGTGCCCAAGTTTCGCGTTTATTTGGCAGCGAAAACCATTGCTATTTCTGCTGGTCTTGTTGAATTTTACGAGTTGATTTCATTGAATTTCCTTGGTCCATAATTCCCAAACTCTGGTTGCCTAATGATCACCCAGCAGTTTTTCGAGCCCTGTCTGGTCGATTGTCTCAACGGCGAGTTTTTGCGCTTTTGTTAGTTTCGATCCAGGGTTGTCACCATAGACAACGAAGTCGGTTTTCTTGGATACGGTGCCTGTAACTTTGCCCCCCGCTGCCTGAATTCGATCCTTCGCCTCGTCACGCGTCATGCCGGCAAGCGTGCCGGTCAATACGAAAGTCTTGCCGGTTAATGGTCCGTCTTTGGCGATGAGAGCGGGTTCCGATTCTGTCCATCGCACACCAGAGCCTTTGAGGCTTCGGATTACGTCCAGGTTGTGGCTTTCGCTGAAAAACGCCCGCATGCGAGAGGCAACCACGGGCCCGACATCGGGCACGGTTTGCAGGTCTTCCTCACTAGCGCTCATGATCGCCTCGAGCTTGCCGTAGTGGCTTGCCAAGGCGTTCGCCGTAGCCTCCCCTACTTCGCGGATTCCCAAGCCATACAGAAACCGTGAGAGCGTCGTTTGCTTGCTGGTCTCGATCGACTTCAGCAGATTGTCGGCGGACTTCTCACCCATCCGCTCCATCTCGACGAGTTCGTCCTTCTCAAGTCTGAAAATATCGGCCGGTGTCTTGATCCGGCCCATCGCGACAAGCTGCTCGATGAGCTTGCTGCCGAGACCCTCAATGTCCAGGGCACGCCTGGATACAAAATGCTTGAGCGCCTCGGAGCGCTGTGCCTCACAGTAAAGACCGCCCGTGCAGCGGGCCACTGCTTCGTCATCTATGCGCACAACTTTCGATTTGCAAACCGGGCACTTCGTCGGGGTTTTGACTTTCGGTTTCCTTCTCGCACCTTTTTTCTTGATAACGCGAACAACTTCTGGAATGACGTCCCCGGCCCGACGGACGATAACCGTGTCTCCGACACGAACGTCTTTCCGATAGAGTTCATCCATGTTGTGTAAAGTGGCGTTGCTGACCGTCACGCCGCCGACAAACACCGGTTCCAGCCGTGCCACGGGCGTGACGGCACCTGTTCTGCCGACTTGAAACTCGATGTCGCGTACGACTGTGGTCTCTTCCTGGGCGGGAAACTTGTGAGCGATGGCCCAGCGAGGCGCACGCGAAATAAAGCCAAGCTGTTGCTGGTAGTCGAGTCGATCGACTTTGTAAACGACACCGTCGATGTCGTAGCTCAGCAAGTCGCGCCGTTTCCCGAGGTCCTCATAAAAATCGAGACAGCCTCTAATGCCTTTGACAACTTTGCGTTCGGGACAAATCTTAAAGCCCCATTCCCGCAGCTGATCGAGGATGGCGCTGTGCCTGTCAGGCAATGAGCCGCCCTCGACCTGCCCGACCGAATAGACGTACATGTCGAGAGGCCGTTCCGCTGTCAGACGCGGGTCGAGTTGCCGAAGGCTACCTGCAGCTGCATTGCGCGGATTGACAAAGGTTTTCTCATCTTTTTGCCGAGCAAGTTCGTTGAATTTTTCGAATCCGGCCCGTGGCATGAACACTTCGCCGCGCACTTCCAGCGTCGATGGATATCCGTCGCCGAAGAGCTTTAGTGGCACGGAGGCAATCGTCCGAACGTTATGCGTTATATCCTCGCCTGTTGTGCCGTCTCCCCGCGTCGCGCCACGAACCAGGTACCCCGCTTCGTACAGCAAGCTGACAGCGACTCCGTCGAGCTTCGGCTCTGCTGAATAAGCCAGTTCGTCTGCACCATCTTCGATGTCCAGACGGTCCGTGACGCGGCGATGAAAATCTTTCAGCTCTTCTTCGCTGAACGCATTGTCCAGCGACAGCATAGGAATCTGATGTCGGACGGTCCCGAATGCTTTTATGGGTTCCGCACCGACTCGCTGTGTCGGCGAGTCCGGAGTAACGAGCTCGGGATTCTCTTTTTCCAGAGCAGTCAGCTCACGAACAAGACGATCGTATCCCGCGTCCGCTACTTCAGGATCATCCAGCACATGGTAAAGATAGTTGTGATGGCGGATCTCGCTGCGCAGAGATTCGACTTTCTTCCTGGTAGCAGCGGACGCCGTCATGTTGCAAACCGGTGTGGGCCTGGTATCAGGCCACCGATATTCCGTGTTCGTATTGAATTATTTCTTCGCGCAAATATCGCTCGCGCTGAATGCTCAGTGTGCTGCCCGATTCATCGAGCAGTTCTGCATGTAAGGCTTGAGAAAGGGCCCTTGCCGCAGTCATCATCAGATCGAATGATTCTGCGCCCCCCATTGGGCCCGGAAGGACCATGAACATACTGATGCCCGGGATCCGTTGCTCCTTGATATTCGGCAAGTTGAAAGTCCCCGGCTCGGCCAGGCTGGCAACGCTGAAAACGACATCGTCTTCGTCCGTTCCCTCGTAGCGATGGAATATCCCGAACTTGCCGTGCCGCATCCCAATGCCTCGCAGGCTTAGCACGAGCTGATCGCCCCGGAAGGTACCCTTGTCGCGGGCGACCAGCCGCACGGTAACGATTTTTTGCTCCGCAACGGCGTCCTCCGCATCCTCGTCGTCCGTCGCGCCGGCGGATTCAGCGTCTGCGGGCGGAGCAAGGGAATCGTCGCCCAGAGCAGGTTCAAGTCGCTCGGGACTCGATTCCTGTTCTTCTTCTTTCGCACGCTCGCGGCGACTGTAAAAATACACGCCGGCAACGACCAGCAGCCCGGACAACAGCAGCAACCAACGCAGACCATCCATGACCCATCAACTCGCCGCCATTTTGACCGCTTCGTCCAGATCCACGGCGACGAGGCGGGACACGCCCGGCTCCTGCATCGTTACGCCGGTCAGCTGACGAGCCATTTCCATAGTCCCTTTGTTGTGCGTGATAAACACGAATTGAACTTTCTCGGACATTTCCTTGACGATTTCGCAAAAGCGTTGGATATTGGCATCATCGAGTGGTGCATCAACCTCGTCCAACAGACAGAATGGCGCCGGATTGAGTTCAAAAATCGCGAACACCAGTGCAACCGCCGTCAGGGCCTTCTCACCGCCAGATAGCAGGTGAATTGTACTATTTCGTTTGCCCGGCGGCCGGGCCATGACCGTTACACCGGCAGACAGGAGATCATCTCCGGTCAGTTCCAGGTACGCATGGCCGCCACCGAACAGCTTCGGGAACAGCTTCTTGAATCCTTTATCAACGTTGATGAACGTATCGCGAAATCGGGTGCGCGTCTCGCGATCGATCTTTCGGATCGCGCTCTGCAGCGTGTCGAGTGCGTCATTCAGGTCTTTGAGTTGCGAGTCCAGGTATTCCTTGCGTTCGGACTGCTCTTTGAATTCATCGATGGCAGCAAGGTTGATCGGTCCGAGCCGTTCTATTCGACGTCTAACTTTCTCCAGTTTTTCTTCCCACGTGTCAATTTCGGCATCTTCGGCCAGATTCTCGAGCAGCGGGTCAAGGTCAAACTCCGTTTGCGTCAGTTGATCCGCAAAGCCCTCATGCCGCACACGTATTTCCTGGAATGCCATCCGGGCCTCGTCCACCTGGCCGCGCACTCCGTCGACAGATTGGTCGACCTGCATCCGCCCACGATCAAGTTCGCGCAGCTCCTGTTCGATCTCTTCGACCTGCCGCCTGGCCTCCGCAAGTTCCCCCTCGACCGTGACGCGAACTGTGAGTTGTTTATCTAGCCCTGTCTTACTGTCTGCCAGCGGCACTTCACTTTCCTCGAGTTGCTCACGAATCTCTTTTTCTCGCGAGCAAAACTGCTCAAATTGCGACTGCATGCGTGCGAGATTCTGGGCAGCTGAGTCCTTCGTCGAACGCCGACTCTCGAACTGAATAGCCATCTGCTGGGCGGCCTGACGATCCTGATCGGCCTGCTCGCGCACGCGTTGTAGTTCGGCGCGAAGTTCCTCCCGCTGTGACTCGAGCGCCTCCCGACCCACTTCCAGCTCCGCAAGGCTATCCGTCGCCTGTGCGAACCGGGAACGCGATTCTCTCGCGTGCTCTTCGGCGGAAAACTGTTCTTTCTCAATGTCGCCCCTCTCTTCCGTGATCGCGGCCTGACGGGCATTCGCCTGATCCATGCGATAGCGGGCTGAATCGAGGTTCGCCTTGACTTCTGCATACTCGTTCAATAGAGAAGCCGCGTCACGTTGCAGCGTCTCACGGCGATCTTCCAACTGCGTCAGACGAGCGCGGCCATCCTGCAGCAGTTTTCTGGCCCTGTCGCTGCGTGCTTTGGCTTCCCGGATCTCCGCCTTCAGGCGCCGCATGTCATGCTCGCGGGACAGCACACCCGCTTTCGGATCTTTGTCGCGGCTGACGCGCAGCCAGTGTTTGCTGAGCCACACACCGTCGGCAGTAATTACGGACTCATGGTCTTGCAATTTTTCCCAGATGGCGAGTGCCGTATCGAGTGAGTCCGCGATGCGCACGGTTTGCAGCATCTCTGCGACGGCTGCAGGCGCTTTGTTGACTTTGCCGATGAGCGTTATTGATTCGCTGTCTGCCGATTCTGATTCCGCCTGATCCAACAGCAGGGTTACGTTGCCTGCTTGCAACTGCGACAGACTGGCGGTGGCGGTCGCTACGTCAAAAACACAGACCGCTTGCAGGTACTCGCCGAGAACGGTTTCGACTGCCCGCTGCCACCTGCTCTCGACATCAAGCGACTGTGCAACACGCGGATTCTCGGCAAGACCAGCCGTCTGCAGCCACCTTTGCACGCCTTCATCGCCCTGCCCCAGCGCCGCTTTTTGCACGGCTTCCAGCGACGCATATTTCGCCTGCACGCCTTGCAGGATTGCCCGACGATCATCGACCAGCTTGTCCAGCTTCAGGTCCTGTTCGCGCAGCCTGCGGATCTTTTCGCCAATGTCAGCTACGTGTCGGTCAAATTCCTCGATAGCCTGACGATTTTGCATTTCCTGGCTGATGAGCATCTCAAACGTCTTTTGCAGATCGTCCGGGCTGGCGACATTCTCCGCCTCTGCCAGCTTCTGGCTCCACTCGGCGAAGCTCTTGATCCTCGACTCAATTTCTTCCGTGCGCGTATGTTCGACGTTGCGAATCTGCTGGGCCTCATTCGACTTGAGCATGTAGTCGTCCCATCGTACCTGCCAATCAGCGAGCGCTTTTTCGGCGCGCTCCAGAGACGCTACGGATTTGTTCTCGCTTTCCTTCGCCTGTTCAAGACCTGGCACCAGTGCGCTGAGCGTAAGCTCCAACTGCTCGATCTCACTCTTGTCCTGATTGATATGTCCGCCAATCTCTTTGGCGCCCTGGATCGCATGCTCCAGATCCTCCTGCTGACGCACACGGAGTTCGTGTGCATGTTCAATAGTCTGCTCAAGACGTGCGATCTCGGAGCCCGCTTTGTAAAGGCGCGCCTGGACCTCATTGAACCCATCCGAACGCTCGCTTTGCGTAGCTCGCAGTTGCTCGATTTCAGCTTCGATTTTCCGTTGCTTCGCAATCTGAGCTTCGAGCGCGGTTTCCTGCTGGGTCACCGCCCTTTGTGCCTCGTTGGCACGCTGGTCAAGTTCGCGAAGCCGCAAAGCCAGTAATTCTGCAACGGTGCGACGCTCGTCATCTTTCAGGCGGCCATATCTTGCTGCGGTCTTCGCCTGGCGATCGAGGTGCTTGATCTGCTTCTCGACCTCTTCGAGAACGTCCATCAAACGATCGAGGTTCTCTCTCGTGCGCTTGATTCGGTTCGAAGTCTCGCGTCTGCGGTCTTTGTACTTGGATATGCCGGCCGCTTCCTCGAGGAAGACACGCATCTCCTCCGGCTTGGCCTCGATCAACCGCGAGATCATCCCCTGCTCGATAATGGAATAACTTCGCGGCCCCAGGCCGGTGCCAAGAAACACGCCGGTAATGTCTTTGCGACGACACTTGGTGCCGTTCAGGTAATAAGTCGATATGCCATCGCGTGCTACCTCACGGCGAATCGAAATTTCAGCATATTTGGCGTACTGGCCCTCGAGCGTGGTCTCTGAATTATCAAACAGCAGCTCCACCGAGGCAGCACCGATCGGCTTACGGGAACTCGAACCATTGAAAATGACGTCGGTGATCGAGTCGCCACGCAAGCGGCTGGCAGAACTCTCGCCCATAACCCAACGCACGGCATCGATGACATTCGATTTCCCGCAACCATTCGGCCCGACAACGCCAACGAGGTTGCTGGGGAAGGGAATGGTGGTGGGGTCTACGAAGGATTTAAAGCCGGCAAGCTTGATCTTGCTTAGTCGCATCAGGTGGTGTGGTGCCCATAGCCCGTAAAACTCGCGCTAGTGTAATGTAATTCCGCAAATAAAACGATTGTCGCCGGCAAAAGACATCCGCAGCTGAGAGCCGCTGTGCCAGCCACCTCCAGCACCGACGCAAGCCCCGAAAAGAGCACGAGCAGGCCCTGTCCCGCTACGAATACGACACAGATGGTGGCGATGAGAAGGCCTGGAATACGTCTCCCGGGAGTTCCCGGCCGGCACCTGTATACGGCACCCGAAAAGCGCCGAAAAACCTCGGTAAATACCCTTCCATGTGCAAATAACAGGTGTATAATGCCGCGCTTTTCGGTCCGGCAGGAATTGCAAAATGCCCGTGAGAAAGACAGTGCGCAAGAAGGGAAAGAAGAGCGGTGCCACCAGGAAAAAGGCGGCATCGGGAAGGCCAGCCAGCAGAAAAAAATCAGCAGCTAAGAAACGCACAGTGAGCAGAAAAAAATCGTCGAAAAAGAAAGCCATGGGCAGAAAAAAACCTGCCGCGAGGAAGGCTGCCGGCATGAAGAAAGTGTCCCGGAAAAAGCCGGCTACCAGGAAAAAGAAAATAAGCAAGAAAAAGGCGACCAAGAAGAAGGTAGTCGCCCGGAAGAAAACAGACCAGAAAAAAGCCACCAGCAAAAAGCGCGTCATAAAGAAGAAGCCGGCTGCCAGCAAAGCGCCGGGCAAGAAGAAGGCGGTGGCGCAGCAAAGGCCGATCCGAAGCAAAGCACCGGCACGACGGGCCCGCCGCAGAAGCGATTTGCTGTCAGGCCCGATTCACGGCATTGCGCCTTACGCGGCTGGACGTGGCGAAGAATATATGGGCCAGGAGCAGCTCGGGCATTTCGAAGAAATTCTGGGGTCGTGGAAGCGCGAGCTCATGTATGAAGTGGATCGCACGGTGCACCACATGCAGGATGAAGCCGCCAATTTCCCCGATCCGAACGATCGCGCCACCCAGGAATCTGAATTTGGCCTCGAGCTGAGAACGCGTGACCGTGAGCGTAAATTACTGCGCAAGATCGACTCCGCCCTTGCCCGAATCGAGGAACGCTCCTATGGCTTCTGCGAGGAAACCGGCGAGGAGATCGGCCTGAAGCGCCTTGAAGCGCGCCCTGTTGCGACGCTTTGCGTCGAGGCCCAGGAACGCCGGGAACTGGCAGAACGCCAGTTCCGCGATCGGGACGATCGATACCGCTAGTACAAACATCGGACCGTGATCAGAATGGCAGCGCCCGAGCCAACTCAATATGTCGGCCGGTTCGCGCCCTCGCCTACAGGACCCCTGCATTTCGGCTCGCTCCTCGCAGCGGTCGCCAGCTATCTGCAAGCGAAATCCCGGTCCGGCCGGTGGCTCCTCCGAGTCGAGGACATCGACCCGCCACGGCAGCAGCAAGGGGCCATCGAAGAGATTCTGACGGCTCTCGAGCGCTACGGCTTCGAGTGGGACGGCCCCGTTACCTACCAAAGCGAAAATGCAGCGCGGCACCACCAGGTCGTTGCAGAGCTGCAAGCGGCTGGCCTCGCTTATCCCTGCTCCTGCTCCCGCCGGGACCTTGCTACGGCCAAGCAGGGACCGCTTGGTGCCATCTATCCAGGGACCTGTCGAAATGGCTGTCAGGGCGACCAGTTTGCCATTCGTGTCCGTACCAACAATGCAGCAATCGAGTTTGTTGATGTGCTTCAGGGAACACAATGCCAGCGCCTGGAATCCGAATCCGGCGACTTCGTGATCCGGCGACGGGACGGTCTGATCGCCTACCATCTGGCAGTGGTCATCGACGACTTCGACCAGGGTATTAGCGAAGTTATCCGGGGGATTGATTTACTCGATTCGACGCCTCGTCAGATTCACCTGCAACGACTGCTCGATTACCGAACACCTGCCTATTTACATATTCCGGTCGCCGAAAACGCCGCGGGGCAAAAACTCAGCAAGCTGACGGGCGCCCCGGCAATTCCCCTGGAAAATGTGCATCGGACCCTCGTCACCGCCCTGGATGCGCTCGGCCAGCAGCCACCGCCCGAGCTGGCCGCGAGCTCACTGGACGATATTTGGATCTGGTCGATTGAACACTGGCAGCCGGCCGTCCTGGCTGACCAGGCTGCTATTATCGCGGCAGAAGACGCTTTGGCTTGGAGCGAAAATGGGCTATCTTAGGCGCCATTCCACCCTTGGGCTTGGTAGTGAGTACGTATTATCACTGGAAATATGCACCCGCGTTTGCCCGGACATCGGCACACCAATCGCGGAATTGCGCTGCGTTTTGCTACTTGAGTTAATAGAGATTATTGATGAGTGCAGCTCGCGTCATTAAAAAGTATCCGAACCGCCGCCTGTACGACACAGAAGATAGCCGCTATATCACCCTGGTGGACGTGAAAGATCTGGTACTCAACAAAATCGATTTCCTGGTTATTGATAAGAAAAGTGGCGACGACATCACCCGTTCGATATTGCTGCAGGTCATCAGCGAGCAGGAGCAGCAGGGCGACGCCATCATGAGCCAGGATTTCCTGTCTCAGGTGATTCGCTCATACGGCAATGTCATGCCGGGTTTCATCGGTAATTATCTCGAACAGAGTTTGAAGCTGTTTATGACGCAGCAACAGAATCTTCGTAGCCAGGTCAAGCGCGTGGTCGGCATCGACCCTGTCGTTGCTGTCACCGATATTGCTCAGAAGAATTTCAATCGCTGGAAATCGTTGCAGGACGAGGTGCTGCGCCGCTTTGCGGGCGGCGGCCGGAGCCGTGATGAGGGCAGCAAAGGTTCTGTGCCCGAGGATCACAAGAAAGTTGGATAGCGCAGCGATATGTAATGTCCGGCGTCACACCAGATTTTGCTTGACAGCAGGGTGCCTGATGTCCTAGCTTGTGCGTTGCAACAGGGACACGCTCCCCCGCCCCCTGTTGCGAATGCCTGAAGGAGTTAACACTCCACGGCCGGCCCCCTGCGCAAGCGGGGGGCCTTTTTTGTTCAGCCCGTAATTTCACCAGAATGACACAGGTCTCAAAGGACAGCCGAGTTTGCAGCAGCCAGTTTCGTCCGGCTCGCTGGCTCAAGAACCGCCACGCGCAAACGATATATCCAGCCCTGCCCTGGGCCGGTGCGCCCCGGCTGAAACTGCGCTGTGAGAATATCGAACTTCCGGACGGAGACCTGACGGTCGTTGACTGGTTGACCGGTGCCTCTGATCCTGACCCAAGCTCACCGACCCTGATCGTACTGCACGGTCTCGAAGGCTCGGCCGAGTCTTCCTACGCGCGAATGCTCTTGCAGGCAGCTGCCGACCGCGGTTGGCGCGCAGCGGTCCTGCACTTTCGAGACTGTGGCGACTACCGGAACCGTCTGCCACGCCGCTATCACGCAGGGGAAACCAGCGATATCCGCTTCTTCCTGGAGCGCTTGCGCACCGAGGGACACCAGGGGCCGATAATGGCCGCCGGCTTTTCCCTGGGTGGCAATGTGCTGTTGAAATACCTCGGCGAGAACGGCCTTTCGACGCCATTGCACGCAGCTGCCGCGGTCAGCGTACCCTTGGATTTGCAGATATCTGCGGATGCTATAACACGTGGATTTTCAAAGATTTATCAACGTCATTTACTAAAACGCATGAAGAATGCCGTGCGCCGAAAATTTGACCAGTACACGGCCGCCTTCGACTGGCACCGGGCGATGAACGCAGAGACTTTTGCCGAGTTCGACGATGCCGTGACAGCACCACTGCATGGCTTCTCCGGCAAGGACGAATACTATGACCGCTGCAGCTCGAAGGGCTTTCTCAAGCAGATTCGGCGCCCCACTCTGATCATCAATTCGCTCGATGACCCTTTCATGACGCCGGAAATCATTCCGGATGAAGAGCAGCTCTCAGACTGCGTCACGTTCGAGGTAAGCGAATACGGGGGCCATGTCGGGTTCATCAGCGGCGGCACACCCTGGCGACCTGAGTATTACCTGCCAAAGCGAATAACCGACTTTCTGGCTTCGCACATCACAGAACCCCAAGAAGCGGGCTATGCAATGCCCGGGCTTTAGCATGTGCATTCGACCCAATTTAGATAGTCCGTGCCGCTGCCAGGCAGCTCAGTGTGTTTGCCTGCAGATGCGTCTGCCCGGATAATCCGGGCAGGCACTCTGTCTTGGCGGATGCTCTAGCTCGTGCCAGCAGCCTCTTTTCTCAGCATGGCAAACCAGACGCTGTTGAAGTTCCAGTTGGCAACTTCCTGCAGCAGCTCATTGGCCTCATCAGATTGTCCGACACCCTGCAATGCTCTTGCCAGCATGTAGATATTCTTGACGTCGCCAGCACCGGGACTGGTGCTGAGATTGGCTTGACGGTAATGCTCGATGGCACCCGCATAATCTTCCTGTTTGAGAGCAATCAGCCCTAGCAGCTCGTGGTAGCGTTCCAGCCTGCGCGGATTGTCATCATCAACGAGAAACCACGCAAACTTTTCAGCTTGTGCTTCTGCCGCTGCGTAGTCGCCTTGCCTTGCAGCCAGTTTGCCGCTCCAGAAGGTCGCGGTCGCGTTCTGTTGCCGGATGAAATCCTCGTCTCCGGAGTTCCTTCCTGACTCGGCCAGCGATGCGACGAGCTGGTCAACGGCCCTCGCGGCCTGGTCAAGCATGTCGTAGTTGAAGCAGATATCAGCAAGATTCGTCAGAAGGAAATTGCGCGCAGCGACTTTCTGATCCGCCGGCATCTCCAATGTGTCGATACGCTCGAATTCACCCTTCAGTTCTTCGACAGCCGCCTGGTGATCGCCAGCGTGCAGATTGATGAAGGCGCGATAATTGGCCAGAGTGGACTGGTTGCCTTCCTGACCGGCAGCGATACCCATATTGTAGTCCGCCCGGGCTGCATCGAAGTTGCCAAGAAAGGAATTAACATGGCCACGCTTGACGGCAGCAATGGCGTTACTGGCGTCAAGCTCCAGAGCCCCGGAATAATCACTTCGTGCGACTTCCAGATCGCCCATCGCACGATGCACGTCCCCGACGTTGACCCAATAGTTGTCTTCGCCGGGCTCAAGTTCGATGGCGCGCTTGAAGTTTTTCTCGGCCTTGGCGAAATTCTTCGGGCTGTTATTCAGGTATGAAAAGCCGAGATTGTTGTAGCCAACTGCCTGATCCGGAGCCAGCTTGATTACTTTTGCGGCCGAAGCGCGGGCCTCGTCGTGTTTGTTTTGCCCGGTCAGTAAGCCGGAATAGACAAGCCATGCACGCGGTGCGTCGGGGTAGGTATCGACAAGTTGCTTGCCAAGCCTCAAACCGTCTGCCGCGTCATTGGTAACGAACGTCATATTAATGTCCGCCCATAGTTGCTCACCCTTCGTGCCCTTGGCGGACAACTGCTTGGCTTTCTTGGTTGCCTTCACAAACTGCTCGCCGGAGAGCGAGGTATTACCCAGCATGATCCAGCCGCCGACGAAATCCGGATTGTCTTCCGTCAATCGCCTTGCTGCCTGATTGGCCTGGATAAAGTCACCTTTATCCGCCAGCTTGCGGACCTTCTTATACTGTGACATCGCAGTCTTACTGGATGCTGACAGGGGAATACCGCCATCATTGGCCACCAGCTCCATCGATGCGATTTCTGTCGCCGTTTTCGCCTCGTCTGCGACCTGCCCCACACTGGATTCCTGTTGATCAGAGCATGCGACGAGCAAGGCAGTTGCCGTGAAGCATGCCAAAAGTTTTGAAAATGTCATTTTTTTCTCCCAGCCTTTAGTAAATAAGCCGACTCGCTGCCGGTCTTGATATATATAGCATAGTGCTAATCTGAGGTTTTTCCACATGCCATGTGACCGCCGAAAACCGCTTAAGTTCGCCAATCAGGCAGTTATGTAGGTGCCGTCGAGGCGAGGCCCTCACGGAGTCCATGCATGGCTGATTGTCTTCCTGAGGAGTAAAAGCGAGACATTTTCTAAAAAATACAACGCGTTTATTGCGACTTATCGAAGAAGAAATTGCGGCCCACCATAGCCGCTGACTAATGGTGTATGGGATGGTCTGCTTTTGGCTGCCAGCTCAACCGGTTGATGCAACACAGGCGTTAAATCTTCCTGCTGGGGTGGCATCGGCCGAACCGGGACGGTCGTGGCGTGTTTTGGCGCGTCATGAGTTCACCGGGGAGAGGCCCCAGTGGTCCAACAAGTTCGTATTGATGGAACCACTAGCAGCTGGCCAGACTTTGGCCGACCCTGTAGAAGCGGTGTGGTATCCACACACACCGTCAACCTTGCCGCAATTCGAGCTGGCCGAATGTTGGAAGGGCTAGTCGGACTCCGGTGCCAATCGCTCGACCTCACTGTCCGGCTCGTTTTCCTTTAGATAGGGCATTCGGAGCACTTCCAGATAGCGCTCATCTCCATAGCGCGGCGAAGCGCTGAAATGAAGACCCACCAAACCATCGTCATTGACCCCCAGAAACAGCCGTGTCTGCCCGATTTCTGCCAGGGTCAACAACGACAAACTGCGAAGCTTGCTAACGCGCGCCAAAGCATTGGAGTCCTGGAAATCGAAATCGGCGATCGGCCGTGGCCAGTCGTCTGAGGAAGCCGTTGCTGCGACCGGATGAAACAGCTGCCAGCGGGATGCATGCCCCAACTCTGCGAGCAATGCTTCCACGGAGAGCGTTACCACCGGTAGTGGTTCCCCGCCGGTGTTGGAGGACTTCGCATCATCAGCAAAACCGGCCGACGACAGCAGCATACCGATAGCTAACAGTGCCATCCAACTGGCTTTGAGCATGATATGACTCCCTGCCAAATTACTCACAGTCGCACTTACGGTTCATGCAAACGATATTGTTATTGGTTGTTACAATCTGACAGAAATCATCGCCAATTTCGTTAGCCTGCGTCACGCCGATGACGCTGCACTGCGTCG
>Ga0209997_10000450_pt1 | contig 13673 bp, 15 predicted proteins | sample CR04metaG_FD_182079 | JGI IMG/M metagenome (GOLD analysis project Ga0209997, IMG submission 182079) | Deep subsurface microbial communities from Mariana Trench to uncover new lineages of life (NeLLi) - CR04 metaG (SPAdes) (version 2) | ecosystem: Environmental > Aquatic > Marine > Ocean trench...
AAGATGAAACTTACTTTAGAGCTCGCTTAGCATTATTAATGAAACCTGCACTTTCTTCAATGTCATTAAGAAAGAAAGATATCTCTGATTTAACAAGACGAGGACTAAATCCAATTCTTGCTGGCAACACTCAATACATGCAACGAAGCTCTATCACATTGATTGTTAATTTAGTAGGATTACGTGAAGCAGTCTTTAACATTTTAGGATATCAGGATAATAAAGAAGGACGAGTAATTTTACATAAAGTACTTGAAACCGCAGTAGATATTGCAAAGAAGAAAGGAAAAGAAATTGGAGATAATGTTAGTATATGCATGACTGAAAGTGAAGGCTCTGCAAGATTTTCTACATTAGATGGTGAAAAATATGGTAAAAATTCAGTTTTAAAATCTCTTGAAGGAAGACCTTACTCAGAAGGAGTTTCATTTAATGCATCAGAAATTCTCGAACTTTCAACTAAGAGCGAAAAGATCGTTGAATGTAACAAGATAGCAAAATTACTTAATGGTGGATTGTTAACACAAATTCAATTTAATAAAGATGCAAAAGTTGCAGAAATTAAAAAGACGATCGAAAAGGCAGCAGAGCTAACTACATCCTTTAAGCCAATCAAACTAGTACCAATTTGTGGAAATTGTGGTATGAAAGATGAGAAATTAGTTGAAAAATGTCCAAACTGCAAATCTCCATTCATTATTTAGCAACGAAATTCGCAATAAAGGATCCGTTAGATAAAAACAATTTTGTAATACAGGCGCTTGTTCAAAAGAAATTTGCTGATTTCGTTTTTGCTTAAGGAAAATTAGAATAGTATGAAGTTCATAGTACCGGTGTAAAATATGTTGAGCTAAATCGGATCTGGATAAATTTTTTTTTGCCATAGCAGATATAAGCACATATTTCTTACCTATCGCGGGGAAGATATTTTATTGGTTGACAATACGCAAGTAGAGAGTAGTATCGCTGAAATCCGTAAAAGAAACGGAACAGTAACAAGCTTTAACAAAGAAAAGATCACAAATGCTATTTACAAAGCATTAGATGCTACTGGACAACGTGATCTCAACCTTGCAGAGCAATTAAGCGATGGGGTCCTATCAAAGTTATATCAGCAAGGATTTTCAGCATCTTATACTCCAAGCGTCGAAGATATCCAGGATATGGTAGAAGCTACTTTGATCGACAAAGGATTAAGTGAAATCGCAAAGGCCTATATTCTATACAGGCACGAACGCCGTAAAATCAGAGATGATAAAATGAGAGTTTTAAATCTCAAAATCCTTGATCCGGTATCCAAGAACTTTGATCTTAACTGTTTGAGAGTTTTAGCATCAAGATATCTTGTACGTAATAATAAAACCGAAATCATTGAAACTCCATCTCAAATGTTTGAAAGAGTTTCTCTTCTTGTAGCTATTGGTGATCTATTACGTGATAGTGTAATCTTCTCAAAAGAGGGCGGAATAAATCAAAATGTCGAAGAAGCACGAAGTTATCTAGGTAAACTTGATGACTTTGATTATAAATTCAAATTAGGAAAATATTATCTTAACAAATGGCACTTTAGAGGTCTAATTAATCACTACATTGATCTTGCTATGAAAAATCAGATGAAAGTAAGCTTTAAAGAACTTTTGACAATGATTGCTGCTAAGAAATTTGATCATTATGCAGAGAAAGTTGAAGAATACTTTGTGTTAATGACACAACAAGTTTTCTTACCAAACTCTCCTACTATGATGAATGCTGGTGGACGTTTAGGACAGCTTTCTGCATGTTTTGTATTAGCTATGCCTGATGATATGGCAGGAATTATGAAATCAACATCAGACGCTGCTCTAATATTCAAATCCGGCGGTGGAGTAGGAATAAACTATTCAGATTTACGTCAAGAAGGAGATATAGTAGCCTCAACATCTGGTGTTGCATCAGGTCCTGTTTCGTTTATGAATATCATTAACACAGTCACTGAAGTAGTAAAACAAGGAGGAAAACGAAGGGGTGCTAATATGGGCATTATTGATGCATGGCATCCAGATATTGAAAAATTCATCACAAATAAGACTGAGGCTGGAATTCTTGAAAATTTCAATGTAAGTGTAGGCATAGAGGCGGACTTTTGGAATGCTCTCGTAAATACTGAAGATGGAAAGTATATGCTACGTTCCCCTAAGAACCGAGAACCAATTAGAGAAATTAACGCACATCAACTAATTGATTTGATTGCTATGTCCGCTTGGAAAAGCGCTGAACCAGGACTGATATTCTTTGATAAAATCAATCAATACAATGTTTTTGCAAAAGCTAGAGGTTCACCACTAAGAGCTACTAATCCATGTGGTGAACAAAGTCTGTATCCTTACGAATCGTGTAATTTGGGTTCAATTAATTTAGTAAAACTTGTCAAGCGAAAAGCTGACGGAGAGTTTGAATTTGACTGGCAAAAATATGAAGAGACAATTAGAAAAACAACTAGGTTCTTAGATAATATAATTGATGTAAATAATTATCCAGTCAATGAAATTGATGTAGCATCCAAAGAGTCAAGAAGAATTGGACTTGGTGTGATGGGAGTAGCTGATCTTCTATACAAACTTCTAATCCCATACAATTCAAAGGAAGGATATGAAATGCAATCCAAATTATCTGAAGCCTTGACCTACTATTCTATGGAAGAAAGTGTAGCGCTTGCAAAAACAAGAGGTGAATTCCCACTATGTTCTAAAACAGAATTTCCAGAAGGAAAGATTCCAATTGCAGCATATTATGAAAAACCAAAGAGTGTACATTCATACGATTGGGATGCATTAATTTCAAAAATTAAAAAACATGGAATAAGAAACGTGTTGACAACTACTGTTGCACCAACTGGTACACTTTCTATGATTGCAGATTGTTCTAATGGAATGGAACCAACATTTGCACTTGTTTTTGAAAAACGAGTAACTGTCGGAAGATTTTTCTACACAAATAAAATATTTCAACAAGTTTTAAGAGAAAATGGACTTTATAGTGAAGAACTACTTGCAAAAATTGCAGACAATTACGGTTCAGTAAAAGGGATTCCAGAAATCCCAGAATGGATGCAAAAGATTTTCGTTACAGCAATGGATATACATTGGTCTGATCATCTTTGTGCTCAAGCAGTTTGGCAAGACTGGATTGGAAACGCAATTGCTAAAACCATCAACATGCCATATGATGTTTCTGTTGATGACGTTAAAGCTACATATCTCCTTGCACATGAGATGGGTCTCAAAGGAATTACTGTTTATCGGGACCGTTCAAGACATGAACAAGTATTGCACATGACAAGCAAGAATGCAAAGAAAACATTTGAGACAAGACCTAGCGAAATCGTTATCGATTTTGTTAATACAAAAATCAAAAATCCCTATATTAGAACACACGTTGATAATGCCTTACGACAAGTTGTACCTGAAGAAGTTACTCAGCAACCATCAGTAGTTGAAGAAGAAAAAGAAGAAAATCTTTGTCCTACATGCAAAAATAATCTAGTATTTGTTGAGGGATGTAGTCTTTGTATAGAATGTGGATTTAGTGGCTGTACTTCTGGCTAAATGAATTAATCACAACTTTTTTACTCTCTCATCTGACTGCAAAAATCATTGATAAGTGTAAAAATTGCAATAATAATTGCGTCTGTATCTCTTATTGTAATAGCTTCTGCAGTACTATTTACACCAGATTTTGATTCACAACCTACAATAACTCAAAATGAAAAAATTGGTCTTATAGTAAATACTCCATCAAACACAATTACTCTTGAAGAGCTCAGTGACATCTATTCAGAAGCGTCATCCACAGGAGTTGGCCGAAACAATCTTTATCTTTTTTGGAATTTGGTTGAACCAGAAAAAAGAAATTTTAATTGGCAACAATCAGACATCGTAATGAATTTCAATAAGCAAAATAATCTCAAAGTCACTTTGTATTTTTCACTAATTAATGGAAAAACATTAGGTCCTTTTCCTGATTGGATAGGAAACCCCAGCTTAAACTCAATTTCAGAAGATAACACGGTAAATGTTTTAGATGCAATACTAACTCGCTATGAAATTATTGATACAGTAATTATTGCAGGAGATACTGATATCCATTTTAGATATAACGAACAAAATATTCCAGTCTATAAAGAACTTTTTAACGGAGTGTATAACAAACTAAAAGAAAAACATCCTGGAGTAAAATTGGGAAACTCTTTTTCATTACATGGAGTCATTAACAAAAATCTTGGTCATATAGTCCAAGAATTAGATATTGGGGATTTTGTTGCTTTTAGCTATTTTCCAGTAGACGCACTTAATGAAATTAATAAAACTCCTCAAGAGGCAAGAAACGATCTTGATACAATATTTAATCTAATCCCAACTGAAAAAACTGTAGGAATTTTTGAGATAAGCTGGAGTACAGATGACTTTGTTAATGGAAATCAAAATGACCAAGCCGATTTTGTCAACACAGTCTTTGATTTTTATCATGAAAATGAATCAAAACTAGAATTTGTTACATGGTATAGACAATATGATAGACAAGAAGGGACATGCGTTATTGATCCTAAGACTGCAGAAGGTACAATTAGTATTGGTGATTCTTCAGGCTTAGGAAGTAGTGAATTTGTGGTTGAAAGACTTGGTCATTACATTTGTGGTGCAGGTTTAATTGATTTTGAAGGTAATCCAAAACCTGCCTGGAATGAATTTAGTAGAGAAGTACAAATGAGTTTAAAATCATAAATTATTTAGAATAAATGATGGCACTCTTAAATTTACTAATTTTATTTATTGTACCACTAATTTCTGGTAGTATTGATTCTTTTGATAATAATTTTGTACAACCGTCTATAGCAGAACAACAAATGTTTAAAAATCTTTTAGAAGAATTTTTAAAATTAGATATTGATCGAGAAGATTTATCAAGTATTTTAAGTACTTTTGAAAAACCACGAATAGTTACGTTTCCCTGTGATACCGAAGATGTAAATAATTTAGTTGTGAATGTTGTTGAAACTCGTCATGCAGGCTTTACTGTACCAGAAGACCATGCAGGTGGTGTCATAGTGGGTGGAACCTATTCCTGGCAATGTAAGATTACAACAAGCTCTAAAGGAATCATCACTATGGACTGTGATAATACTTTAAAGCTTAATCCAGACGTAATCAATCCAAATGAAAAAAAGGATCCACGTTCTCAAGAAGTTGATAACTTAGTAATCATTTACCATGAACTACTTCATGGTCAGTTAATGCTTAATGCAATTTCTTCATCACAAGAATGGAGAAATGATGTTTGTAATAAAACACCATCTGATAAAATCGATTATTCTTATTCAGATAAACAACATATCATAATCGATCCTATACAAGAGGAATTTGCACGTCAACTAGTTAGTAAAAAGGGAGGAGTATTTTTTCTTGAAGAAATAAGCCCAACTGAAACTCAAAATGGTGAGTTCACTAAGAAAATTACTAGTAGGTTTGAACATATCCAACTTGCCAATTTAGGAATAAAAGTTACTTATCGTGGAATAAACACAAATGAATTAACAGTAACATTTCCACAAGACGATATTACAATCTCAGGGAATCTTAAAGATAAAACCAAGTCCGGAAGAGTTTGGTTGTATGCCTTCCCAGAAACGGCTACCAAAACTAGCAATTTAATACAGATACCTTCATGGATAAAAAATAATGCTGCATGGTGGTCAGAGGGAAAAATTACTGATTCGGATTTTTTAAACGGAATTGAATTTTTAATTCAAAAAGGGATTCTAAAAATTCAAGGAGTAGAAAATAATTCTCAATCATCACAAGAAATTCCCACATGGATTAGAAACAATGCACAATGGTGGTCATCAGGATTAATTTCTGATGAAGATTTTCTTTCAGGCATAAAATATCTTATTGAAGTTGGAATTATTTCATATCCATAATGCTTTCATTAATTCTTGCAGAATCATCACTAGAGCTTGTTCCAAAAGAGTTACAAAATCACAATTCTGTTACTTCTCATAGTAAAAAATTAGGAAAAAAACCATCAGAGATTCTCTTAGATAATTCATGGCATTTTGCAGCAATGAAAGGAATTCACAACGAAATCAAAAGAGGACGGCCTGATCTAGTACACTTTTCATTATTAGAAGCAACTACTATTCCTCTTTATTATGAAAAAAAAATATCCATTTATGTTCACACAATTGATGACAAAGTAATTTTCATCGGAGATGATGTGAGGCTACCCAAATCATATCATAGATTTATTGGACTAATTGAGAAGCTATTTTCTGAAAAAGTTGTTGAGGCAGAAGGAAAAAATCTACTTGAAATAAAAGATATGACTTTTAATCAATTATTACAAGAAATTAATCCAAAAAGAATCATTGGTTTATCCACACAAGGCATTCCTAGTACATGTGAAAATGTTGTACAAAAATTAACTGATAATTCATGTATTGTTATTGGTGGTTTTCCAAAAGGTCATTTCTCTAATGAAATAAAAAAAAGATTTGAATACACAGTAAATGTAGGTCTTACTTCGTTAGAAGCACATGTTGTCATTAGTAGAGTACTTTACGAGTATGAAAAAACCATTTTTATGTAGGCTGTCGAGTTTTCTCTTTTATGCGGTCGTAGTATAGTCCGGTAGTACGCTGGCCTTCCAAGCCCGTTACCCGGGTCCAAATCCCGGCGACCGCATTTTTTCAATGATCTGAATTTTATTGAAGGACTTGCATTCATTATTACATGAAGCCTTCAACAAAAATTATAGCAGTTGAACGAATGCAGATATTAATTAGAAATGCAATTTCTAATTCAAGAAAATTTCCAAAGCTATCCCAAAGACAAGCTTATCTTGCAAAAAAGATCAGTACAAGATACCGTATTGCAATGCCATATGAAATGAAAATGAATTTTTGTAAAAAATGTAAAAACTTCATTGTTCCAGGTGTTACTTCTCGAATAAGGATTGGTAGATCCTCATTAAAGTCAATTCGAATAACTTGTAGCTATTGTGACCACACTTATCGGAAAGTAATAGCTCAATGATTTATAAGACGATTTGAGAGGTTGACATTTTATGGCAAAAGTATATGATGTTCCAGCAGATTTACTTATTAACAAATTAGCAGATATTTTAAAAAATGAAGATATACCAGCTCCAAGTTGGACACCTTTTGTTAAAACAGGTTCTCATGCAGAAAAACCTCCACAAAAACCAGATTGGTGGCATACTCGATGTGCTTCCATTTTAAGAAAAGTATACCTGAATGGTCCATTAGGAATCAATGATTTACGTAAAATGTATGGCGGAGGTAAAGCGGTAGGGTATGGGAATAGGGACCATAGACCTGCTGGTGGTGGAATTATTAGAACAGCCATCCAAGGGTTAGAAAAGTTAGGATATGTTGAAAAAGTTGCAGGAAAAGGTAGAGTAGTTTCCAAAAATGGAATGAAAAAGCTAGACAGACTCGCAACTGAAATATTATCGCAACTAATTTCTAAAACTCCACAACTGAAGGTATATTCTTAGTGTTACGTTATGAGTATACCAGAATCTGATGAAAACTCACAAGCAAAAGATGTTGAAATTAACGCACAAAAAGAAATAATTTTAAAACAAATCCTATCTTCCGAAGCTCGACTCAGATTAAACAATGTAAAAATGGTAAAACCTGATGTAGCCAACACTGTTGAAAATTATTTGATAAGTCAAGCTTCCCAAGGTAAGATTAGACCTCCTGTAACTGATGAACAATTAAAACAAATTTTGATATCCATCCAACAACCTAAACATGATTTCAAAATTAATCGACGATGATCTGAGAAAATATAATTAGGGGATATACGGAGATTGTATTAATGAAAGGGATTGTTTATGAAGAATATGCACCCGATGATGATTTTAAGAAAATTCTAAAAATAAAGGATGTTGATGATCCAAAACCAAAATCAAATGAAATTGTGTTAAAACTAAAATCATCTGCTCTAAATTATAACGATCTTTGGGGAATGAGGGGTGTACCTATACCAGTTCCACTTCCTCATATTTCAGGTTCTGATGCAGCAGGTGAAGTTGTTGCAGTAGGAGAAGATATTCAAAATTTTAAAGTTGGTGACAGAGTTGTTTCACATTCTAATTTAGCATGCAGAACATGTGCTATGTGTACATCTGGAAGAGAATTTGATTGTGCAAAAAGACTAGTCTGGGGATTTCAGACAGGGCCTCTATGGGGCGCATTTGCAGAATTAGTTCATCTACCTGAAACAAACGTATCAAAAATTCCTGAAGGCGTAAGCTTTGATGAAGCAGCTGCTGCCTCAATGACAATTCTAACTTCATGGCATATGTTAGTTGGTCGAGCAAAAATTACTCCCGGCCAAACTGTTCTAATTATGGGAGGTGGTTCTGGTGTTGGAAGTTTTGGAGTTCAAATTGCAAAACTTTACAATTGTACTGTAATTGCTACTGCAAGCAAAAATAAACTACAAAAATGTCTTGACCTTGGGGCAGATTATGCAGTTGATCATAGACAAGAAGATTGGCATAAAGAAGTAAGAAAAATAACAAAAGAGATTGCACAAAAAGAAGGAAAATCTCCAGGTATTGACTTAACCTTTGATCACATTGGTCAAACTCATTTCAACAAACAATTAACCTTGCTCAATTATGGTGGAACACTTGTTTCCTGTGGTGCTACAACTGGATATGACGCAAAGATTGATCTGCGACATGTTTTCTTTAAAGGAATTAATGTTCTAGGTTCAACCCAAGGAACAAAAGCTGAGATGGAAGCAGGCTTATACTGGATGGGTCGAGGCAAAATTAAAGCTGAAATTGATTCAATTCATTCATTTGAGCAAGCTGCCGAGGCACACACAAAAATGCTTAAAGGCGATTTCTTTGGCAAAATCTTAATGAAGCCAGAAGGCGCCTAATCAATTAATGACACGACTTTTTAGAAGTTTAATTTTTGTTCCAGGAAATAATTTAAGGTTTTTAGAAAAAGCAAAAACACTTTCTGCTGATGTTGTTTGTTTTGATTTAGAAGATTCAGTACCTGATTCAGAAAAGAAGAACGCTAGAACACTCATCAAAGATGCATTAAAAACTCGTTCCCAATATTCTTCAAATGTTTATGTTAGAACAAACTCTCCAATATCTGGAAAAATCCCAGATGATCTTAAGGAAATAGTTCAAAAAGGCATTGATGGAATAGTAATTCCTAAAGTAAACAATGCTAAAGAATTAAAAAAAATTGAAAAAATCCTAACGGCTCTAGAAAAAAAGCGAAAATTACGACCAATAGAACTAATACCATCTATTGAATCAGCCCAAGGAGTTACAAACACTCATGAAATTGCTTTGTCAAGTAAACGGATTTATGCTCTGATTTTTGGTGTATTTGATCTGCTAAATGACTTAGGGATTGAATATACAAAGCAGTCAGTAGGGGCCAAATATGCAAGAGCAAAAATTCCGTTGGAAGCTAGGTCAGCAGGAGTTTATGCATTAGATGCAATATGGCAAGATCTTAATGATGAAAAAGGTTTGATAGAAGATTGTAAAATTGGAAAAAGTCTTGGCTATGTAGGAAAAACTATCATCCATCCTGATCAAATTTCAATAACCCATAAAGCATTTCATCCTAACAGTATTGAGATTGAATGGGCAAAAAAAGTATGTGAAACATATGAAAAATCAATAAACAAGGGAAAAGGAGCAACAACCGTAGATGGGAAGATGGTTGATGAAGTCCATTACAAGCAAGCAAAAGCGTTGTTGAAATTAATAAAAAAATAAAAATTAGGAGTTTTCAATCTGTTTGCATTTTTCTATTACGCCATCAAAAGTATTCAATGGCACAATTGTTAATGCATTAAATGAATGGATTCCTGCTTGAACCATGAGTGCTTCAACAGAGTGAGCATCTTTTGCATCAACTATCCATAGGAAAGTATGTTCTAATCCAGAATGATATTGTCCTATCACTTTTATATTAGCCCCTTCAGCTAATTGTTTAAAATGTGGTCCTCCTTCAATCACCATTTTTCTATTCGCTTTATTATTTAGTGGACACGATTCGGTTGTATGACTTCCATAGATTCCATATAACGCCATATCTACATCATATCTTTATTCCACATAAATAATTTCACATTTGAAAATATGGCAAAACTTTTTTCTTCTAATATGATCAATAATAATAATGGAATATGCCTATGTTTTAATTAATTGTGATACTGGCTTTGAGGAATCCATAATTGAACAATTAAAAAAAATGGATGAGATCAAGCAAGTCCAAGGAACTTTTGGAGTTTATGATATAATTGCTGAAATAGAATCAAAAAAACCTGAAAAACTAAAGGAAGCAATTATAGGGAATATCCGCAAATTAACTCATGTCAAGTCTACGGTTACTCTTTTTGGTACAGGGGGCATAGACACAGGCGAAAAAATGGCAGAATTAATTCCAGATATTATTCCAGAAGAAAAGAAACCACTAGATGGACCGGCAGGTATGGAAGATGATGAATATGATAATGACTACGACGATGAATCTGATGAAAAGATAAAATAATTTTTTTTAAAATTTATTTTTTATTTTAATTTGTTTAAACCAAATATTGGATGACTACCTTTTAGTTTTACCACAGGCAAGTACGATAAACCATGCTGAAATTTATCGGTAAATACTGGAGTTTTATCATCATTGGTAGAATATTGTAAAAATGGTTTAGTAGGCTCTTTATCAAGTATTACATAATTAAAAAAATGCAAAATATCTTCTAAATCAAGTGATGTAATATATGCTATAATCCATTTTGTTTTTTGTGGGAACATAAATAGTGTTAAATCTAATTCATCAGGTGACTCAGGATCATAAGTTAATCTTGCAAGGCTTCCTAAATCTTCAATATGTACTGGAATAAATTTTTCATCAACTTTTTTTGGATTAATAATAAATGTTGAGGGAAGTGAACTTAAATTTATGATTGGTGCATATTGTGAAAAAGATTTTGTGGAACTAACAACACTAAATTCTTCTTTACCACCCTTTGCATTATATGAAACATATCGTCCCCTTTTTGGCGAATTAGTATAAATGGAAAATAATGCTTTTGAAAGAACTTTTCTACTTGATAAAACTCGTTTTTTATTGAGATCGTGAGAATATACCCGTAAAGGGCTTTCCCTTAATGCACATACATATCTAGCAAAACTCCCAAAATCAGCTGCTTCAACAAAAAAGTGACCAGGCATAAAATAGTATTGTAAAATAGTAATTAATATCTAATCCATTTGGAGTAAACAATTTCTAGACTGGAATGTGAGAAGAAACATGGAAAAAACTATCTGTTGGGCAAATACAGATGATTTTGAACAATCAGAAATAGTAATACTTGGGATTCCTGATGAATCGCAATCCCATGCTCTAAGAAAAGGTGCATCAGAAGCTCCACATTTCATTCGTGAGATTTCCCACTTGAGAGATTCATTTACTAGAAAAGGAAAAAAATCTCTTGGACTTCCATTTAATGGAATTAAACAAAAAAAGATCTTAGATTATGGAGATATTTCAAAAGATCAAATTAATGAGGTTTATTCAAAAATTGTTTCAAAAGCAAAAATCCCAATTATGATGGGAGGAGATCATTCTATTACTAGAGATGTCATTAAAGCAATTGCCACGGAAACAGGACCGTTATCGTTGGTATATTTTGACGCTCATCCAGACTTTGTGAGTTCAACTCAGAATTATTATGGTTCAGTTTTTTACGATGTTTTACCTCATATTGACCCAAAAACAAGCCTACAGATTGGAATAAGAACTCCTGAACAGGAAGAACTTGACAATTTAAAAAAATATGAAATTGAGGTAATTACTCCATTTGATATTGTGGAAAAAGGAGTAAAAGAGATTTCAAACCATATTTCTCAAAAAATTGGCAAGAATGTTTACATTTCATTTGATATGGATTGCGTTGATCCAGCTTTTGCTCCAGGTGTTTCAGTACCAGTCCCAATGGGATTAAAAAATGTAGAAGCTGTATATCTTCTAAAAAATATAGTTGAACAAGGAATTGTTGGTATGGATATCATGGAAGTATGTCCAAGTTACGACATTAAAGACCGAACATCACATCTTGCATCAAGAATAATTTCAGAAGTAATATCATCAAGTATATAGGAATTAAAATAAAAAAAGTTGAAGAAGTTTATTTCCTTCTTATTCATAATGGACTACGACGAGTACTCCTTCGTGAAGTAGCTCTACGGGTAGCTTTTCTTCTAGTCACACGTTTTCTTCTTTGTGTAGCCTTCTTTCTAGCTCCTACCTTTAATCTCGCATTCCTTTTTCTAGTTCGGGCAGCTTTTTTTGCTGCAGCACTACGTGCTGTTCGGGATAGACCCATAACTAGAATTAATTTTGCTATGCCTTATAATGTAAAGGTCACTAGTTTTTGTGTCATGACCTAATTTCATCAATAATTTTTTTTCAACATGATGTATATCTATGAATATTTATACGGAAATAAATTGATCAAATACTATGTTTACTGGAATTATAGATGGAGTGGGTAAAGTTGAAAAAATTACTCAAAATACAAAAAATCATAGTGCTTTTCAAATGACAGTTGATTTAGGCAAGCATGCAAAAGGACTCAAAGTAGGACAAAGTGTTGCATTAAATGGAGTGTGTCTTTCTGCCACAAAAATTTCAAAAAATAAATGTGATTTTCAAATGATTGATGAAACTATAAAAAAAACTGATCTTGGAAACTTAGTAAAAGGTGCTAAAGTCAACATTGAACGAAGCCTGAAGGTTGGTGATAGAATGGAAGGACATTTCGTGTTAGGTCATGTGGATGGTGTAGCAACAATAAAAAAAATTGAAAAAAAACCAAAAGAGATCAAAGTCTGGTTTGAAGTTCCAAAAAAATTAGCAAAATTTGTTGTAAAGAAAGGTTCTATTGCAATTGATGGCATTAGTTTGACAGTAGTTGATGTTACAAAAAATAAAGCTTCAGTATGTTTAATCCCTCATACAATGAAAGTGACAAATTTTCATTCAAAAAAAGTTGGCGACAAGATTAATATTGAAACCGATATTTTGGGAAAATACATTCTAAAATAAACCTAATTTATTACCACTTTATTGGTAATTACCAGTTTTTTAGTAAACTATATAATCAAAGAAAATTAATTCTCGTTATGTCACTTAATGATGCTATATTATCTCTTAAAAGAGGAGAATTTGTTTTACTTCATGATTCTAGTGGAAGAGAAAATGAAATCGACATGGTAGTTGCTGCAGAGTTTATTACACCAGAACATATTGCACGTATGCGTCAACATGCCGGAGGTTTGATTTGTCTTGCAATAAACAACTCCCTAGGTAACGAGCTTGGTCTAAATTATATGCATGAAATTTTATCTAGTTCTGATCATTTTGATTCAAAATCTAAGGAAATGATAATGGGTTTAGCCCCATATGGAGATCATCCTACTTTTTCAATTGCAATTAACCATTATCAAACTTACACAGGAATTACTGATAGAGATCGAGCTCTTACAATTCGTGAAATAGCTAATCTTTACAAGGCTGATAATCCTCATAACAAATTCATTTCTTCATTTAAAACTCC
>Ga0209997_10000454_pt1 | contig 13559 bp, 9 predicted proteins | sample CR04metaG_FD_182079 | JGI IMG/M metagenome (GOLD analysis project Ga0209997, IMG submission 182079) | Deep subsurface microbial communities from Mariana Trench to uncover new lineages of life (NeLLi) - CR04 metaG (SPAdes) (version 2) | ecosystem: Environmental > Aquatic > Marine > Ocean trench >...
TATTTCTCGTCGGTCAGCCGATTGTGACGCAACGCTCGCATCGCGCGGTGGACGGGTTTGACGCGTCGTTGTTCCTCGAGCCGCGCCAGCTCGTTGCGTCGCCGGCGCAGCAGGTCGCCCTCGCGTTGCAGCCGGCGGTAGTTGTCGAGCCGTGACGCCGCGAGCTGCCCGTCGTCGACGGCGGCGCGGACGGCGCACCCCGGTTCCTGGTCGTGCGCGCAATTCCGGAAACGGCACGCGGGGGCCAGCGCGTCGATGTCCTCGAACGCCTCCTTGAGCGCCTCGGTGCTGTCCCATAGCTGGAGCTCGCGCATCCCCGGTGTGTCGATGAGCAGCCCACCGTTCGGCATCAGGATCAGCTCGCGCTGGGTCGTCGTGTGCCGGCCGCGGCTGTCCCGGCCTCGCACCGCGCAGGTTTTTTGCCGGTCGGTGCCCAGTAGCCGGTTGATGATGGTGGACTTGCCGACCCCGGACGACCCGATCAACGCGACCGTCTTACCTCGGGCCAGATGTTCCTCGAGCGGGTCGGTGCCTCCGTCCGCCAGGCAGCTGGTGACGTGAATCGGCGTGCCCGGCGCCAGCCGAGCGGTGGCGCTGCGCGCCGCATCGACGTCGGGGCAGACGTCCGCCTTGTTCAGCACGATGACCGCCGTGGCGCCGCTATCCTTGATCGCCACGAGATAGCGCTCGATTCTCCGCAGGTTGAAGTCGTCGTCGAGGCCGCACACCAGAAACACCGTGTCGATGTTCGCCGCCACGAACTGCCGCCGGGTCGGTTCGCCGGCGGCTTTGCGAGAGAAGCAGCTCAGCCGCGGGAGTATCGCCTCGATGGTCGCCTTGCGTTCGGTCTCGCTGGGCCGGATGGCGACCCAGTCGCCGACGATCGGCATGCCGTCGGCACTCCCGGTCTGGTGCCGCAGCCGGCCGGCCGCCTCGGCCATCAACTCGCCCTGGGCTGTGTACAGCTGATACAGGTAGTTGTGGGGGATGGCCACCCGGGCCGGTTGCAGTCCCTCGGCGGCGTGCGGGCGGAACGGCTCGGCGAACCAGTCGCCCCAGCCGAGCGTGTCGAGGTCCATCAGGTCGGCGCTGTTCTCGGCGGGTGACATCATGAGACAGGGTCAGCGCCGACGCTCACCGCATCGCCGGCGTGGATGACGTCACCACCTTCGGAGGCATCGTCAGTCGCCGAGGCTGCCGCGACAGCGTGGGACAGTCGAGGGCTCGTCACTCTAGCAAGGTGTCGAACAGGGCGCTCCGGTGTCTCTCGCTCTCTCTGGGTTAGGGTCGGGATGAGGGGCAGAGGCACGCTGTCGCAGAGCGTCCATGCAGATTCGACACCCAGGCCTGACGTTACGACCCGTCGCCCGTGTCGCGGGTGACGCCGGTCACGCTGCCGAGCAGATACTCCAGTGTGATCCGGTCGCCCGGCTCGAGGTGACGGTCAACGTCCTCCGGTCCCACCCGCGCCATCTGTACCGGTCCCTCGAGATCCTCTGGGTCGCTGAAGAACACGTCCCATGACACCTGGCCGTGCACGCTGATCGGCTGGATCTTCCGCAAAATCCCCGGGCGGGTGCCTTTGAGCATGATGGTGATCTTACCCCGGATCGGCCCGACCCGGCTCCGAAGCGGCTCGAGACCCCATCCGTGTCGACCCTGTCGACCCTGTGATCACGACACTCGCAGTGCTGCTCAGGGTGAGCGGTGGACAGATGTGCGGCGTGCCAGCAGCCGGTGGCTCCGGACCCGATGCCGACGGGTGTCTGTCAGAGCGGCAGCCCTGGATGTTCGTCACTCACCTCGTCCGCTGACGTCAGGTTGTGCAGACTCACTCCGAGCAAGCGGACGGGCCGGGTCCCCGCCTCGGTGCGGCCGAGCAACAGCATTGCGCGAGCGGCGATCTGGTCGGCGTCGCGAGTGGCCGGCCGTTTGCTGTGGCTGCGGGTGACGGTGGTGAAGTCCGAGTAGCGCACCTTGATGGTGACCGTGCGCGCGCGCAGCGCCTGCCGTCCCAGCCAGTCGGCGCCACGGCGCGCCATCTGGTCCAGCTTGTCCCGAATCGTCTCGAGGTCCATCAGATCATCCGGGTAGGTGTGCTCCGACCCCGAGGACTTCACGGTCCGGTCCGGCGTCACCGGACGGTCGTCGATGCCGTGGGCCAGCCGGCGCAGCCACCCGGCCTGACTGCCCACCGCGTCGCGCAGCACACGCGGGTCGATCGTTCGCACGTCGACCAGCCGCGAGACGCCGGCCGCGCGCAGCCGGCGCGCGGTGACCGGTCCGACGCCCCAGAGCGCCTCGACGGGCAGCGTCTGGAGAAACGCCTCCACCCGTTGGGTCGGGATGACCGTCAGTCCGTCCGGCTTGTCCCTGTCGGACGCGATCTTGGCCAGGAACTTGTTGGGCGCCGCGCCGGCCGACACCGTCAGTCCGGTCTCCTCGCGGATCCAGCGCTTGAGCCGCCTGGCCACGGTGGTCGCCAGCGGCTCGCCCCAGGTGTTCTCGGTCACGTCCAGATATGCCTCGTCGAGCGAGAGCGGTTCGACCAGCGACGTGACCGAGCGATACATGTCGAACACCTGTCGCGAGACCTGGCGGTAGCGGGTGAAGTCGGGGCGGAGGATGACCAGACTCGGGCAGAGACGCACCGCCTTGGCCATCGACATCGCCGAGTGCACACCGAACGAGCGCGCCTCGTAGCTCGCCGCCGCGACCACACCGCGTCCCTCCGGTCGCCCCCCCACCGCTACCGGTTTCCCCCGCAGCGCTGGCGTGTCACGCTGTTCGACCGACGTGTAGAAAGCGTCCATGTCGAGATGGAGGATGCGGCGCGAGGGAGAAGCCACGGCGAAAGTCTATACGAGAGGCTCAGGAGGCAGGAGGCAGGAGGCGTTGGCGAAGACGGAAGACAGGAGACGTCGGGCGGCATACAATCGAAGACCTTCGTCGCCGCGTGGGAACCGCTCCACCACCGGCTACCTTTCCGGTGGCGACGTGAGGCGACGAGCCATCTGGGTTGGATGAGATCGTGGCATGTGAAGCAAGTTCTTGTGAGACGTGGAGATGGCTAGCCCCCGCGTAGCGGGGCTATGATAAAGGCCCCCGCTCGCGACGCTGCGCCGCCAGGGGGCGGGTTACCGGGCGGTTGAGGCGCAGCCTCGCTGGCGCCATGGCAGACGATACACCACAGAAGACCAAGAAACGCTTCGTGACACCCGGCGCGTGGGACGAGGCCAAGAAGCTCGTCCACGCTCACCGCAGTCGGCTCATCCTCGGCCTGGTGCTGATGCTGGTCAGCCGGCTGGCCGGCCTGGTCCTGCCCTGGATGTCAGGCTACGTCATTGACGACGTGATCGGTGAGGGCCAGGCCGACCTGCTGATCCCGCTGGCGCTCTGGGCCGGCGCCGCCACGCTCGTGCAGGCGAGCTCCGGGTTCGCGTTGTCACAGGTGCTGGGTGTCGCGGCGCAGCGGGCGATCACGGAGATGCGGAAGCGGGTGCAGCGGCACATCACGCGGTTGCCGGTCAGCTACTTCGATTCGACGAAGACCGGCGTCCTGATCTCGCGCGTGATGACCGATGCCGAGGGCATCCGCAACCTCGTCGGGACCGGTCTCGCGCAGCTGGTTGGCGGATTAGTCACCGCGACGATCGGGCTCGGCGTGCTGTTCTACCTGAACTGGCGGCTGACGACGGTGACGTTGGTCATCCTGGTCCTGTTTGGGCTCGTCATGGCCACGGCGTTTGCGAAGCTGCGTCCACTGTTTCGCGAGCGGGGCAAGATCAACGCCGAGGTGACCGGCCGATTGGGCGAGATGCTGGGCGGGGTGCGGATCATCAAGGCCTACAGCGTCGAGAAACGAGAGCAGCTGGTGTTCGCCAAGGGTGCCCACCGCCTGCTGCGCAACGTGGCCAAGACGGTCACCGGCGTGTCGGCCACGACGTCGGCAGCCACCCTCGTGATCGGCGGGATCGGCGCGTTGATCATCGTGATGGGCGGCCGGGCGATCATCGCCGACCAGTGGACCGTTGGCGATTTGCTGCGGTATCTGCTGTTCACCGGTGTGGTGGTGGCGCCGGTGGTGTCGATCGCCTCGATCGGCACGCAGATCACCGAGGCGTTCGCCGGACTCGACCGGATTCGCGAGATTCTCGGCACCCCGACCGAGATGGACGAGGACGAGTCACGGCAGACGATCGATGTGTTGACGGGGGATGTCGAGCTCGAGCATGTGACGTTCTCCTACACCGAAGGAATGGAGGTGCTGCGCGACGTCTCGTTGACGGCGCCGGCCGGCACGACGACCGCGCTGGTCGGGTCGAGCGGGTCCGGGAAGAGCACGCTGGTCAGCCTGGTGATGGCGTTCAACCGGCCGCAGAAAGGCCGGGTCCTGGTGGACGGGCGGGATCTGGCGACGCTGAAGCTCGCTGACTACCGGCGGCAGCTGGGGGTCGTGCTGCAGGAGAACTTCCTGTTCGACGGGTCGGTCGCCTCGAATATCAGTTTTGCGCGCCGGCACGCCACCCGCGCCGAGATCGAGGAGGTCAGCCGCATCGCGCACTGCCACGAGTTCATCCAGGAGTTTCCGGACGGCTACGATACGATCGTCGGCGAGCGGGGCGTCAAGCTGTCGGGCGGGCAGCGCCAGCGTGTCGCCATCGCCCGGGCGATTCTGGCGGACCCGCGGCTCCTGATCCTCGACGAGGCGACTTCCAGCCTCGACAGTGAAAGCGAGGCGATGATCCAGGACGGGTTGCGGGCCCTGCGCCGCGGCCGCACCACGTTCGTCATTGCCCACCGACTGTCCACCATCCAGAGCGCCGACCAGATTCTGGTGCTCGAGCACGGGCAGATCGTCGAGCGCGGCACCCACACCGAGCTGCTCGCTGCCGACGGCCGGTATCGCGTGCTCTATGACACGCAGTATCGTTTCGAGCAGGACAGGTTCATCAACCCGGGCGAGGACTTCACCCCCGAGCCGGAGACGGTGGAGGTTCCGAAATCGCGGACGGGCAGCCCGACGACGCTGTAGAGGATGCTCGGGAGTCAAGAGGCAGGAGTCAGAAGGACGTCGGAGGGCTTCGCCACCCCTTTCCTTCAACCACCCGTGGGCGCGAGGACCATCCCTGAGAAGAAGGAGCGCCGCCAGGGCCAACTGCCGCGTGCTCGGCGGTCGTGTGACGGGTTCGGTGGGTGCGTTACAGTAGAGACATGGACAGGCACGCGGGAACGGGGGCGGTGCTGGCGGCGATCTCGCTGGGCGGAGCGTTGGTGCTGGTCGGGGGCGTGCCGCTACAGGGTGGCGTCCAGGCGGTCGGGACCATCACTGGCATCGTCATCATGGAGCACCCACCGGCGCCGAGCACGGTCGAGGTGAACGCCGACGAGGCGGTCTGCGGTGAGACGGTGCCGAACGAGGAGATCGTCGCCGATAGCGCCGGCCACGTGGCGAACGCCGTGGTGAGGGTGGCCGGCGTGCCCTGGCCCGTCAACGTGGCCCCGCCGACGATCAACAACGCCGGATGTCGGTTCGTGCCGCACGTGCAGATCGCGCCGACACGCAGCCAGCTCGCGATCACGAGTGAGGACGACACGCTGCACTCGACGCATTCCTACGACGACCGCAACCGCACCGACTTCAACATCGCACTGCCGTTCGCCGGCATGCACGTCACGCGCCCGTTGCGTCGTCCCGGCGTCGTGCGGGTCGAATGCGACTCGCATTCGTGGATGCGCGGCTGGATCGTGGTCAGCAATGACCTGGGAGTCGTGAGCGGAGTCGATGGCAGCTTCACCATTGAAGGCGTGCCGCCCGGCACCCACGAGCTGTCGATCTGGCACGAGCGGCTCGGCGGCCAGCCGCAGACCGTCACCGTCACCGCCGGCGAGACAACCGACGTCCAGTTCACGCTCGAGATGCCGTAGCGCGACCTGGAGAAGTCAGAAGGGAGCAGGAACGCCGGTGGGCGCCACACCGTGCGCGCGCCGTCGATCTGTGGTGAGCGTGCTTCAAGGCGGAAGACGGCGAAGCCCTCCGGCGTCTCCTGACTCCTGACTGCTGCCTTCTTGGAGGGCAGCCCGTCAGGGCTGCCGTTCATCCCGCCCGGTCGGCCCTCCATTGCAGCCCTACTTTCAGGATCTGCTGCAGGAGCGCCTCGTAGGGCATCCCATCATGGTGGGCCGATTCGGCGAAATCCTCGCCATAGGCCAGCTGCGGGTTGGCGTTCGCCTCCAGCACCCAGGGCTGCCCGTTACCGTCGAGCCTGATGTCGATCCGGCCGTAGCCGTTCATCTGCAGTAGGTGAAACACGCGCGTGGCGAGGAACTGCAGGTACTCCTCCATGCCGGCGCGCTGCAGCCGGGCCTTCCCGCAGTGGATGCCGTGTTTCTTCTGGTAGGCGCTGCTCCACTTGACGCGCTCGGTTGCGATCCGGTGGGCGCCCTCCGGCATGTTCGCGAACTTCATCTCCCAGACCGGGTAGGCGTGCAGCTGCTCGTTGCCGATGACGCCCACGTAGAGCTCGCGGCCCTCGATGTACTGTTCGACGATGGCGTCGGTGCCGAGCCGCTCGTGGATGTACACGACACGTTCTCTGAGCCTGGCATCGTCGGTGACCACCGACGCCTGCGAAATGCCATAGGAGGCGTCCTGGGTCAGCGACTTGACGATGAGCGGAAACGCCAGGCGAGCGGGACGCTGGACCTCACGGCCGATCGGGAAGATGGCGAACGCCGGCACCGGGATGCCGTCGTAGGTGAGGACTTTCTTTGCCAGCGCCTTGTCGCGCGACAGGATCAGCCCGCGCGGGTTGCAGCCGGTGTAGTGGAGCCGCAGCAGCTCGAGGTGGCTCACGACGTTCTGGTCGAACGTGGCGACCTCGTGAAAGGCCTCCATCAGATTGAACACGACGTGCGGCCGGACCTCGTCCATCGCCTGTCGTATCGGACCCAGCTCGTCGGCCAGGCCCAGGGTGTAGATGTCGTGCCCGGCCGCCGCCAGCGTGGTGATGACATCGAACTCCGTCTTCCAGAGCGCATTCACCACATCGAGCCCTCGCACGTCCTCTGGGGGCACCATGTAGTCGTGCATCAGGGCGAGCACGCGGAGTTTCTTCACAGCGCAATCCGGTGACGGCCGCCGTGCAGGTAGTTCATCGTCTGCACCGTCAGGAGGACCATGAAGTCCGGCTTGGCCCGGTCCTCCGGTGTGGCCAGATGGAGCCCGATCGCTTCACAGCGCACGATCATGTCATTGAGCACCTGGTCGATCCGGTACTGGTATTCACCCGTCCAGCGCGCGACCAGCCGGCGGACGTCGCGGCGCACGCGCGTCAGAAACTTTGCGGCCGAGACGTTCCCGGCGTGTTCGGGGGCATCGGAGAACAGCTTGCGCAGGTCGCGGTCGTAGAAATCCGGGTACTCGAGTCCGTAGCGCCTCCGCTTCGCCGTGTAGTGCTCGCGTAAGGTCTTCCGCAGACTCGAGAGCGGCTCCATCAGGCGCCGGGTCGTCATCAGTGGGTCCGTGCCGGCGGTCTGGGCCATCAGCGCGTCCAGATACTCGAGCTTCTTCAGCGCGGGCCAGCCCGCGTAGCGCTTCGCCCAGACCGAGCGCGGGTCGAGCCAGACGGCGAATGTTTCCGCGAAGTCCTCATCCGGATGGCTTTGCGCGTACCACGAGTCGAGATGCAGCACGAAGCTCTTGCTGTGGGGCTTGGGCGTGTAGTACTCCGGATAGGGTGTCGACGACAGCCCGAACAGCTTCTGCCGCTTGCGGCGGCGCTGCAGACAGTACGCGTTGTCGATCGCGTGCCCCATCTCGTGACGCAGGATCCGCATGCACCAGGCTTTGGTGCCGCCCTCCACTTCGAGCAGCTGCGCCAGCTCGAGCCGCGCAAGTCGAGGGTGCGCCAGATAGAAGGGGATGGCCACGCCCGGAATGTCGTCCGGCGTGAACCAGTCGTCCGACAGCCAGAAGTGCGGCCGGAACGTGATACCCCGCGTCGCGAGCTCGGCGTGCAGGTCGCGGATGCGTCGCTCGATGACCGTGCCCTCGATCGACAGCCCGAGGTCGCACATCCGCACGTCGAGGAGCTTCTCATCCGGCCAGCCGACCCAGATCGGTCTGCGCCGTGGCCGGTGCCGGCCCGGTGTCGCGGGCTTCTTCGGTGTGGCTGCTGCGGCTGGCGTGGATTCGTCCGGCGGCGGTGCCGTGTCGGTCGCGGGCGCCCGCAGCCGGCCTTCCGTCCGGGTCTGCACCGTGGGTGTGGTCGCCGGGCTGGTCTCCGGAACGACCGGCGGCGGGTCGGGTGTGGGCGTGGCAGCTACGAGCGCTGCCGATGACGAATCGGACATGAAGTAGACTGGACCGGTTTCGCCGGCTGCGGCCAACAGCGAGACAGCATGGCGACTCTAACTCAATCTCCGGTCTCCTGTCTTCCGCCTTCGCCGCGGTTACGGCGGACAGGCCTGCGTGTGAATGCTGACATCTGAGAACAGACGCATGTCCCATCAATACATCTACACGATGAAAGGGCTCGGCAAGTCCTACGGTCCCGGTCAGGAGGTGTTGAAAGATATCTGGCTGTCGTTTCTGCCGGGCGCGAAGATCGGTGTACTCGGGCTGAACGGTGCCGGGAAGAGCACGGTGCTCAGGATCATGGCGGGTGAGCTGGGGGACTACACAGGCGAGGCGTTCGCCTCGGCGGGGATCAGCGTCGGCTATCTGCCCCAGGAGCCACAGCTCAACCAGCAGAAAACTGTGAAGGGCAACGTCGAGGAGGGCGTAGCCGAGCACAAGGGCCTGTTGACGCGTTATGACGAGGTGATCGCCAGCTTCAACGATGGCCTGCTCGGTGACGAGCTGCAAGAGGCGATGGACGAGCAGGGGCGCTTGCAGGACGAGATCGAGGCGGTCGGCGCCTGGGACCTCGACTCGCGTGTCGAGCTGGCGATGGACGCGTTGCGGCTGCCGCCGCCCCGCGCCCCGGTCACCAACCTGTCGGTTGGGGAGCGCCGCCGCGTGGCGTTGTGCCGGCTGCTGATGCAGTCGCCCGACCTGTTGCTGCTCGACGAGCCGACCAACCATCTCGATGCCGAGACGGTCGGCTGGCTCGAGCGGCATCTGCAGCAATACCGCGGCACCGTGGTGGCGATTACCCACGACCGGTATTTTCTCGACAATGTCGCCGGCTGGATTCTCGAGCTCGACCGCGGCGAAGGGATCCCGTGGGAGGGCAACTACTCCTCCTGGCTCGAGCAGAAGCAGACGCGACTCGAGGTCGAGCAGAAGCAGGAGACCCGCCGGCGCCGCACGTTGGCGCGCGAGCTGGAGTGGATCCGGATGTCGCCGCGGGCGCGGCAAGCCAAGGGCAAGGCGCGGCTCAACGCCTACGAGGATCTGTTGAACCAGGACGTCGCTGAGAAGATCGCGTCGGCCGAGATCTACATTCCGCCCGGTCCCCGGCTTGGCGATGTGGTCGTCGAGGCGAAGAACCTCCGCAAGAGCTACGGCGAGCGCTGTCTCATCCAGGATCTGAGCTTCACACTGCCGCCGGCCGGTATCGTCGGCGTCATCGGCGCGAACGGGGCTGGCAAGACCACGCTGTTCCGGATGATGACCGGCGAGGAGACCCCCGACGCCGGCACGCTCACGCTGGGCGAGACGGTCAGGCTGGGGTACGTCGACCAGAGCCGCGAGCTGGACCCGGACAAGACCGTCTGGGAGGAGATCTCCGGCGGCGAAGAGGAGGTGACGCTCGGCACACGGACCGTGGCGTCGCGCGCCTACTGCTCGTGGTTCAACTTCAAGGGACGCGACCAGCAGCGCAAGGTGGGGCAGCTGTCGGGCGGCGAACGCAACCGCGTGCATCTGGCCAAGCTGCTCCGCACCGGCGCCAACGTGCTGCTGCTCGACGAGCCGACCAACGACCTCGACGTCGACACCCTGCGCGCGCTCGAAGACGCGCTCCTCGAGTTCGCCGGCTGTGTCGTCGTCATCAGCCACGACCGCTGGTTCCTCGACCGCATCGCCACGCACATTCTCGCCTTCGAAGGCGAGAGCCAGGTGGTCTGGTTCCAGGGCAACTATCAGGACTACGAAGCAGACCGCCGCCGCCGGCTCGGATCCGCCGCCGACCGACCGCACCGGATAAAGTACCGCCGCCTGACAAGAGCGTAGCTCGAGGGCTTTAACTCCACGCAGGCAGCAGGCAGACGATAGAAGTCAGAAGGACGTCAAGCCCCTTCTGACTTCTGACTGCTGACTGCTGACTTCTGGGCAGGCGTCCTCTGCACGTGCAACGCGATTGCCGCCACGAAAAGCGCCGCGCCAAGCACATCCGTCAGCGTCGTCGCATAGAACAACAGCAGTCCGCCGGCCACCGCCACTGTCCGTTCCACCGTCGTTGCCTCCTGACGCAGCCAGCCGCCCAGCCCCATCGCCAGCGCCAGAATGCCGATGGCCGCGGTTGTCACCGTCCGGACGATGTCGGCCAGCGGCGCCTGGAGCAGCACTCCCAGTCCTTCCGGGCTCAGCGTGAACGTGAACGGCACCAGGAACGCCGGCAGCGTGTACTTCCAGGTCAGCATCATCGTCTTGAACGGGTTGGCGCCGGTGATGGCCGCCGCCGCGAATGGTGACAGCGCCGTCGGCGGGCTGACCTCGGACAGCACCGCGTAGTAGAAGATGAACATGTGCGCCGCGACCTCCGGCACGCCGACGTCCGTCAGCGCCGGCGCGATCATCACCGCCGCGATGATGTAGGAGGCGGTCACCGGCACCGCCAGCCCCAGCATCCAGACCGCCACCGCCGCGTAGAGCACCGTGAAGAACAGGTTTCCGCCAGCCAGGTCCACGATGATGCCGGAGATCTTCAGCCCAAGCCCGGTCAGCAACACCACACCGACGATGATGCCGGCCGTGGCCGTGGTCGCCACCACCGCCAGCACCGCGCGGCCGCCGGTCTCGAGCGCCGCCAACAGCCGCCGCGGCTTGAGCGCCGTCTCCGGTTTCACGAAGCTCAACGCGATGGTCAGCATCGTCGCCAGGAACACTGCAAGGAACGGCGTCATCCCAGACAGCAGCAGCGCTACGATCGCGATGAGTGGCAGGAACTGGTAGCCGGACCGGCGCGTCAACACGCCGAGGGACGGCACGTCCACGTCGACCGCCGTGGTGCCGAGCCGACGCGCGTCCGCCTCGATCATCAGCACGATCGACAGGTAGTAGAGGACGGCCGGCACGATCGCCATCGCAATCACCTGCGAATAGGAGATATGCAGGAACTCGACGATGAGAAACGCAGCGGCCCCCATGGTCGGCGGCGCCATGATGGCGCCGATGCCGCTGGCCGACAGGATGGCGCCCCCGACCTCGGGTGAGAACCCGGCCCGCCGGAGCATCGGCCAGGCGACCGCGCCCAGCGTGACCGTCGTTGCCACGCCGCTGCCGGACACGGTGCCCAGGAGGAACCCCGACATCGCCACCGTCCGGCCCGGGCCGGCGCCGCTCTTCGAGCGGCCGAACAACGCCATCGTCCAGGTGATGAAGAACTGCCCGGCGCCCGAGTGCTGCAGCATGGCGCCGAAGATGGTGAACAGAATTATGTAGGTGGCGGCGACGCCGAGTGGCACGCCGAAGATGCCTTCGATCGTCACGTAGAGCATGCCGACCAGCCGCGTCACCGAGTAGCCGCGGTGCGCGATGATGTCCAGGCCGACCAGCTCCAGCAGCGGGCCGTAGTAGCCGTAAAGCAGGAAAGAGACGGCGGTGACCGGCAGGATCCAGCCGACCGTGCGGCGGGTCGCCTCGAGTACCAGCAGCGTGGTAATGGCGCCGAACAGGATGTCGATCTCGCTCGGGGTCGCGGCCCGGCGGACGAACTGGTCGAAGTCGACGATCGGCCAGGCCAGGACCAGCACCGAGACGGCGGCCAGCGCCCAGTCGAGCGCCGCCACCCGAGGGCGCCAGGCGGGGATGGTCGGGTAGAGCAAAAAAACGAGGACCAGCGCGACCAGCAGGAAGCTGACCCGGTAGATCTGCGGCTGGACGATGCCCAGCACCCAGTAGAGGGCGTAGAGCGAGAGGCCGGTCGCCAGGATCGTGACCAGCCGGTCGGGAACGCCGGTCAGCTGTCGTGTCGGGGTTTCGGCGTCCGGGTCGTCGCGGAGATCGACCGGCGGGGCAGGTGGGATCGCCAGGATGCGCTCCGACTCTCGTTGGCGACAGGCTCGTGACGGCTCGCTTCAGAGCCGACTGAGAGAAGGTCGGCGAAGCCGTCCCGCCGTTGCCAAGGCTTCGGCGGACAGGCCGGCTTCTCCTGCCTCCTGCCTCCTGTCTCCTGTCTCCTGAGACACGCTCCTCACGACCCTGTCCAGGCCTGCTGTTCGCGATAGTAGCGGATGGCGCCCTCGTGGAACGGCACGGTCGAGCCGACCACCGCGCTCTCGAGCGTCAGCTTCGCCGCCTCTGGATGAATCGCCACCAGCACGTCGCGATGCTCGAAGAGCGCCTGCGTGATCCGGTAGACGAGGTCCTCCGGCATCTCCTCGTGCACCACGAGGATGTTGGCCACCCCGATCACCTCCACGTCTCCGCTCATGCCGGGGTAGGTGATGCTGGGGATCGTCACCGCGTGGTAGACCGTGTCGCCATAGCGTTCGTGCAGAAACGGCAGCGTGTCGGCGTTCGAGACCAGCTTGATGGTGCGGCCCGGCGTCGATGCCAGGTCCAGCACCGACCCGGTCGGGATGCCGCCGCTCCAGAAGAACGCGTCGATCTTGCCGTCCTTGATCGCCTCGACCGACGGCGCCGCGCCGAGGCTCTGCCTCCGGATGTCGGTGTCCCGGTTCAGCCCGGCCGCCTCGAGCATCCGGAACGCCGTGATCTCGGTCCCGCTGCCGGGCGAGCCGGTCGATACGGTTCGATCGCGCAGGTCGGCGACCGTCTCGATGCCCTTGCCTTCGAGCGTCACCAGCTGGTTCAGGTTGTCGTAGAGCACGGCGATCGCCAGCGCCGGCACCGCGCCGAAGTCGGCGAAGACGCCCCGGCCCGCGGCTGCATCGTCCAGCGAGTCCGCCAGCGCGAACGCCAGGTCGGCCTCCCGGTTCGCAAGGAACTTCAGGTTGTCGACCGTCCCGGCGGTCACCTCCGCCGTCGCCTCCACCCCGTCGAGATGGTCGCTGATGACCTTCGCCACCCCGCCGCCGTAGGGGTAGTAGACCCCCCCGGTGCCACCCGTGGCGACCGACAACCGCTGTGTCAGGCCGCCGGCGCCCTGCGGGCTGCAGGCGACGACGGTGCCCGCGATCGCAAGCGCGGCGACGAGACCGATTCCCCTCTGGCGCGGCGGCATGATGGTTCGGTCTGGCATCAGCACACTCCTGGTTCCCCTCTGCGAGCCCTATTCTAGCGAAGCTCCGCTTCGCCAGGCAGCTTTTCTCACAGCCCCGCTATGGGGGGCCTCGCCGTGCCCCGGCGGTGCCGCGTGTATCGATTCGGACACGCGGCACCGCCGGCCGCCAGCACGGCTCGCGGGGGCTTCTCCCTCTGGCGGATG
>Ga0209997_10000455_pt1 | contig 13557 bp, 12 predicted proteins | sample CR04metaG_FD_182079 | JGI IMG/M metagenome (GOLD analysis project Ga0209997, IMG submission 182079) | Deep subsurface microbial communities from Mariana Trench to uncover new lineages of life (NeLLi) - CR04 metaG (SPAdes) (version 2) | ecosystem: Environmental > Aquatic > Marine > Ocean trench...
CCCTTCTGCCCTGCATGGGTTGAATCATGAAGTTCTGGCTAACCCTGACCATGGAGCCAATCGAAACCCGTAATTTGACACCGTCAATCTCCATCGGCACTTCGGTCAGCGAATTGTCATAGTCGAAGTATTCTGGTTTTAACGTGGTGAATCCACGGTTTCCATAACGTACCTTGAAGCTCTGCGCCGAATCAATGATTGCTATCAGGGGATTATTAGTCCGGAATTCGATGGTTGAATTTTTTTGGATCGGAACATAATTAATCCGTTTCCGAGGCGTATCAAAATCATAAAAAATTTTATTGTTGAACATCACTAGCTGAATATCGCGTCCCAGCTTGCGCTCGATCGATCTTGCCGATAACTGGAAGTCTCGTTTGAATTCGATACCCATCTCATCGAACATGGCTTCGACAAATCTCAGGTGATTGAATATGCGCCGTCCAGTGGGATAACTTTTGCTCGCCTCGACCCCCATCGCTGCCTTTCCATTTTTAATTGCGAAGTAGGTCAGTGTTTTCTCCATCTCCTTGTCACCCTCGCGTGTGCGAGTATTTTTCAGACGAAACTTTTCCCGATTTGAATTTGTTTTAGTATTCGCTGAGCGCATTGCATTCCTGGCTACTACTTCGAGGTTACCAAAGGCTTCAGATTCTATGGTTGCCTGATCGATGACGATACTCTGCCCCCAGCGCCTGGGATTTTCATTTTTATCGACATATTTAGAGTTATAAAATCCGCTGCCATCGTGCAAATTAAGGATCATATAAATTTGCTGGTCGGTAATGATGCTTTTTATTTTCTTTATCGTCTGATATTCGGGGTCATTCAAAGGAATATCGAGAAACTTTCGGTTCATATCGCCATACACGCCACGGGAACGCTTGATGATGCTTTCAAAATTCAGGTTAGGCACTACCCAGACCTCGCCCCGGGTGATTTCATAATCAGTGACCAACAGCGAGGCAGCGGTAAATCCACCAGGCTCGTCACCCTGAATGCCACCGATGATCAATATGGTGGGGCCCTCCACACCCGACTGTAACTTGTGTAATGTGAATGGAAAGTCCGCTGCCTGTACCTGCTGAAAATCCGCGATTAAAATCAGGCAGAGGAGAATTAATTTCTTCATACGACTTTTATATGCCAGGGCTCGTAGCGTACGCCGAACGAATTATTTTGAGGATAACGAATATCCAGGTAGCCCAGGTCAGACAGGCGTTTAAATTCATCGGTTTGGGCAAATTCTTCGGTAAAATTCTTCGCCCCAAAATTTCTTTTACCCACGTCAAAATCACCTACCGCGTGGTAAGAGTGCCCTGGTGGTGCGAGCGAATAAGAAGCCAGTGAAAGATTTCCATCGACTTCCGCTGCCTTGTTTAAAAACAGGTAAATTTGCTTAACCACACTGCGAATACCAGATGTGAGTACTACCGAATCACCAATGTCATTGCGAATTCTCAGGTAAGTATCGAATGCGTCGCCCTTGAACAGGTAGTGACCGGTTCCCGGAATTTTACGTATATCCTTCTTTACTATTGATGAACTTAAGCGAGAAACAACCTTGTCCCCATAAAATCCGAGCGAATTAGCGTCGATAGAAAATAACTTCTCGATAAAATCCAGCTCTGCCCTCGAAAACTTTCCAATCTGTTGGTAATTTCTGGCAAATCGCAACGATTGATCCCAACCAATGACATTAAAATTTCCATATCCGATATAATTTTGCAGCCTGGAGAGACGAGCAAGCGTTTTTTTGAATATTTTTATTTCATCTTCGGTTATTACTATATCTGGAAATATTTGATCTAAAACGTTTAACGGAACGCTCGCAATATTATCGACTATGCTGTTATCAGGGTGAAAATCATAATTCTGAGAAGGTGGTTTTTTCTCGGCATTCACATTTAGCAGGACCGATTTGGGCCATTGGGGACCAATAAAACTGCCTGGCTCTTTCAAGGCCCGCGCAGCGTTACCCCAGGACTGGCCCGGCGTTAAAACGCTGGCTACAATCCCACTACTTAAAGCAAGAAATTTTCGTCGCTTCAACATGTTTTTATATCTGATAAACCATTAACGAATGAATTGAGCAAACAGGGGAAATGAATTTGCGCGCAATCTATCATCTTACCGGCAAATTTTCTACTGATTGCACTGGAATACTGTTCGACCAGGGGCGAATATCCATATGCTGCCATTAAACTATTCGATATGTTTATCGCATATTGCGTCGCTAAGGCTGATCCCTATAATCAGAGATGTTGGCTTCTATCAATTCAGTGGGATGTCTATTGGATAAATCGAAACATATGAAAGTCTGGCAACGCAAAATGTTGCGGGTAGGAGGCAAACGAATTCCGGTGTGGCCTGGCAACGCGAAGCTTGAACAAATCGACAAACATTCAATTTTTATGGTGGAGTTCATTGACACGGAGTGTTACCACCCTGGATTGCAACAAATCATTCTCGAACGCGAGTCTAACCCCCAATTTGGGCTGAAATTGTTTCGTGGCGCCTGCGGCGTCAAGGTTCACCACGTGGACCGCTGGAAGTCGCCAGCCGCCAACCTCATACACCAGCGCGCACTCGCATTGTTTAGCGCTGCTACAGGCTCATTAAACCCGGTCGCTGATATGTCCTGGGCCAATGTTTATCGTTATGGAGATTATTGCATGCCTCACAGTCACATTCGCACTGAAGCCAGCGTAGTCTACCTATTGGCTGACGGTGACAGCGATGAAACCAATCCCCTGGGAGGTCAGATATCCTTTTCTGATCCCCGAATGAAAACCTGTTGTGCGGACGAACAGGGTCGCGTGACTTATTCATTTTTGCCAGATATGGCCCCCGGAAGAATGATCATATTTCCCAGCTATTTAATGCACTATGTTAATCCCTACACCGGCGATGCGCCGCGAATCTCTCTCTCCTGGAATATTTCAACAGGAAAGATAGCAGGCAGCCCGAACCCAGAGCTTGAAGCGCAGCGCGCAAAGCTGGCGGCAGAAAAGTAAGCAATAATTACCCTCCAGGGTTTTTAGTCTCATAAACATTCATTTATATCCTATAATTATCCCGGTATACAGATTTGATCGAGCTGTTGGTCACCTGCCTCATCCACCGAGAAAGATATTAAAAACGGAGTGTAAGAATGGGAAAGCCCAAAATAAAACCCAACAAGGATTCTAATGTAGTGGATATTACCAGTGCCGGAAATAGCCAAAACACTGGCCGAAGGCAGGAAGACGCGATTATCGCCAGGGGCTCAAAAAGAAAATTAAATTTGGATCGCAGGATTAAGCGCAATGAACGCCGTGTCGATCTGGATCCCAACTACAAGGGCAAGGCTCGCAGGTTTACTATCGATACCAGGGCCGATCGAAAAGACCGTAGAGACAAGGACTGATCTATATCTGGGGTCAAACTCGATTGCAGTCGAGGTTTTGCCGATAAGCACTCGATATCCTATCTCCGCCCCTGCTGGCGAGTGACTATACTTTTCGGTCCAGGTTCTGTCCTAATTCCTGGCAAATTATCGATCAAAATTATCAACCTAGCCTGAACCCGTTGATACCTGGATGCGAACAGGGTTCCCCTGAATATCCTGATGCCGTTACACTGGTGCCATGGATACGACTATAAAAATTGCTGTAGACGCACCTCCCCTTTCCCGTTCACCCTGGCGTTTTGCTTTATATTTTTATCTTAAGTCGCGTTATACATTGGCGGCGATCTTTGTATTTGAGGCAGCACAGGCGGCTTGCACTATCCTTCTGCCCTACGGGGTGAAAGAAATTATCGATGCGGTGACGCTAGCCAATGAGACAGATGTGGATATCTTCACCACCACGCAGGATGCATTGCTGCTTTTTGCCTTGTTGAACCTGGGAATTGTTTTGTTCAGTCGCGCCAGTGGCGCCGCGCTGGTAATGACCGGGCCCTATTTGCGTGCCGAGATTCGTAAGTCGCTATTCAGTTACCTGCAGCACCATTCGCATCGCTATTTCATTTCGCATTTTGCCGGTTCGCTGGCGAGTCGTATCGCCGAGGTGGCAATGAGCAGCATGCACGCACTGTGGACGATTACCTTTGACTTTTACCCTTTAATCATTAAATCGCTGGTCGCGTTGATAGTACTTTTCAATGCCAGTGGCGAGTTGGCCCTGGTGTTAAGCCTGTGGCTGGGAATTTATATCTATGTCTCTTATTTACTGGCCAAACGCTGCCGGGCCTATGCCCAGGATTTCGCCGCAGCACGTTCGCTGGTCACTGGCAAGATAGTAGATTCGGTCACCAATGTGATGAATGCGAAGATGTTCGCGCGGCGCCGGTATGAAGAAGACTACCTGACCGACTATCTTAACCATGAAGTAGATCATGCGCTGCGTACCTACTGGTACATGGAAAAACTTCGCTGGTTCCAGTTCACCGCCGCGATGCTGCTGATGATCGGGATGGTGGGTTATGCATTGAAGATCTGGGGCGAAGGCAGCCTGACCGTTGGCGAATTTTCCATGGTCGCGGGATTAGCAATTCTACTGATCGAAGCGGCACGCGGTTTGAGCCGAAGCTTTCTCGAGTTTTTTGAATACCTCGGCAATATCAGCGACGGGGTTTCGATTTTTATTCAGCCACACGAAATCGTGGATAAACCCTATGCGCCGGTGTTAAAGGTGAATCGGGGTGAAATCGTCTTTGACGATGTCTCCTTTACCTACCACGAGGGGCTACAGGTTTTTGAAAATCTAAGTGTCACTATTGAGCCCAACCAACAGGTCGGTTTGGTAGGATTTTCCGGCTCTGGCAAATCCACCTTTGTGAACCTGATTTTACGGCTGTTCGAACTCCAGCGTGGTGCTATCAAAATCGATGGGCAGAATATCCTTGACGTCACCCAGGATAGCCTGCGCGAAAGCGTGTCGATGATCCCGCAGGATCCTCAGTTGTTTCACCGATCACTGATGGAGAATATTCGCTATGGGCGTCTGGATGCAAGCGATGACGAGGTGATCGAGGCGGCGAAGAAAGCGCAAGCCCATGAATTTATCCTACAGACCGAAATGAAATACGAGTCGCTGGTGGGGGAACGTGGGGTGAAGCTGTCCGGTGGGCAAAGACAGCGTATCGCGATCGCACGAGCGATCCTGAAGGACTCGCCGATATTGATTCTCGATGAAGCCACCTCGTCACTGGATTCGGTTACCGAGAAAAAAATCCAGCTGGGTCTGGACAACCTGATGAAGAACAGAACAGTGGTCGTAGTTGCCCACCGCCTGTCGACGATATCGCACATGGACCGTATCCTTGTATTTGACCAGGGCAAGATTATTGAAGACGGCAGTCACCAGCAACTGTTACTGAGAGATGGTCACTATGCGCACCTGTGGAACATGCAGGCGGGTGGCTTTCTACCAGAAAACGATGCGGTATCAACCGGGACCGGGGCAAGCCCGGAAATTTAACAGGGCGGCGGTATTCAATTTATTACGGTTATTGTATAGTGCCATCGAATCTCGATGTGAGACAAGGTTTAATAAAAAACCGCCTCTCACTTTAATGCCAGCTAAATACTAACAAACAAGGAGAAACTTCGAATGAAAATAATCAAAACGGCATCGACACTTATCCTGGCAACAATTTTTATCTCCGGCGTTGCCATGGCGGCAAGCGAAACGCTAGCTGAAAAGCTGTCGAAAAGTGTCATTATGATCGAGGTTGAAGTCAATAGCTGTAATGCTGATGCCGCGATATTCTGCCCTGGCCTGCCTCTCAATAGCCAAAAATCATTTATGTGCCTGATGGCGTACGAAGATAATCTGTCCACGGCATGCAAGCTCGGTATTGCCGAGGCAGCCATGACCCTGGAGATGGGCATGCTGGCAATAGACTATTCTATCAAGGCCTGTGAAGCCGACGCCGACAAGTTCTGTCTCGATGTCGAGGCCGGTGAGGGTCGAATAGTGAGTTGTCTGGTGAAAAATGAAGCCAATCTAGGTAGTCAATGTGTAAACGCCCTGAAAGAAACCGGTTTATGGGAACTTGGGGTTAGATAGGTCACTCTTTAAAGTGGGACAGTTTACTTATTATACGATTTGGGTGGCTAGACTTACCCGAGTATGGAATTAAAATTACTGCCCCTGCTACTTTTCATCATCACATAGATCAAAGGAGCAATACCATGGCATTTTTACTGAAAATCCAGTGGGATATTAAAAGCGGCAGCGAAGCTGACTTCAAGGCAAACCAGGAGAAGCTGTGCCAGGTTATGCTTGATGACCATCCCGGCGTGATCTGCTATCACGTGGACTATCCGTCCGAATCTATGAGCCAGTGGGTTAGTTTACGCGAATGATGCAGCCTTCGCAGCCCACCTAGCCAATGAGAAGGGCAAAGAGCCGCTAGGTGCAATCATAGAAGCCTGTGACAAGATTACCTGCCAGTGCTGGGGAGATCCAAACGATGAATCCCGGGAAATCCTCAAGGGCTTTGGTGCGACCTACCACCAGACCGGCGCAAATGCATTCATGTTGAACCCCAGCGCTGACAAGGATTCACTAGTATAACCAATCACCCGGCAATTCGATAAGGTCAATCTCGATAAAAGCCGCTAGACCTTGTAAGACACGACAGTTTTTGGGCTACCAGCTCAACCGGTCAATGCCATGTTAGATGGTCTAATTTCGCAATCCTAAATCTAAAACGCGTATCCGCGAGAAATGTTTACGGTAATTTAGATTAAGTTCTCAGCTACCAAATCCTGAGCCAGGTTTCCTGTATTCCTCGCGCGGCGGGGCGAAGATATCAAGCACGGTAGCGCCGCCGGATCCGACTCGTATGCCATGTTCGACCCCGCCCGGCGTTCGCCAGAAGTCGCCCTTCTTGAACGGCACTTCGATGCCATCCTGAATCCTCACACCGCTGCCCTCCAGACACATTCCCCATTGCTCCTCGGGATGCGAATGGATTCTACCAGCTGCATTCGCCTCGCAACGCACCAGCGACAGCATCGCCTGCTCGCCGGAAAAAATTCGGGTCGTAATCCCTTCGGCAAGCTGTCGAAAGATTCCCTGTGAGGGGTCGTCAATATTGAAAAAATTTTCGATTGCCAAAATAGTTTCTCCTGTATGCTGGCGCCCGTTTGCCGAACGCTCGGCTACTTTAAATTAAATTATACGAGTAATAGCAACAACAAGGGTGGGTTTATTATTCAGACCATATTATTGTTGAATTAGCGCAGTACCTAGCTGACGCAGTAGATCACCGCCATTCCCCGACCAGGCGCTGCCATGCATGCAAGTCAGCACATCAGGCGCCAGGGTGGGGAAAAACCCGTTGGATATCAAAATTGAGGGAATAGCTGAAAATGGAGATATTGTTCTTGGCAATGAACAGTTGTCTGTGATTAAAAAATTAACCGCAGATCCCAGGAACCAACTTTTAGGTGGTGTTATTTTACGATAGCCTGGGCAGCGGTGATGCGTTTGATACGTTCGCGCCAGGCGATAATCAAACCACCCGCAACTACGAAAATAACACCTGGAAGGAGTCGCTCGAACGGCGCTTCGCCAAAAAATACCCAGCCCAGTACAAACGAAAACGGAATACCGAAATATTCAAACGGCGAGAGACTTCCAGGACGGGTCAAACGGTAGGCACTGACCATCAATAGCACTGCGCAACCGCCAACCGATCCCATCGCTACCAGCCAAAACCAGTCCACCGCCGATTCAATCGGAATGTAACCGGTAGTGGAAAATAATATCGCCGTAGAGCCAGCTATTGCCCCGAATGCCGAATACATATTGATGATCGGCGTGGGTACATCGTCATCGAATAATTTAGAACTGACTATCGCAAGGGAATACCCAAACGCGGCCGCAACCGGCAGCAGCGCATAAGGGGTGAATACCTCCGCGCCTGGTCGCATAATCAACAACACACCCAGGAATCCGATTCCCACTGCCAGCCAACGCCAAAGCCCTACCGAGTGTTTCAGTATCGGTATTGACAGTATGGTAATAAATATAGGGCCGATATAGGCCAGCGTGGTCGCGGTGGCGAGCTCCATTTTAGTTATTGCCAGATAAAAGCAGTATTGGGCGCCAGCGATAAACAGGCCACGAACCAGGCCAAAGCGCCATTGCCGAATGATAATTTTTCTACCCTGCTCGTGCCACTCGGTGGATAAGTACAAAATTAAAATACTCGGGATAAAACCAAACAGGTTTCGAAACGAAGCGACCTGTGGCACCGGATAACGATCACCCACGTGTTTAATGATCGCGGCCTGCGTATCAAATAGAAAAATTGCCAGCAAGATCAGAAATACCGCCCTGGAAAAACTCGACCAGTGCCTGAATGGCAATTCGAACATGATTAGCCCACGGAAAAATACAACGCGCAGCATACACGTATCTGCAGTTGTTCGAAAATTAAATGTCAGGTTCCCTGGCAGCCGTTAGATCGAAACATGCCCGGTAGTCTTATTGAATTAGTTGTCACTTTATTAGTGGTTGTATAGGCAGAAGCAATTGCTGATACTCTGAACCAGACATTCGAACACTTAAAATTTGGAAACATAATGAGCGAATATGAACTACTGGAATTTAGAGTCGATGCCGGTATTGCCACGATTACCCTGAACCGGCCCGACGCTGCCAATGCATTTAATCTGACTCTGGCTACCGAACTCAATCATGCCGCGAATCGCTGCCGGCAAGATTCCGATGTTCGTGCTGTTATTTTATGCGCTAACGGCAAGCTGTTTAGCGCTGGCGGGGACCTGGGCGTGATGTCTGAAGCGGGCAACCAGGTCGACGCTGTGCTGAAACAGTTGACTGATCAGCTTCACTCGGCCATTTCTATTTTTATGCGCATGCGCGCCCCGCTTATCGTCGCGGTCAACGGCGCGGCAGCGGGCATTGGGCTGAGCCTGGCGTTGATTGGTGATATTACCATCGCCTCCGAGAAAGCCAGCTTCATGCTGGCTTATACCGCGGCCGGACTGAGCCCGGACGGCGCGGCCACCTATTTGTTACCTAAGATAGTCGGTATCAAGCGCGCCAGGGAAATGATGATCACCAATCGCAGATTAACCGCGACGGAGGCGCTGGAGTGGGGAATGGTGAACCAGGTGGTAGGCGCTGACGCGTTGCTCGATGAAACCCTGGTTTTGGCGAAATCCATTGCGCAGGGACCCACGAATGCATTTGGTTCGGTCAAATCGCTGGTGTTATCCGGTTTTGGCGAATCGCTGGAGTCACAGATGCGGCTGGAAGTCGAAGAAATTATTCGAAATGCCATAGGTAAGGATGGTCGAGAAGGGATTGATGCCTTCCTGAATAAACGCCAACCCAGGTTTAACGGTTAGCTCGCCTGTCAGATCGGGCATACCAGGTTGCCGAGCTTTTCGGTTAACTTCATGTTTTCGGAATAGTCAACCGGACAGTCGATCAGCACCACTGTATCGTCGGCAATGGCCTGCATCAGCATAGGTAGCAGGTCAGCCGCTTTTTCAACCCGATAAGCTTTGGCGCCAAAACTCTCGGCGTATTTAACCAGGTCTGGATTATTGAAATCGATTTGGGTATCGCGACCAAAGCGACGATCCTGGTGCCACTTGATCAATCCGTACTTGCTGTCGTTCCACACCAGGATGACGATCGCGACCCCGATGCGTAGCGCCGTTTCGATCTCCTGTGAATTCATTAGAAATCCGGCATCGCCGGTCACAGTCAGCGCGGTGCGATCTGGATAAGCCAGTTTTGCCGCGATTGCGCCAGGCAGACCTATGCCCATGGAAGCAAAACCGTTGGAAATAATACAGGTATTAGGACGCTCGGCCTGGTACATGCGCGCCAACCACATCTTATGCGCACCGACATCGCAAACAACTATATCTTCGGGCTGCAGGGCCTCGCGCAAATCAAGAATAATACGCTGCGGCACCATCGGAAACGAATCGTCATTCGTATGGCTGGTGAGGACTTCAACGATGGTTTCGCGTAATGTTGTCGCCTGCGATTCGGTCCTTGGGGTGGCTAGCGCTGCGATACCGTCGAGCGCGGCGCTGATATCACCGATCACGCCGCATTCCAAAATATAATGCTCGTCGACTTCTGCCGGGCTCAGGTCGATGTGGATGATTTTTGCGGTCTTTTCCTTGTTCCAAAGATGCGGGTGATATTCGATCATGTCGTAACCGACGCAGACGATGACATCGGCGCGATCAAAACCACAGGCGATATAGTCATGCGCCTGCAGACCGACCGTGCCCAGTGACAGCTCATGCGAAAAAGGAATGCTGCCTTTCGCCATAAAAGTGGTAGCCACCGGTAGTTTCAGTTTTTCGGCAAAGACGACCAGTTGATCGTCGGCCCTTGCGCGAACCACGCCGTTACCGGCCATTACCAGCGGGTATTTTGCGTTGGATATTATTTCTGCTGCCTGGGCAATCTTGTCCTGCGGTGGAACGGGGGCTTTTGCACTTTGAACCTTTAACGGTTCCTTGCCTTCCACCTGCATTGCCGCGACATTTTCCGGGAAATCGATAAAGCTTCCCCCGGGTTTTTCCGCTTCGGCCGCTTTAAATGCCTTGCGCACGATTTCACCGACGATCTCGGGTTCGCGAATCTGTACGCTGTATTTAGAAATAGGTGCGAAAAGATTAACCAGGTCGAGTATTTGATGACTTTCCTTGTGCATTCTTGTAGTAGCGCCCTGCCCGGCAATGCCGACGATCGGTGCCCGATCCATATTCGCATCGGCAAAACCGGTCACCAGGTTCGTCGCACCGGGTCCCAGTGTCGACAGGCAGACGCCAGCCTTACCGGTCAGACGTCCATAAACATCGGCCATGAAAGCAGCACCCTGTTCGTGTCGAGTAGTAATGAATTTGATCTTGCTGCCTATCATCGAATCCATGACATCCAGATTTTCTTCGCCGGGGATTCCGAAAATATACTCGACCCCTTCATTTTCCAGGCAGCGGATAAACAAATCACTTGCTTTCATCATTGTTCCTCAATAGTTTAGGAGAGTTCGATTGATTCAGATCAGTCTGTCGTACACGGGCCGGTTTTTCTACTCGACAAATTAATAACCAATAAGTTAACCAAGCTTACATCACAGGAGAAATCATGGAAAACATAACACTCTGGCTGTCCGAGTACGGCATCGACTGGGGAATCAAAATTGCTACTGCAATCGCGATCTTCGTCATTGGTAAATTTCTCGCCCGGATGATTTCCAGGCTGCTACAAAAAGCGTTACGGCGTTCTGGCACCGATACAATGCTGGTTGGCTTCCTCGGCAATATCGCCTATGGCATCATATTGGTCGCGGTCGTCCTCGCCGCAATCGATTCGCTGGGTGTTAATGTCATCTCGCTGATGGCGATTCTGGGTGCTGCTGGTCTCGCCGTAGGCCTGGCGCTGAAAGATTCGCTGTCCAACTTTGCCTCGGGCATGATGATCATTATTTTTCGACCCTTCAAGATTGGGGACTATATTACCGCAGGTGGTATCTCAGGCACGGTAGACGAAATTGGTTTGTTTTGCACCCTGCTTCACACCGGTGACAACAAACGTATTATCCTTCCCAATTCGGCGATCATGGGTGACACCATTATTAACACCAGCGAGATGTCGACCCGGCGTATCGATCTCATTATCGGTATCGGTTATGACGATAATATCGGCCAGGCGCGCGATATAATCATGGCCATTATGAAGTCAGATGAGCGCATTTTGAGCGACCCGGAACCCTCTGTAAACGTCGGCGAACTCGGCGATAGCAGCGTGAATCTGAAAGTCCGTCCCTGGGTAAATGCAGATGATTACTGGTCAGTTCGCCCGGACCTGCTGGAGAATATAAAGCTGCAGCTCGACGAAGCCGGCATCAATATTCCGTATCCGCAGCAGGATGTACACCTGCACGAGGTAAAATCGGCCGCCTGAATTACTAAACCGACGATCAAACAGCAGCGCTCAGCGCTTCGCCTTCAATCGTAATTCGATGCATTAAGCGCAGTTCACCGTGATAGTCGTTCATTGCATAGTGGTGCGTGGCGCGATTATCCCAGATTGCCATCGATCCCTTTTTCCATTGAAAGCGGCAGGTAAATTCAATTTGGCGTGCGTGCTGGTAGAGAAAACCGAGCAATGGCTGTGACTCGTCCTTTGTCCAGCCTTCGAATTTAACCGTAAAATCGGCGTTCACGTATAAAGAGGGACGACCCGAAAGCGGGTGGCGAATGATCACCGGGTGCACCGAATCCTGGGTTGCATTGGCGGCATTCTGGAATCGCCCCGCTAAATCGTCCCTGTCCTGATCCTCAAGGGCAGATTCTCCGAACACGTGTCGGCTCGAATGTTCAGCGCTTAGACTCATCAGGGTTTTTCTCATCGCGTCGGAAAGTCCCTCGCAAGCCGCATACATGCTCGAAAACAGGGTATCACCTCCTAGTTTCGGGACCTCTCGCGCATACAAGATGGAACCCATCGCCGGAATTTGATCGTAGGAATGGTCGGTATGCCAGGCCGCGCCGATATTGGTTTCTTGATCCGGGTCCTTACGCACCTCGGCAATTATCGGATGCGTCTTAACCGGTTGAAAAAACCTGTTGACATTGATTTCGCCCCAGCGCCGGGCAAACTCGATGTGCTGGTCGGGCGATAATTCCTGATCACGAAAAAATATGACGCCGTAATCGATAAAGGCCTGTCGTATTTCGGCAAACTGTTCCTCGCTTATCCCGGCTGCAATATCAGCACCTTTAATCTCCGCACCCACCTCCCGGCTTATCGGCACTACCTCTATGGTCTTGTATTCTGTCTTCATAAGTTCCTGGACACCTGCCTGCATCGCGTTTCGCGTAAAAATATTGTTCCAATACAAGCAGTCGCAGTGACTAGCAGTAAACTGGTGAATGCGAGCGTGTATGCATTTTCGCTATAAACCCGGGCGCCGTCAATCATCGTACCGCTCCAGTTCATATCCAGCAACCAGCCGATTAGCGGCTGCATCACCGCGCCCGATCCGACGACAAACATGTTCATCAATCCCAGCGCGGTACTGCTGTATTCGAGGCTATTCAGCTCTTTCACCGAGCTAAAGCTGGCCGTCATCGCGCAGCCGCCCACACCGGTTATAAATATCATCGCCATCAATAACTGGGTATTTTCCGGCGTATAAAAGATCACAATCGAAAAAGCACCCAGCGCGACAATCGACCCCAGAGTCAAAATCGGATTTCGACGACCCATTCGATCCGAGGCCCATCCGGCCAACGGTGAAAAAATTGCCCAGCCGACAAATAACATCGAGATAATTCCAGCGGCTTCTACGGTCGAATAGCCATAGACGTTGCTTAACCAGGGCACTCCCCACAAGCCACCGAAGCCAAGCATGATTGCGGCCATGCCAAAGCCGATCAGGGCGCACAGCCAGGTCTGTGAATTCGAAGCCACCGATTTCAGGCCAACGATTATGCCGACATCCGGCCCTTCCTTTCGCTGTTCATGGGTTCGATGAGGTACCAGCAAAAATAGTAGT
>Ga0209997_10000456_pt1 | contig 13542 bp, 13 predicted proteins | sample CR04metaG_FD_182079 | JGI IMG/M metagenome (GOLD analysis project Ga0209997, IMG submission 182079) | Deep subsurface microbial communities from Mariana Trench to uncover new lineages of life (NeLLi) - CR04 metaG (SPAdes) (version 2) | ecosystem: Environmental > Aquatic > Marine > Ocean trench...
TGGGAATCTGTCAAATCCTGTCTTAGGATGAAAAGTTGAAACAAAATTAGATATGCAGCTAAGGGTATGACAGCCTTTGCCTGCTCATACAACCTGATACTGATATAAGGCTGGACTAGTCTGTATATATCGATATTTCTTAATTTTAACTTTGGCGGTATATATGGAATATCAATGCCATTCGCATCTTGCTGTATTTCTGGCACGAGGTCATTGTAACTAATCAACTTTTGTCGAATCGTTATCTCACGAATATAAGACCCAAAACGTATTTTCTTGTCCACTGAGCTAACACCTATTAAAGTAGAATAAACAGTCGTACAGAGCGGCTACATTATGCTTAACCAAGGAAATTATACAACGATAGAGATCAAGTAAATTACAAATTACAACAAACCTCTAAATTAAGATACAGCCCCATACTATCAATACATTAATCAAAGAAATCAGTACTGCAGCTGAGGCGATATCTTTTGCCCGGCCTGATAGCTCATGATGTTCTCCACCAAACCGATCAACGACCGCCTCCACACCTGAATTAATCAATTCTGTAATCAGCACCAGAAAAATCACACTTACAAGCAGTGCTCTTTCAGCACCTGTTTCCCCAAGATATGTCCCCAGCGGAATAAGCACAATAGCTAGATATATTTCCTGTCGAAATGCCGCTTCATTTCTGAACGCAGCAGATAAGCCTTGCATGGAATAACCAAAGGCCTTGAACAAACGATCAAGGCCTTTGCTTCCTCGTGTAGACATCGTCCTAAATTAAAATTTCTATTTGAATGTAACCTTACAACAACGCCAAAGCAGCATTATAGTTTGGCTCATCTGCAATTTCGGAGACTAACTCTGTGTGTATAATCTTGTCATCTTCATCAATAACAACAATAGCTCGAGCGGTAATCCCGGCTAATGGACCATCTTCTATCAGCACGCCATAGTCTTTCGCAAATTTGCGTGAACGCATCATGGAAAGTGTGACAACATTCTCAGTACCTTCCGCTTTACAAAAGCGTGACATAGCAAAAGGGAGATCAGCTGATATCATTAGAAAGACGGTATCTTCTCTGTTCGCAGCCGAGTCATTAAACTTTTTTGTTGATAATGCGCATGTTGGTGTATCAAGACTTGGTACGATATTCAGTAATTTCTTTTTGCCGCTGTAAGTCTCCAAACCGATATCGGCCAGTTCGCTATTCACCAAAGAAAATGCGGGAGCTTGCTCACCAAGCGCAGGCAACTCTCCATTGGTATTTATTTCATTTCCATGCAGGGTTATTTTAGCCATTGTTTGTTATCCTCTGTTGTGACTCTGTGTGCATTGTAGGCATATGGAACGGCGAGATCATCTGTTTTATCTGTATTTGACCCACATCCAGACGCCACTCATCGCAAGTAGTAAAAACAGGATTGCCATAAAATCTACCAGCAACACACCCGCATAACCCAGTATCCTGCCACTATGGATATCCAGAATCACTCTTTCCACTGGCAGGCCTTTCCCACGATAAAGTATCAGTAACTGATCATATAAATCTTTTGGAATTTCCTGAGGCTCAGACCAGTTAACAGCTAACCCTTCTTCTTCCTGCCATTCTGTGGTGTCAAGATCGGCGAGGTAATCACCATGTGCTGCTCTAATGACAAGCTCTCCTTCCTCAGACAGGCCAATTGATTTTATCCCTGCTGGGACACCTTCAGCACCCGAAAGCCCTTCTACAAGCTCACCGGATAAAGTTAGAATCAACAAGCTGCCATCTAATGCAACTACGAACTCATCACTTAACACGACCACCCCGATCAAATTATCGATATGATCTGCAATCTCCCTCCGATCAAAATATAAGCGGCTGTTGATTTGGATCACCCAATGTTGGTTTACCATAAATCCGCTCACCTCGCCTTTAGGTTGAATGTGATACCAATCAAGAAGCATGTTGCTTTTAACAAACATGTTTTGTAGATTCAACTTGTCTGTATGATTCAACAGCAACCCGGTAAACACCAACAGCATGACAAAAAATGCTGCAGTGATACCGATTTTTCTGTGCCACTTATGAATAAAACCCCACATTATTTGATTACCTTTGTTTCATCCTGTTATTTAATATAATTTTACTGATAAATTTTTTAGTTTGGCCTCCTTTCAATTTCTTGATGCAAAAATAATGCGAGACGTGCCATTTTTGTCATCGCTTTAACGGAAAGTGTGGCGCCAGAAATACCATCAATATGCTTATCAAGTTGTTTATTTTCTTTCAATGCTGCATCACTGAACTGATCAGTAAAAAAAGGGTGACGTACTTCCCAGCCTCGACTCTCACGGAAAGCCAATACTTTGATGCTTTCAATTTTATTGTCATTAATCACAATGCCAGCAGTGATTGGTCTCTCCTTACCAATCTCTTCCAGTATCCAGACCGTGCGATCATCTTTTTTCCAGTATTTTAATCTAAGTACGCCGAGGTCATGCTCCATGATCTCACGTATTTTCACTTTGAGCTCTTTCTTAATCCAAATTTTACTTATCTTAGGAACATCACCAGAAAATACCTCCTGAATAAATTCTGATGGCTCCTGATAATTGCCTGTCGCGAAAACATGAGGATTAAAAAATAAACCGCAATAGAGGCAAAATAGTAGGCTATTTGTTTTCATTACATCGCTTTCAAATTAAAATTGATAAGCAAGGCCCAGATTAAATGTATCAGCAGATGTATCTGCATCAACATCATCTATGTTGATCCAGTCAAATTTGAATGCCACTTGATCAATTGGCCAATAATTGATTCCAAAACCAATACGCTCTTCTTCTTTTGTATTGCCGTAATCCAGTTCACTCCAGCGAGCAAACACACCGACTTCACCGGAGATAAAGCCCAGTGGAAAACGATAAGCCGGCTCAATGTAATAACCATACTGCGTATCGTCACCGGCAATTGAAAGCACCTTATCTAAATCCCATCTGGTATAAAGTGCGCGCAAACCTAATCCTGTCCGGTGTTTCCAGTCAACGTGACCTTCAAACAGGGTCGCGCTGTTATCTGCGATACCTGCGGTAATGTCACTTTGATACTGGAATGAACCCCCTACTTCAAGACCTGGAATCCCTGTGTATCTTAACCTTGCCGTCACCGCTGGATGATCGGCATTGGCTTCTGAAACTTTTTGCCTGCCACTACGTATATTTGTTGTCGTGCTTAATCCAGAATGTAATACAGCATCATAATTCCAGCCTGGCGCCAGTTCACCATTCAATCCGATCCCGGCTTCCCACCAGGTTGATGGGATAATTCTCACCTCTACCTCAGGTCTTTCTACACCATAGAAGGTATTGGGCTCATGGTTATAACTTACCAAACCCACAGGGAGAATATCCAGACCAACTCGCAAGCGGTGGTGATCCGTAATATCTGCCTCTATCCAGGCTTGCTCCAATTCTACCTCTCCAAGTTTACCTTCACCTGCAAGCGCATGTTCTAACTCAAGCTCTGAAAAAAATCGAATGTTCTCTGTGAACTCATGGCCAAAATACAAAATAAATCGGTGAAAATCGACTTCATCATCACCTTCCTGATTGTTATAATGCAATTCACCATAGCCGCCTATGGTGGTTCTGTCTGCCCATGATGATCCCCTCATTGAGGTTTGTGCTGTTTCGAATGCCTCAGCCGCAGCCTCAACTTCTTCGGTGGCTTCTTCAACTTTCGCCTCATTAGCAGTCACACGCTGGTCAGTGTCATCTAATCTTGCCTTAAGTTCTGCAATGAGCTTCTGTTGCTGTTGTATGGTTTCCCACATTTCTTCCACGGATGGTGTTTCAGCTCTACTGGCCTGTATGCCTGCCAGGCCCCACAGAATCAAAATACACGGGATAGTCATAAGAAGATTTTTTCTTTGAGAATTCACAAATAAAAATTGCATGTCAGCCTCTCCTGAAATTACTCAAGTTTTATGATGCGGTACAGCATACATACGCTACAATGTAATGTAAATGATAATAATTCTCATTTGCATTACTATAATATACAAATGTCTACTTGAAAACTATCTATCTATCTGATTTTTATGGTGTTTGATAAGTTATGATCATATGATAATGATCGGTACCTTGACCGTAAATGGCAAATATTCATGAGGAGAATGTAATGGACGTCACAAGCTTCATCGTATTCGGTGTTCTGGCTGCCGGGATACTCTACGCCATCATGCTTTATAACAACCTGGTATCACTGAAACATAACGTATCTAAGGCCTGGGCAAATATAGATGTCTTGCTCAAGCAAAGGCATGATGAGTTACCCAAACTGATAGAAACATGTAAGCAATACATGGGCTACGAACAGGAGACACTGGAGAAGGTAATGCAGGCCCGAGCCGCTGTTTCTTCCGCCAGAGAAAAAGGCGATGTCGCAGCATTGGGGCCTGCCGAAACCCAGCTGCGCATGGGATTGGGTAATCTGTTTGCACTGGCCGAAGCCTATCCAGACCTGAAAGCCAACGAAAGCTTTCAGCATTTGCAGGGTCGTATTTCTGGACTCGAGAATGCGATCGCCGACAGGCGTGAATTTTATAATGAAAGTGTTAACAACAATAATGTGCGAATTGAACAATTTCCGGATGTCATCATTGCCAGGAATCTTGGCTTCAGTGCTAAAGATTTACTCGAATTCAGTGAAGGGGAAACCGAGGATGTCGATGTGAAGGAATTATTTGCTTAATCATTAAATCATGACTTTTTTGCAGACAGCTTTATTAGCCCCTGCGACTAATTGGGCCAAACACAGCCCAGGTGATAATTTCTGGACCTTCGCAATTATTCTGATAATGCTCATAGTCGGCGGCTTTGTTGGTGCCTTCTATTTCTTCCTGAGAAAACGCATTATCGAAGATACCCCTACCTCAAATATACGCTCCGCTGCACAGGGCTATGTTGAGCTTTCCGGTGTCGGCAAGTTAATGGAAGGTTCCACCATTACTGGGCCATTAACTGGTATACCATGTACCTGGTATCAATATACGATTGAGGAGTATCGCAACTCAGGAAAAAACAGTCATTGGGTCACTGTAGATAAAGGCATCAGTGATAGTCTGTTTTTGTTAATTGATGACAGTGATGAGGCAGTCATTGACCCTGAAAAGGCAAATGTAACCCCGAGCACAACCGACGTCTGGTATGGCCACAGTCGCCACCCAGAACCCAGGAAAAATAGGGATGGAACGATAAAAAAGAAGGGTTTCTTCAGCAACATGGGTCGCTACCGCTATACTGAAAAACGTATGCACCCCAATGACCCACTTTATGCTATTGGTCTTTTTGACACAGTAGGTGGTGCAGGGTACGAATTTAATATAGACGGTGATGTTGGCCATTTACTCAGAGAATGGAAAAAAAACAGTGAGCAACTCCTGGCCAGCTTTGATGAAAATAAAGATGGGCAGATCAGTATGGAAGAATGGCAAAAGGTCAGGGCAACTGCGTTAAAGCAGGTACAAAACCAGTACACGGAACAGAATGCCGCAGCCCCTGTGCATATGCTCAGCAAAACCTGTGATCACAGGCGACCCTATTTACTCTCTGCACTCCCGCAATCTGATCTGCTTAAGCGTTATTCAAGGTATTCTACTTGCCTGATTATCACTTTTTTTGTTGCCGGCATGATCGCGACATGGATGATCGGGATAAGGCTTTCTGGATAAGAATATTTTTGCTTCTGCATATCATTCTTTACAATTACGTCATCGCTTACAATCCTGTCTCCTATAACATCACATTTGATAATGAATGAATTTTTGCAATGAATAACCCACTACTTTATACAGACGGCTTGCCACTATTTAGCTCAATCACGCCAACACAAATAGAGCCAGCAATCGATCATATGTTGAAGAAAAACCGCTCCAAGATTCAAGCCCTGTTACAGAGTAATGAACCCGTCAGCTGGGGAAATATACTCCAGCCCGTGGAAGATCTTGATGATCAGCTGAATCGCGCCTGGTCGCCGGCCTGTCATCTTCATTCCGTCGTAGATAATGATGAATTGCGAGAGGCCTACAATGCCTGTCTACCGAAGTTGTCAGACTACGCGACAGAAATGGGTCAAAACAAGGATTTGTACTTGGCCTACAAATCGGTTTCCGAAAGCGATGAATTTGCCTTACTGGACGATGCGCAAAGGAAAATAATAGAAAATGCCTTACGGGAATTCAGACTTTCAGGAATAGAACTAGACGAAGATAAACAACAGGAATACAAGGATATAAAAAAAGAGTTATCCCGATTACAAACCAGGTTTGAAGAAAATTTGCTGGATGCAACGCATGCCTGGACAAAGCATGTGACAGATAAGAAGTCACTGAACGGATTACCAGAATCGGCACTGGCACAGGCAAAACAAAAATCTCTCAATGAAGACAAACAAGGTTGGATATTTACACTCGACTTTCCTTCCTACATGCCGGTTATGCAATATGCGGACGATGTGGCATTACGGAAAGAAATGTATACCGCCTATATCACACGTGCCTCAGATCTGGGTCCCAATGCGGGCCAATGGGATAACTCAGAGCTCATGAATGAGATTCTCGCGTTACGCCATCGACAGGCCCAATTACTAGGCTACGAAAGCTATGCTCATTATTCACTTGTCAGAAAAATGGCCAATGACATAAACGAAGTATTGGATTTTCTGAATGACCTGGCCTCGCGATCTAAAAAAATGGCAAAGCAGGAATTAAAGGCCTTACAGGAATTCGCAAAATCAGAATTTGGACTGAGTAAATTACAAGCCTGGGACATGGCTTATTATGCTGAAAAATTCAGGCAACATAAGTATGCCCTCTCGCAGGAAGAGCTGAGACCCTACTTTCCAGCACCTCAGGTGATCGACGGTTTATTTACGATTGTTACTCGTCTGTATGGCATTGATGTGAAAGAAAGAGAGCATGTTGAAACCTGGCATGAGGATGTTCGTTTCTTTGATATCTTCGATAATACGGGATCCTTGCGTGGCGGATTTTACCTGGATCTTTACACACGCACAGGCAAACGCGGAGGTGCCTGGATGGATGAATGCATTGTTCGTAAAAGATCTGCATCTGATGTTCAAATCCCCATCGCCTACATTACCTGTAACTTCACACCCCCCATCGGTAATGATCCGGCATTGCTCACCCATGATGAAGTCATTACCCTGTTTCACGAGTTTGGCCATGGCTTACACCACATGTTGACATTGGTTGATTACCCCAGTGTGTCCGGGATTAACGGTGTGCCCTGGGATGCTGTTGAGCTCCCGAGTCAGTTTATGGAAAACTGGTGCTGGGAACGTGAAGCCCTTGATCTTATTGGCAGACATCACCAGACCGGGAAATTAATCAGTGATGATATTTTTGAAAAAATGATAGCTGCCAGGAACTTCCAGACCGGCATGCAAATGGTGCGGCAATTGGAATTCTCCCTGTTCGACTTTCGACTGCACCTGGAATACGATAGTAAAACACCTGTAGATGTGCAATCGCTACTGGATGACGTCCGACGCCAGGTCGCCGTTGTGGTTGCTCCTGAATTTAACCGATTTCAACACAGTTTCTCTCATATATTCGCAAGTGGCTACGCTGCAGGATACTATAGCTATAAATGGGCTGAAGTTCTGTCTGCAGACGCCTATTCAAAATTTGAAGAAGATGGTATTTTTAATAAACATACCGGAAATGAATTTTTGCATTCAATCCTGGAACAAGGTGGCGTAAAGGAACCGATGGAGATGTTTATTAATTTCAGGGGGCGTGAACCAAATATTGATGCCTTGCTGAAACATTCAGGTATCACGACATAAACCCGGGCTAACATGGCAAGAATAAATATGATATTTCCTGTTTCAAATTTTTGCAGAAAAGTAAGCTTACTATTTTTTCTGTTGCCACTTATTCCTGTAAATAGTCAGGCAGAAACTGTATATATCACGGACAGCCTGCTGGTTGGATTACATGAGGAAAAATCCATTGATAGCCCAATTTTGAAGGTACTTCCAACAGGCACAACGCTGGAAGTCATTAAACGTGATAATGATTTTGTTCATGTCCGCGATCCAAAGGGTGTCTCTGGCTGGATAAGTAACAACTATCTCACGACTAATAATCCTGATAAAAATGAAGGCATGGATGAAAGGACTGCTCAATCAAAAATCAGGGAATTAGAAGCTGAATTACAAAATATCAAGATACAACAGGCTAAACCCGACCAGGAACTCGTCATAAACTCTGATGAAATAGCCAAATTGAAAATTGAAAACAAAAACCTCAAACAGAAAATAAAATCTGATAAATTAAAGTCAGGTGAATTACAAGCCAATCTTGCAGAATTAAGAAATCAAATCAGCCAAGCCGGAAACAACAATAAATTAAGCAGTAAAATACAGTTACTGACCGAAAAAAACGCCGGACTGAAAGACGAGATCAAACGATTACACAATGGCAGTAATACAGAAGTATCTGGGCCAAATACCTCGACACTATCTAATCTAGTCATTGGTTCAGGGATTACACTGTTAGCTGGCTTACTACTCGGAATCCTTTTGATGGATTGGCTACAAAGACGCCGCTATGGTGGATTAAGATATTAGTACTCCTTCAATGTGATATTAACAGGCATTAATAAATATGCTACGTATCGCTACATGGAATGTAAATTCCCTGCGTGTGAGATTACCTCACGTATTGCAATGGCTTGAAACTAAACAGCCTGATATCCTCGCCTTACAGGAGACAAAGTTGACGAATGAAAATTTCCCGTTAGAAGAGATCCACAATGCTGGATATCAAGTGATCTTCAGTGGCCAAAAAACCTATAACGGGGTTGCGACGCTCAGTAAGGCAAAAGCAACTAATGTCATTACTGACTTCCCGGGTTTCGATGATCCACAGCGACGTATTCTTTGCACCAACATTGATAATGTCACAATACTCAATCTATACATACCCAATGGGGCTGAAGTTGGTTCAGACAAATACCATTACAAACTGGAATGGTTATCCCATCTACAGAATTTCACAGATACGCTTGTCAACAGATATGAAAACGTTGTATTGCTGGGTGACTTTAATATTGCCCCAGAAGATCGTGACGTCCATAATCCGGAAGCCTGGGAAGGAAAGGTGCTGGTCAGCCAGGCTGAAAGAGATGCGTTACGGTCTCTATTAGAGAACAGCCTGGTCGATTGCTTCAGAATTTTTGAGCAGGAAGAAAACTGTTTTTCCTGGTGGGATTATCGCGCTGCTGGATACCAACGGAATCTAGGTTTACGTATTGACCATATACTGGCCACAGATTCCCTGGCAGATTGTTGCACGGCATGTCGCATTGATAAGTCCCCGAGAGAACTTGAAAGACCTTCGGACCACGCACCTGTTGTTGCAGAGTTTGATATATAAAAAACCTAGATAAATTACCAACAAATTCCGGAGTGCCATATAGTCTGTTCGCTATTCATTACTGACTCTCACTAGTACTCCTTCCAGCTAATATTTCTTGCCTGAACCTATTGCCTGAACCCTTCATTTTTAATAAACTCCCTCTCCCCGTTAGCTCGATGAGACCTGAAAATGGGACTAACTCGAAAAACTACTTGAAAATTAAGCTGTTATGAAAATTGATATACACCCTGCGTACGAAGAAATTGAAGTCAAGTGTAGTTGTGGCAATACATTCAAGACTAAATCTACGCTGTCTGGGGAGCTGCATCTTGACGTTTGCTCTCAATGCCATCCATTCTACACGGGCAAGCAGAAAATGCTCGACACTGCTGGACGCGTTGATAAATTCAACAAAAAATACGGAATGTAAAAAGGATAAGGGAGACCATTTCCTTTCCAAAAAAGGCGCTCGATATGAGCGCTTTTTTGTTTGTGCTGTAATAATTTTATTATCTTTCCTTTCAAATAAGGCATATAGCGATCCTGAACCATCATGTAGTATCGGATCATCGGATGAGACGGTGGAAATCAATTACGTTATCGATGGCGATACTGTCATACTGAAAGATGGTCGCCATGTCCGTCTGATTGGTATTGATACACCAGAGATTGAGCGGGATGGCAGAAAATCAGACGAGGGGGCACATATCGCAAGAAGCTATCTGGTCTCGCTTTTACAGGGAAATAAAGACATTCTTCTGAAATTTGATTCACAACGTCTTGATCGATATAAAAGAACCCTGGCGCATCTTTTTCTACCTAATGGTCAAAACATTCAGGCTGTCTTGTTGGCGAATGGATTGGCGACACCCTTGACGATTCCTCCCAACCTGAATTTTCTCAACTGCTATCTTTATCATTCAAATCACGCAATGGCGTCACAACAAGGACTGTGGAGATTAAAACAATATAAACCCATATCATCCACCAAACTGGACAATAACACCCGTGGCTATCGTGTCATTACCGGGATGGTTGAACGCATTGGTGAAAGTCGATCATCAATCTGGATTAATCTTACAGGAAATGTCGCCTTACGCATCAAACGTGAAGATTTAGATCACTTCCGTGAGTTAGAACTTCAGGATCTGGAAGGCAAGATAATTCAGGCACGTGGCTGGATTTACAAGAATAACAATGAATTCAGGATCAGAATCAGACATGGCTCTGATATCATGCTTGTCAGGTAAATTCATATCACAAAAATTGGGAACTGTTCTCTTTAAATAAATGTCATAAAACCCGACTATGAAAAATATTTTTCAGCTAATTCTTCTACTTATATTCATCAGCATCAGTGGCTGTGCGGTTAACCCGGCGACCGGGGGTCGGGATCTTGTCCTGATGTCGGAACAAAGTGAGATCGCCCTTGGACGTAAAACGCATAAAGAAATACTTCAGCAATACAGTGTTTATAATAATCCCGAACTCCAGGCCTACGTCACTGGCATCGGTGAAGAGCTGGCAAAAAATAGTCATCGTAATAATTTAATCTATCGATTTACCGTACTCGACAGCAAGGATGTCAACGCCTTCGCATTACCGGGTGGCTATATCTACATTACACGTGGCCTGCTGGCTTATCTCAACTCTGAAGCTGAGTTGGCTGCGGTACTCGGCCATGAAATTGGTCATGTCACGGCAAGACATTCAGTCAGACAATATAGCGCAACACAGCTAACAAACGTTGGCGTGACCCTGGCTGCGATATTCATCCCGGGCATGAATCAGGTGGGTAGCCAGCTGATGCAGGTACTCGGCACTGTATTACTCAGGGGCTATGGCAGAGAGTATGAGTTAGAGGCCGATAAACTGGGGGCAGAATATGTGGCCAGAACGAATTACGGCGCAGAGTCCATGCTGGATGTGATACGAGTTCTGAAAAATCAGGAAATATTTGAAAAACAACGTGCCAAATCAGAGGGTCGCGAACCACGCATTTACCACGGTCTATTCTCCACGCACCCGGATAATGACACACGTCTGCAAGAGATTATTGGTTATGCCGAGAAATACCAGAATAAAACCGGGACCAAAAAAGGAGAAGAGGTATTTCTGAGCAAGATTGATGGACTCATATTTGGAGACGGTCCGCAACAGGGCATCACCCGAGGCAATAATTTTTATCACGAGCAACTGGATATCAGCATCGCATTCCCTGAGAAGTGGAATGTCACAAACCTGCCTGATAAGCTTATTATCACTGCCCCTCAGGGTGTCGCGACCCAACAGATACTTGTTGAGGATATTAACAAAAGAATCTCTCCCAGAGAGTTTATGATTCAACGACTCGGCCTCAAATCCTTGAGAAACGACAAGCCGCTGAGTATAAACGGCCTGGATGCTCACACGGGCATCGCAACCATAAACACAGGAAGTGGAAAACGAGCTGCCAGATTTACGGTGATTTATTTCAATCAGCAGGCTTATATTCTGGTTGGCGTAAGCAAAGACCCTAAGGCGATGTCCCATTATGATGCCGCGTTTATGGAGACGGCCAGAAGCTTCCACCAAATGACACAGAATGAACGCTTGCTTGCAAAACCACTTCGTCTAAAAATCGTCAATTCGACCAGCGAGACAAATTTCAAATCATTGGCCCAACAATCTCCGCTGGAAAAATATCAGGAAGAAAAACTTCGCCTTTTAAATGGATTATATCCGCAGGGAAAAGCCAATTCGAAAACCCTGCTAAAAATCATCAATTAGCCCGATTTCAGAGCATATAATTATCTTAAGTTAGCTTGTTTGTTTAAGCTATTTTCTGGCTTTTCCTAGATAAGCTATTGCTGTCATTAACAATCGAATATTATCCACAGTTTCTGTGGATAACTCTGTGCATGATATGAGTACAGCGTCTTCCAAATGGCTTAATTATTCACTTTGTTACAAATCTGTTAATTTTTAACCGATTTTATATTATCCATATATATCAATAAGTTACACGTATTATTGCGGTTCATGGCCATTTTTAGATGATTGAATTGCCATCAGCCAACAGCAAGCCCCATAATTGTGCATAAACAGATCCGAAATGCGCTTTAATTTGATGCCACTCTGAACTTTTGAACATCATTTTAGTCCTAATTGCAAGTGAGTTTTCCTGCCCTTCCTCCTTTGGGCAGGTGCAGAATCCCGGTCTCCCCAGCCGGGTAATCTTGGCCCCGGTATGCACTCCCTCCCCTTGAAGCACCGGGGCCTCTTTATTTTAGCCAAAATGACATTCCCGGAATTAAATTTCCGAGGAAAATCAATCTGATACAATCAATTGGGAAAATCAGTGATATTCAAACCACCGATCAAGGACTTCCCTTGCTTCCTCGGCACCCGTCCGTTTCAGAGCAGAAAACAATTGAATCGAAATTAGATCATTATTCATGCGCCGTTTCATCTGCTGCAACAGGGACATCCCTGCACCACGAGAAAGTTTATCTGATTTATTCAACAGGATATGCGTGGGGAGGCCTACCTGGCAGGACCAATCGAGCATCTGCTGATCTCCCGGTTTCAAAGGGTGCCTGATATCCATGATGAGGACCAGTCCTGATAATGCTCTTCTCTCCTGGAAATACCGGTTCAGTGTTGACCCCCAATGCTTGCGCAGTGTAACAGGGACCTTTGCATACCCATATCCAGGGAGATCTACCAAACGTCTCTCATCATCCACAACAAAGATATTCATCTGTTGAGTCCGGCCAGGTGTTTTACTGATACGCGCCAGCTTTGAATTACCTGTAATTACATTCAGTACGCTGGATTTGCCAGCGTTTGATCTCCCCGCGATCGCAATCTCAGTGCCACTATCTTCAGGCAATTGCCTGATTTCATGTGCGCCCATGAGAAATCTAACCTTGTTATAGTGGTTTTTTGACAAATTTTGTCTCCAAAAGCAGTCCCCGTAAGTAGTAATAGTACACGTCAGTGCTGATATTGAGTAAAATGCGCACTCATGGTTAGTCTGCCAACGGTTCAGCAAGTCAAGCCGATTCGTTCAATAGACTTTAAGAGCGAAAAAATAACATTCATTCTCAGGATTCAACAGTCATTATGAAAAATGCTTTAGCC
>Ga0209997_10000462_pt1 | contig 13463 bp, 14 predicted proteins | sample CR04metaG_FD_182079 | JGI IMG/M metagenome (GOLD analysis project Ga0209997, IMG submission 182079) | Deep subsurface microbial communities from Mariana Trench to uncover new lineages of life (NeLLi) - CR04 metaG (SPAdes) (version 2) | ecosystem: Environmental > Aquatic > Marine > Ocean trench...
ATCTACTCAATGACCGGGATAATTAAATCTCGAAAATTTCAAGAGACGACTACGTTAATTCTAAATGACGTCGCAGAGATAGTTCTAAAGTGGAATTTAGGCAAAATGACAAACAATGAGGCAATGACGAAGATTAACAAGGCCTTTGCAAAGCAAGATTTCTTTAGTTAATAGCAATTTTATCAAAAAATTGCAAGTCAGAATAGTGTTTGGGAAATATTACAAACAATTTCTTATGTGTTAATCAATATATTATAATATCAAGCAAGGATTACACCATTTGTCATACCAGGTAGTTGTGTTTCGTTTGTTTCCTTGTTTTTTTATTTTGATTTTAATCTAGTTTAAGTTAGGTTTTTTTCGTGATTTTGAGGCTATAATCATTTCAACCTCCCTTCTATGTTCAGAACAATAAAGCTCTAGGTCTTTACATGCAGGACAGTTTAGATACTTTCTATAATCAATTGATTCTATATCAAATTCTAAGGGATTTACTCCATCCCACCATTTTTCTGCCATAAAATTGCAGAAAATTTCATCCCTTATAGATCATTCTATCAAATTGTACTGGAAAAAGGGAGATCAGATCGATATGATCTTCTTACAATTCAAACATTTTACCTTTACATTTCCATCGTCAAGACGTTCAAATTTTTTTGATCCACAGTTAGGGCAAATTGGACAAGCCCTTAATCCTTTCAATTAAAACTCCTGCGGCTTTGTTTCAGTTTTGAAGATAATTTTGATTCTACTAACCCCATTGATTTTTTTAATTATTTGTGCAACAGAAAAAGTGACTAGTTTTTCCCACTCACCATCATTTGCAATCATTTGTCTTATTTTGGTAGCATTAAACTGTTTTCTATCAAGGAATTTAGGAGAAACAACTGTATAGCCAAAATCAGATAATAACATTACGACATAATCATTTCCACTGTAAACTTTGTCAAAATTGGGTAACGATGATTTTAGGTAAGATGCCCAAGTTGCTACATTGAATTGGTTTTCAATTGCAACTATGTAACATTTACCTAAATCTATGTTATTTTCTTTCAAAGACTGATGAATCATTTCAATTCTTTCTCCTGAAGTGAAAGGATCCTTTTCAATGTAATTAAATTGGGAGCCAGTTAAGGTAATTATTACTTCGTCACATTCGTCTAGAATCTGTTTTACTAGTTCTAAATGGCCTAAATGAAAGGGTTGGAATCTACCCATCATTAAACCGCGCATATCTATAGATAGATTCTCGTTTAATTAAATGTGAAAATTTCGTTTAGGTATTAATTATTGTGTATTTTAGTATAGAACGGTCATCTACTGGACTATTATCGCATTTCATTACAAATCCATGTAAATCTACAAGTAGTTTTGCTTTCCCAGTTTTTTTATCATAGAAACTAAAATTAAACATGTTTTGATCTATTACCCCACATACTGTTTGTTCAGCCATTTCTCCATCATATCTTTGGTCTAGAGTTATCGCAATAACAGAATTTTCTTGAACTCGAGCGTCTTCAATAAAATAGATATTTCTTGACTGGTGTGGGCACCAACCACTCAAAAATGCCTCAATCATGTTTCTGTCACTACAGTCAATATCCGTTACTGGGTAAAGTTCAGTAGAGTAAACTTTTGCTGGTTCTTCAAGGGAGTTGATTCTTGATTTTAATTCCTCGACCTCATCTTTTAACTGAATAATTAAAGCTACAGAATTACTTGTAGATGGAGTTAATGAATGTGTTTCATCAAGAATTAAACTATATTTTAAAGCCTGAAAGAAATTAAATAGTATATTCAATGGATTTGATGTATTCTCGTTAGATTCAACTGCAAAAACAGCAGATACTGAAGTAACTATCCCAATGCCCAATGCTAGAACCATGACAAGCATGATTCGAGACTTTTGCCCCATAAAGGAACTAGAGGAGATATTTTACTAAAGCAGGAAGGAAAATTACCCCAAGAATGGGTTCCATAGTGGCCAAAATATCATAAGATTTTTCCATGCCCTAAAATCCGTACCGTTGAGGATTCTGGTTTTAAAATTACACAAATTTCGTTTTTATCACATACAACTGGCTTATCAAATTCTAAAACAAGCGGTTCGATAGATTTGAATTTTGCAGATTTAATTTGCATTCCAATACTTGCAAGACACATTTGGTTTTCAGCTATAGGATTTTTGTAAAATGGATTTTGTTTAAAGTCAAGTTTTATTTCAGTTTGAATGTTTTGGGAAAAATCCTCACAAAGATAATCACCCCTGCTAACTTCATCAACTTTCACGCCTTTTACTGATAATCCAACTCTAGCTGGGGATGTTGCTTCTTCAACTGGATCATCGTGCATTTGAATTGATTTGATCATTACATCTTTACCGCTAGGATATAATTTTAAATTGTCATACTGTTTTAGTTTTCCTTGAAGAACTTTTCCTAGAACAACAGTTCCTACTCCTTTAACATCAAAGCAATGATCAATTACAATTTTTGTTTTGCCTTCATTTGATATTGGAGCTATTTTGTTTATTTCTTGTTTAATATCTGAAGAGTTAACGCGTTTGTATCGCTCTAGTACAGTTCCTTTGATCATTGCAAATAATCTATTTTCATCAACTTCATATGTATGGCTTAGGATTCCGTCTGTTTTTTTTAACATGTCTAATGCTATAATCTGTTCTCCAGTAAACTTGTCTAAAGATGCAACATAGAAGATCACGTATTCTGCCAAGTTAATTGCTTGAAATAATGGGTGAATTTTATCAGGAAATCCATTTGGCGTTACCCAAGTTCTAATAATATCTGACTCTTTTTTATCAAATAGAGTTACATCTGTAGAAGTTCCCTTTTTGCCAAAATCATTTGCAATTGTTTGCTCTCCTAATACGACAAAATTAATTGATTTCATAATATTTTTTATCTAAATAGATTTCATATTAAGCGTATTCTTTAGATTATTTTTTTTTGTAAACAAATCAAGGAGACTGTCTTACTACAACAATAGTAATTCTCAGCCTAGGCCAACTTCATAAATTATTTTATTGATAATTTTATTTTCGTCACCAGATTTATCAAATGAGACCAACAATACACCGTCATCAAGAGCAAATGTAGCTCGTTTCTGATTCTCATATGCTATGACACTATACATCAGCTGACCCAGTTTTTCCTTACCTTGAATATTTTCCATTGCAAAAAGTATCTGTTTTGAGACTGAAAATTCGGTTTTAAGCTCATCAAAAAAAGGTGCATAGCCTGGCTTGTACTGGCCAGCTAAAATCTGACCATCCCTAGTAGAAATTCCTGCAAATCGTATAGTATCATCTATCTCAAGTATTTTTTTACACTTTTCCTCATTAGATATTTTAGAGAATTTCTGGTCAACTTTATCTATTTCTTCAAACTCTCGTTTTGATGATGTTTCTCGTAAACGTGCCATTCTCATTCACCAGTATTAGGAAAGTTTTGAAGACCAGATAATAAGTGAAACTACACATTATGCAAATTTCATGGAAAAGATTTTAACATAATACAATAACTTGCAAACCTATGATTTTTTGCAAAAATTCGTTTTTGTTTGAACTTTTTAACAGTTTTTCCTAAAGATCCCATATAACCTAGCGGGTTTTTTACCAGACCATCCAGATGAGATTGTCTTAAAACTTCATCGGTAGGACAGTAATAGTTTATTACTTTATTTTTTACAATTTTTTGTAAAGCTTTTCCTGATTTGTTTGATTGAGCAAAATTATTTTCTAGAGAAGAGCCAAAAAAATATACAGATTCTATTAGACCATTATTCTTAGAGCTAGTCGCAAGTTTTTTAATTGTACTGCGAATAACTTCTGTTCCTAGAGAATGACCAATCAATCGAATCCTAGTGATTGGGTTTTTTTTCTTAAAATCAATTACGAATCGTGATAAATTATATCCATTTTGTTTTGCAATTTTTTGTCCAACTCGTAAAGCGCGGGCTTCGGATTTTTTTAAATGTGCACCCTTTGTGTTAGAGTCATAGCTAAATCCAATTACTGGATGCACATATCCTAATTTTTTTAATCTTCTCTTAGCTAAAATGACCTTCTCAATTGCACCTTTCTTATCATTACGCAGTCCGTGAATCATTATAACAAGTTCTTTTGCACCATTTAATTTTGTAAAACTTTTTTTTGGATAAAGGTAGTAAGAGTTTTTTCCAAGTTTTACACCAGTGGATAGATCATAATAGCCTCTAGTTGAAATTCTAGCAATGTTTGCATGAATAGACTTCAACTTAGCTTTGCTTTCCCAGTTTTTCCTTGTGAGTTTTTATGTCAGAGGATTCCACTTTAGCAAACAGTGGTGAAGGTTCTCCCAACTTGTGTTCACTAGTTATTGTAATATCTGAAATTGCTTGCCATCTTTGCTCTGAAACATTTCCAGACATACCCAGTTGAGACCAGATTTTTTGAGCAGATTCAGGAATAAAGGGATAAAGAGCAATTGAGAGGCTTTTTACTGCATTTACAGATAAAAATACGCATGTGTTAGTCCCTTTTTCTTTTTTCCAGGGCTCTTTATGCTGAAAATATTGGTTAAAGTGTGCAGAAAACTCTAGAATTTTTTTTAAGGCTCTATCTAAATGATTTTGCTCCATAAGGGTTCCAACATCTTTGGAAAAGTTTTCGATCTTGTCTTGTGCATCTTTATCTAATTGATCAGGTTCATCAGAATTTGGAATTTTCCCATCAAAACTTTTTACAGTAAAGCCTAGGGCTCTATTAACAAAGTTGCCTAGATTACCAATAAGCTCCGAATTAATTTTTGTTTCAAATGCATCCCAATCAAAATTAATATCATCTTGAGAGTATGGATTAATTGAAATCAGATAAAATCTCAAGTAGTCAGCTGGATAATGATTTAGAAATTCTTTTAATCCGATATACCAGTTTCTGCTTTTTGAGATCTTTTTTGCTTGTAAAGTTAGATGTCCTCTTGTAGGAATATAATCAGGTAACTTGTATTCTTGTCCTATTCCAAGTCTCATTGCAGGCAAAAACAAAAAGTGATGATAAACAATATCTTTTCCAATAAAGTGGTAAATGTCAGCAGAATTCCAAAATTCCTTACCATCAATTCCTTTATTGTTTAGAAATTTGAGTGTAGATGAAATGTAAGCAAGATGATTATCAAACCAACCATAAAACACTTGTCCTGAAGATCCAGGTATTGGTACGCCCCAGGAAATATCTCGGGTGATATCCCAGTCAATTAAACCTGATTTTATCCAATTTTGTACATACTTTTTAACATCTTTTTGAAGATATGGAGCATTATCTAAATATTCACTAAGCTGCTCAGAGAAATTTTTTAGTTTGAAAAAGTAATGAGTGGTTTTTTCTTTAACTGGAGGTTGACCGCACAAAGAACAGTGAGGATTACCAATTTCTTCTGGAACTCGACCACATTTTTCACATAGATCCGAATACTGTTCTTCTGCTTTACAATATGGACATGTACCTATCACATATCTATCTGGAAGAAATTTTTTGTCATTATTACAATAGAATTGAACAATTTCAGACTCGTAAATATGACCAGCCTCTTGTAGTTTTTTAAAAACATATTGAACAAATTCAATATTTTCTGGTGAGCTAGTTTTATAGAAAAAATCAAAGGCAATATTTAAAGCAGAAAAATCATCATAATCTCGTTTATTCCAGTATGCTACATACTCTTCAGGGGTTTTTCCCTCTTTTTCAGATTGAATAAGAATTGGCGTACCAAAATCATCTGAAGCACAAATGTAATAAGATTCAACACCGTTTTGCTTCAAAAATCTCGTCGTAACATCTGCTGGAAGATAAGTAGAAGCAACATGTCCTAGATGAATTTCTCCATTTGAATAAGGCAATGCGCTTGTAATGATGGCTTTTTTTTGCATTCAATCATGGTTTGACGCTTAACTATACTTGAAGGTATAGCTTGAAAACTTTCTAACGGTAACTATGTCCTTTGTAATTATTAATACTAGAAAACACTCCGCACAAAAAGAGTATTTTTCAAAGGCACGAAATTGAGAGGTGCTATGTGCGGAGCATCAATATTATAAATATAGTTTGTAGATATACCATTTACGTATTTACGAATCTAGATTAGCTGTTCCAAGTTTATGTTCTGTACTATGAAATTTAGTTCCAACTGTTCATGTATGTTACTTGCTCTTTTGTGAGCTTGTCGATTTTTACATTCATTGCTTTTAAGGCATCAAATGCAATCTGCAAATCAATTTCTTTTGGAACAGGAATTACTTTATTCTTCATTTTTTTATGATTTTTAAGAATATACAAAATTGATCCTAGTTGATTTGAAAAAGATTGTGCCATAACTTCAGCTGGATGACCCTCTGCTGCAACTAAGTTTGCAATTCTACCTTGACCTATAAGATAAATTTTCTTTCCATTTTTTAGTATGCATTCATCAAGATTTGGTCTAACTTCTCTTACAGATTTAGATTTTTTAAGTAAAAAGTTTGCATCAACTTCTACATCAAAGTGACCAACATTTCCAACAATTGCTCCATCTTTCATCTTTAAGAGATGTTCTTTTCTAATTACACTAGTCATGCCGGTACACGTGACGAAAATATCACCAATTTTTCCTGCTTGTGCCATAGGCATTACATCAAAACCATCCATGTGTGCTTCTAGTGCTTTTACTGCATCAACTTCTGTAACAATAACTTTTGAACCCATACCATGAAAACGTGCAGCAACGCCTTTACCTACCCATCCATAGCCAACTACAACTACACGTTTTGACGCAAACATCAAATTCATTGCTCTAAGATATCCATCAATTGTGCTTTGACCCGTGCCATATCTATTATCAAACAGATGTTTTGTATCAGCATCATTTACAGCAATTACAGGATAACGAAGTTTACCTTGTTTTTCAACTGCTTTAATTCTATTAACTCCAGCAGTAGTTTCTTCAGTAGCTCCTAGAATTTTTAATGATTGATTTTGTTTCCCAAAGTGAGCCAATATGTTCAAATCCGAGCCATCGTCAGTGAGAATATTTGGTTTATGATTTAGTACTTGTTGTATACACCAATTATACTCTTTTACAGTTTGACCAGACCAAGCATACATGTGAATTCCTTGTGATGCTAAAAATGCGGCAATATCATCTTGTGTTGTTAGTGGGTTTCCTCCACATGCTGCAACTGTAGCCCCAAGCTCTTTTGCGCCAATTAGTAAGACAGATGTTTCTTTTGTAATGTGTAAGCAAAATCCTAACGTGACTCCTTTAAGTGGCATTGATTTTTTTAATCTGTTTAGTGTATTATCTAGAATTTGCATATGACTTCTTGCCCATTCATATGATAATTTTCCTTGTTTGGCAAGTTTTTTGTTCTTTATCTTACTCAATATTTCACCACAGTCGAATCGTATTATAAAATCCTATCAAACAACTATAAGAGAATCTAAATATGTAGCAGATTTAGTTAATTTTTAGATGGTTTGGAAAAAAGTAGCCGAAAAAGGATCAATTGCAGCAGGAAAAGGAAGAGAATTCTCAATTGATGATAAAAAAATCGCAATATTTAATCAAGATGGATATCATGGAATAGACGCAATTTGTGTTCATCAAGATGGCCATATTGCACCTGGTAAATTAGACGGGGATATTGTAGAATGTCCTCTTCATTTATGGCATTATAACATCAAGACTGGTAAACTAATGGATTATCTAAAAGATGTCACACTTCAAACTTACAAAGTTGAAGTAAGAGACGATGGAATCTACGTAGAAGTTTAATCCCCTACTTAGATTTGTCATTTGACTTACAGTCTAAGGGTTTTAACTAATTTTACTACGCTGGAGATGGATGAGAGATACAGCAAATGATGATGTTCAGGATACAGTGCATGTCCTATCAACACTATTAGAAATCTACCAAATTAGTCAAATTATTAGTTTTTTGTCTGTACAAAGCTGGACATATGTTTGGATATAATACACCTATTTGGAATGATATTGAAAACATTTGGAGTTAGAGCGATTATTTCATGCACAAGAATCAAAAAAAAATCTTGGAGAATTTCGTCCTAAACTAGTTCTTTCATTGGTTTTTCTTTTAACAATTTCATATATAATATCTCCAAATGAGGTATTTGCACAAATGGAATCGATGACAATTGAAGGTCCCAATCATCCGTTTGTAAATTCTGTTTTTAATGTTTATGTAGATGTAGAAGGAGTATCAAGAGCTACTTATGGCATTTTTAGAATGGTTATGACGATATATGAAAAAGATAGTGGTAAGGAAATGGTAGCTGTTCCAGATTATCTTCTTAGTGGAATAAACACTATACAAATTAACATGATCCCAGATAGAAATACTGAACCTTTCAAAGAAGGTATTACTTATGTTTTAAAAATTCAACACGTTAACATAATTTCTCAACATGAATTTATTCCTATTAAAATTACATATGATTAACTAATTGAAAATAATACATTCAATGTACTAGAAATTAAATAATACATTAAGTAGAAATTTCTTTTTGGTTACGATTCATTATCGCCTGAACCAACGCCATCAACAATTTCTACTGTAATGGTATTTAGTTGGGATGAAAACTCATTTGTGACAACAGATTCATTTTCATCAAAGGCATAATCTTGCAAGGTAGTAAGCCCTACAGCGAATGCTAATACTAAGAAAAAAATCAAGACGAACTTTCTTGATTTCATAATTATAGTAAAAATTATGACCATAATAGAAGATGTGTGTTTGAATTACACGATCTTGCTTGAATTTCCCTGAGAAATGAGGATTAAATGAAAATCACATATCATTTTGAAAAATAGTAGATTAGCCATAATTTTTATGTTTAACCAATCTAAAATGAAAAATAATGAATGAAGAAATCCTTAAGGAAGTTACAAATCAAGATTATTCTTCTATAACAAAAAAAATAGAAGATTTCCTCAAGTATCAAGTTTCAATTAGTAAAACTAATGGGGTAATACTTGGAATGAGTGGAGGAATTGATTCTGCTGTAATTACTTTTCTTTGTTCAAGAGCATTAAAAGAAAAAACACTTGTATTGGTAATGCCAGACTCAAAAATTTCGCCAAATGAAGAAACCGAAGAAGCACTAAAGATTATTGATGACCTTGGGATAGATTACAAATTACTTGACATTAATTTAATAGTTTCAGAATATTCAAAGTATTTAGAACCAAATGAACATGCGTTAGGAAATTTAAGAGCTAGAGTGAGAGCAAATTTACTATACTATTATGCTAATTCTAAAAACTTGCTGGTAGTAGGTTCTAGTGATAAAAGTGAATTCTTTATTGGATATTTTACAAAATTTGGAGATGGAAGTTCAGATATTCTTCCTATAGTTTCACTTTATAAAACACAGGTAAGAGAGCTTGCAAGACATCTTGGAGTACCTGAATCAATTATCGTAAAAAAGAGCAGCCCAAACTTGTGGTTAGGCCATATTGCAGAAGAAGAAATTGGAGTACAATATGAAGAAATCGATTTAATTTTGTATTGTATTATAGATAAAAAATTATCAGTTGAAGAAACGGTTAAGACTACAAATATTGATAAAAATACTGTTGATAAAATCTATCAATTATACAAAACCAGCGAGCATAAGAGAAAAACTGCAGCTAAGCTCTGATAAATTAAGGTAAAAAAGAGATGAAGATCCAAGATACATTAAGTAAAAATGAAAAAGAGTTAGACACTTCTAGCAAAGTTAGGATCTATGTATGTGGGGTAACCGTTTATGACGAGTCTCATATTGGCCACGCAAGAACCATAATTGTGTTTGATGTTTTACGTAGGTATCTAGAATCAAAAGGAATCGAAGTGGAGTTTATACAGAATTTTACTGACGTCGATGATAAAATCATCAATAGGGCAAAACGAGAAAACATACGTACATCAGCAATTAGTTCTAGATATATTGATAATTATTATAATGATTTTGATGATCTAAATGTTCTTCGCGCAACAAAATATCCCAAAGCCACAGAACACATTCAAGATATGCAGAATCTAATCCAAAGTTTAGTGGATAAAAATATCGCATATACTTCTAAGAATGGAGTTTATTTTTCTGTTTCAAAGTTTCCTCAATATGGAAAGCTATCAAAGAAAAAAATTGATGAACTTTTATCAGGTGCAAGAGTAGAAATAGATGAGGCAAAAAAAGATCCGCTTGATTTTGCACTCTGGAAGTTTTCAAATGATGATCCATCTTGGGAAAGCCCGTGGGGAAGAGGAAGACCTGGTTGGCACATAGAATGTTCAGTCATGAGCATAAAATACTTGGGAGAAAATTTTGAGATTCATGGTGGTGGAAGGGATTTAATTTTTCCTCATCATGAAAATGAGATTGCTCAATCAGAATCACATACATCACAACCATATGCAAAAATTTGGATGCACGTAGGAATGATTACAATCAATGGAGAAAAAATGTCAAAATCAAAAGGGAACACCAAAACAATAAGACATGTACTAGAAAATTTTGGTGCAAATATTATTAGATTATTTTGTTTGTCTGGCCATTATTCAAAACCAATTGATTATTCAGAAGATTTGTTACAAGAAAATATTACAAAATGGAGACAAGTTGAGTCATGTTATTATGAAATGAATCTTGCACAAGGAGATGGCTCTACTGATGAAATTAAAAAAATAATTTCAGAGTGTCAAAATGAATTTGATGATGCATTAGAGAGTGATTTTAACACACATCTTGCGTTATCTGCATTTTTTAAATTTGTAAATAAAATTAACCAATTAGCTGCATCAGAGACAATTACAAAATCTATTTCAGCTTTAGCAATTCCTACTTTTGAAAAAATGATTAGTATTCTTGGATTAAAAATTCCAAATATTACTAAAGAAGAAATTAATTCAATAAATGAGATGATACAAAAGCGTGAATCCCTTAGAGTAGAAAAAAAATTTCAAGAAGCTGATAGAATCAGAGACCAAATTTCTGAGATGGGAATCGAGTTAATAGACCATAAAAATAGAACTACCTGGATGAAAAAAGAAAAAATTCAATACGAGCATCATTAAAGCAGAAATTTGCATTTAGTGTAACAAGTTTGCCTAAATTACAAACAATTTACTACCTAAGAAAAGAAAAAAGAGAATTCTGACAGTAAAGCATGAAGCTGCTGACCTTTGTTTTTTGCATGATTTTTGGTCATAATAAAATTCTAGGTTCAGGAAGTGATGGAAGAGTTTCGATACATCATACAACATGTACTCAATGTCAAAAAAAATGGGTTACAAAAAAACTTGTCAGTACACATAAAATTAAATTTAAAAAATATGAAATCAAAATGAGGGCTCAAGGTCAAAAAATAGTTATTAAAGCAATACACGAAGAAATCTTACTTAAAATACCAAAAGTAAATTTCTATGCGTTATAAAAATCAGAAAATATTTAGTTTACTTACTACATGTCGTTTGATTGTTAATAGTGCAACTATTGGCATTACAAAATACATTCCTACGTTTAACAAAATAATTCCTATTCCATAAGTTAGAACTTTACTCTCTGTATCCATATCTACATGATTTAGAATTGAAAGAGATGTAAGTAAAGGAGTAAGAGTTATCTTTACAACTTCTTTGAATATTGGATTTTGTCTTTCCCAATCAGCTATTGTTGGAGAAAAGGAATAGTAGAACTGGTTGAATCCAGTCATGAATGTTTTCCCAGAATTTGTTTGAAGAAGAGAATTATCTCGTAATTCACGAAGTGATTGAACTTGAGGAGAAATTTCTGAACCATATGCAGCTGTTGCAATCAAACATCCACCCCTAGATTGTTTTTCTGCTTCACAATATCCATCCACTAAAATAGTTCCAGGTCCACAAGTACCTATTTGTAGCTCAGGTTCCTCTACGCCAACTGCTTCATATATGGTATAATCAGAAAAATTTTCATCAAACCATTCTTTGTATGTTGGTTCATTGTTGTATCTATCAATGTAATATTGGGGATCAAGTGTAGTATCTATGAAGGATAGAATTGGTTTTTCTGACTCATCTTCAGTAAATGTTCCTGGAATTGCTAACTCTATAGCGTCTTCAATTGTATAATCTGGAAAGTTTGTATCAAACCAGTCTTTGTATGCTATCTCGTCGTAGTATCTATCAAGATAAAATTGCGCACCCTGTTTTGGATCAACAAAGTCTGGAATATTGGATACAGTTTCTTTCTCCTCAGGTTGAGGTGTCACACTTGCAGTAGCTGACGAGGTACTCAGACCAATTGAGTTAATTGAATATACTTTATACTGATAATTCGTACCTGCAATCACACCAGTGTGAGTATATTGAGTATTTTTTCCAATATTAGATTCGAGAATTTTGTAGTTGCCAGTTCCTTCCTTTACCTCAATTTTGTAGCCTGTAATTGATGTACCCCCATCATCAGATGGCTGTTTCCAAGAGAGGTTAATTTGAGTAGGAGAGACCGCTGTAGCTTTTAGTGATCTTGGAGGACCAGGTTTTTCTTTAGATTGTGGAGGAGAGGAACTTGTAGATGGAATTGTAGATGCTTCATTAGAAGGACCGCTAGTACCAGCTGGATTAATTGCATAAACTTTGTATGAATATTGAGTATCGGTAGTCAGCTCTAAATGAGAATATGTCCTAGTAGAACTATCAGTATCTTGTTGAAGAGTAATATATTTAGCATTTCCAACTTTTACATCTATCCTATATCCAGTAATTGAAGTTCCGCCATCCTTATCTGGATAATTCCAACCAAGATCAATTTGGATTGGAGATATTGCAGTTGCGGTCAAACTTTGTGGTGGACTTGATACACTAAATTTTGATGGGGGTTCAGATTCTAAAGTAGGAGTAGCAGATGCAGAGTCTGAAACAGCAGAGCTTGTTCCAGTATTGTATCTCGCTTTTATTACAAAGGTGTATGCTTTATCAGTTTCAAGTCCAGTTACAGTATAGCTAGTTTGTGGAGTACTTGTGTCTGTAATAGTATCAAGAACACCTGATAAAAATTCTTTAAAAATTGTGTAACCAGTAATTGTTCCAAATGTTTGTGATGGTGCAGACCATGTAAGAAGTATTGATGTAGGAGATATATCATCAGCTTGTAAATTAGTTGGTACTATAGTATGCTCTGGCTTACCATTTGCAAAACCAGATGGAGAGCTTGTTCCTTCAGGATTTTTTGCGTAAACACGATAAGTGTAAAGCGTTCCAGGAGTTAGATCAGTATGAGTATAAGTTGTTACCAGACCAGTAGTAGTTAATAGAGTATAATCTCCTGAGGAAGTTTTGAATTCAATTTCATAGCCTGTTACATCAGGGCCGTTATTTGGAGTTGGCTCTTTCCAAGACAAAATTATTTCAGTAGGACTTCCAGCAACTGCCTTTAGACTTTTAGGAGGATT
>Ga0209997_10000467_pt1 | contig 13421 bp, 16 predicted proteins | sample CR04metaG_FD_182079 | JGI IMG/M metagenome (GOLD analysis project Ga0209997, IMG submission 182079) | Deep subsurface microbial communities from Mariana Trench to uncover new lineages of life (NeLLi) - CR04 metaG (SPAdes) (version 2) | ecosystem: Environmental > Aquatic > Marine > Ocean trench...
CCTTGTATCGCGCCCGTTGATCTTGGTAGCGATAACCGGCATGAGCTAGTTACCTGCGGAGGTACTCCGCCTCCCCCTTCTCCGAAGGGGGCCGGGGGGCTTCTTCCTTAGATTTTTTCAGGAGAGGCGTGAAGGCCTTCAAACCCAAGGCAGAAACTCTAACTTAATTGCACATTATCCGATCCTGGCACTTTAAGGCTGAAGAAATAGAGGGCGGATTTATATCACACGCAGAAGTGGCCCCGAGCTACAATAATTAATCGATATTATTTTTTTTTGCCAGGTTGGTGAGGCCGGTCCAGACGTACCAGAGGGAGGTCCCAATCATCCCGATCCATCCCATGCTAAAGGTGGTCTTGGCAATTTGGGTGTCGACCGTCCATAAATCCCAATGGTTGAATAAATTTAACCAGTCATGGCTTTGATAGGGGTCCAAATTACCTATCAAGGGGAGAAAAGGATCACGCGCGTCCGCCATATAAATGGCCACTCCCAGAAAATTAATAAACATCCAGACCAACCCGAAGGCATATCCCGAAGCGTCCCGGCGAGACCAGAATGAGGCTGTCACAATGAAAGGAACGAGCACCTGGTTGAGACTTCCGCCCAGGATTGCCAGAGTGCGATTCCCAAATATCCCGAAGATCCAATGTCCCGCCTCATGAAACATCAGGTTCACTCTAGAGATCATGCTTAAAAGCATAGAATTCCCCGCATTTGAGGGAGGATATAACTGGTAAAGCGGTTCCCGAGACAAAAGGAAAAATAAATACGCAAAAAATAAAGTCAGCGTAATGACCCCATATTTGGGAACGGGTTTCCAGGGGGCCTTAAACGTATCCCAAACATAAACCTGAAGAAAACCTTTCAAGGAATTTGGGGATTCCCCATTCAGGGATCCGCCGGATTCGGTATCGGTTGTTTCGGATGCGGTCTTTTTTTGAAGAGCCCGCTCTCTTTGTTTCTTCTGGATGGCGTAAAATTTTTCAAAAACGACTCCGCATTGTGCGCATTCCACTTTGGAGGTCTGGGAGTGTCCACATTTGGGGCATTTCATTATCGGCCTCAAATTATATAAGTTTCGTTAGAGATCCAAGTGACCTCCCTCTACAGGCTGTACCACTTTATCTGCTCTCTCAGGTTAAAGCCCGGAAGCTGGACTGACAACAGATTTTCCACCGGTGAAGCACCGGAGCTAAATTTTCACGACTCAATACTCCTCTCCCCTCACGGGAAGCACCCACAGGGTGACGGGCAGAGTGAGGGGCCGGGCAAGGCCCGGAGCAAATTTTTAGAAACCTTGTATCGCGCCCGTTGATCTTGGTAGCGATAACCGGCATGAGCTAGTTACCTGCGGAGGTACTCCGCCTCCCCCTTCTCCGAAGGGGGCCGGGGGGCTTCTTCCTTAGATTTTTCAGGGGAGGTGCGGAGGCCAGCGTGACGCTGGACTCAGATGATTAAAGAATGTCCAATACCTGTTCCGGTGGTCGGCCCAGTGCGGCTTTGCCGTTGGCCAGCACGATGGGACGTTCGATCAGAATCGGGTGCTGGATCATGAAATCGATCAGAGTGTCATCCGACAGGGACGGGTCATCGAGTTCGCATTCGGCATAAACCGCTTCTTTCTTGCGCATCAGGTCACGCGGCGCCAACCCCATCAAGTCAAGAATCTTTTTCAGTTTTTCAGCCGTGGGCGGGGTTATGAGATATTCGATGACGGTCGGGGTGATACCGTTTTGTTGAAGCAGTTCCAGAGTCTGGCGTGATTTACTGCACTTCGGATTGTGATAAATGGTTGTCGGCATGGTTTTATTTTTGAAGGGTTAGATAAGGGTTTTTATGTCGTCAAGAAGAGACTTGACTTTTTTCAATCAAAACTGAGCTGGCAATAGGTATTGAATAAGTTCATTTAAAAAAGGGCTTTTCATAAGGGGCTCGATTGCATTTAAAAATGAAATTATTACAAGCAGTCCCCCAGCAAATATAATTACCCAATCATTTCTATCAAATCCTTCGGTACTTTCATCAAAACCATTAGCTTCATTGAATTGTTCGCATGTTTTATTTGCCGGTAACAAAATGACTCCTGCAAATATTGAAACAAACAACATATAGGGGGAATACCAGCCAACTAAAAACAGAAGATAACCATATGATAATACCGATGATAACCATTTAACTTGTATTTCCCTTTCCTGCGCAATTTTTTTTATCTCTTCAAATAAGTTGCGATTATAAAATGGGAATAACCATGTCCTAACAAGAGGTGAATAGTTTTTTCCTCTAATATCGCAAACCCCGCTCCAGTTCCTAAAAAACCAATACAAACAATACATACCATAGGTGCAAACAGACATTAAAACTAACTTTTCTGATGGCACTGAAAATAATTTATTTTCCACGCTACTATTCCTTGCCATTGTTGCACACCCTTTTTAAAAAATATTTAACAAGAAGAGAAATGGGTCAAGTCTCTTCTTGACTACATAGCTCTATTTTAAGAAAAATCACATTTCCCGGTGTGCCGGTTCCGGTTATCGATAATACACACTCTCAGGTTAATGACCGGGAACTGGACAGACAACAGATTTCTTGTGGGTGAAGGTGTTGCGCACTCTTTACAGGGCTGTATAACCGCCGTCGATGGGCAGGGTGGTGCCGGTGATGAAGGCTGACTCGTCGCTGGCCAGAAACAGGCAGGCCTGCGCCACTTCTTCCGGTTGACCGAAACGGCCCAGCGGATAGTCCTTTATCCACTCGGCCATCAAGGCAGTATCGCTACGCAGTTCTTCGGTCATTTCCGTTTCGATCATGCCGGGGCAGAGGGCGTTGGAGCGGATGCCCTGCGCCCCGTATTCCACGGCGATGGATTTGCTGAACTGGTTGAGGGCGCCTTTGGAGGCGTTGTAGGCCGCGGTCTGAGGCATGGCGACTATCCCCAAGATGGAACTGATGTGGATGATACTGCCCGAACCCTGCTCGACCATGGACGGCAGCACCCGCCGGGTCAATTGGAAGACGCCGGTCATATTAATATTGAACACCCGGTCCCAGGCCTCCGCATCGGTTTCGTGAAGCGGACCGCCGGTGAAGGTCCCGGCGTTGTTGATGAGAATATCCACCTTGCCCAGTTCCTTCAGGGTGGTGTCGACCAGCCGTTGGATATCCTGCTCGTGGGTGATGTCGCCCTGAACGGCCAGGACCGAATCGCCGATTTGCTTCCGGGCCTGATCGAGCCGGTCCTGGCGCCGGCCAAAAATGGCAACGCGCGCGCCTTCCCGGGTAAACAGCCGGGCGCAGGCCAGGCCGATGCCGGTGGCGCCTCCGGTGATGATAGCGGTTTTGTTGTTCAATCGCATGCCGGTTCCTTTCTCTCGAGAGCTTTGCATAACGTTGTCACCCTTCGCCAGGCTCAGGGTGACAGAATAATAAATTAGCCCCGGGCCTTGCCCGGTCCTTTCTTTCTGGATAACGGGGAATCTCTTTGTATATAATTGTATATAATTAGTAGTCAGTGAATGCCAGTATAAAGTCGCACGAATTTTGCAACCCCGCCGGTCCGGCGGCGTCCGCAGGAAGATCGGCCCATGGATAACATGAAATATTTTTATTACGGATTCGGGGGATTCATCGGGTTTGTGTGCGGTATGTTCCTCCAGATCATTTTTTACGCGGTCGAAAAGTCCGGCAATCGCATATTAACCGAGATGGGCCGCGGCGATTACGGGGTGCTGGGCCAGGGTTTGCTCGTATTATATGATGGTCTGCCGTATATCGGGATTGTACTGGGGGTGGTGCTGGTTCGGGTGATGTTCAAGAAAGATATTGAAAAAGAAGGGCCTGGCAAGGGTAATTCCGCCCCGGGTGACGGCAAATAAGACGTCACTCCCGCCGATACGGGGTGCATTCATTAAAAAATGATGTAATATAAGGAGAAATTGCTTCTTCTCAACCACTGAGCCCCAATGGACCGAAAATTTAACGAAAATATTCTGAAAGCGCTCGAAAATTCCCAGGAGGCCCTGCGGATTTGCAAGCAGGCGATGGAAGACGCCAACGATGAATCTTGCCGCGCCATGTACTCAGCCATCATCAAGGATTGCGAAAAACACGTGAAGATGCTGACAGGAGAAATTGACCTCCACAAAGTCCAGAACAAATGGGAATGACCGCATGAGACTTTTAATTGTCGAAGATGAGAAAAAGGTTGCCGGATTTATCAAAAAGGGCATGGAGGAGGAGACCTATGCCGTCGATGTGGCCTACGACGGTGAAGAAGGGTTTCACCTCGCGGAGCTGAACCAGTACGACATGATCATTCTGGACCTGATGCTTCCGAAGATGGACGGCCTGGAAGTGTTGACGCGCCTGCGGGATAAAAAAGTCAATACCCCGATCCTGCTCCTCACCGCCAAGGACGCAGTGGAGGACAAGGTGGCGGGCCTCAACAAGGGTGCCGACGATTACCTGACCAAACCGTTCGCCTTTTCCGAACTGCTGGCGCGGGTGAGGTCGCTGTTGCGGCGTGGTCAGGTCGAGACCAAAACGGAATTGAAGGTGGGCGACCTGAACCTCGACCTGGTCAGCCACAAGGTGAAACGCAACAGCGAGGAGATCGAACTGACGGGAAAAGAGTACAGCCTGCTGGAGTATTTCATGCGCAACGAGGGTAAGGTGCTGACCCGCACCATGATCGCGGAGCACGTTTGGGATTACAACTTTGATACCTTCACCAACGTCATCGACGTTTACGTCAATCACCTGAGAAAAAAAATCGATAAAAAATATCCATCCAAGCTGCTCCACACGCTGAGGGGGATCGGCTATGTCATGAAGGTTTAAGGGTTATGATCTTCAATTCCATCCGCTCCAGATTGACGGCCTGGCACGTGGCGGTTCTCGGATTTTTTCTGATCCTGTTCAGTATCCTGCTTTACGTTTTCCTTTCCAAACGCCTGCACGAAAGCATCGATAATTCGCTGAAAGTTTCGGCCAACGTGATCCAGAAAGCGGCCCTGCTCGAATATTCCAGGACGCCCCTGCCGGGGTTGGATTTGTTTTTCGATCAATTTTTGGGCTACAGCAACATCAACAAGTTTTACCGGATTTACGACGGGTCGGGGCACGTGGATTCGCGCTCCAAGGGGATCGATGCCTCCAAGTTTCCCCTCACGCAGGACGCCTATTCCCGCGCGAATCAAGGCCAAATGACCTACGAGACCTTCAATCTGGTGCCGTGGCACCGCGTTCGCGTCATCACCATGCCGGTGATCAGGAACGACAACTTGGTGAACCTCATCCAGGTGGGCACCTCGCTGAAGGCGGTGGAGGATACGCTGAAAAATCTGCGGATTTTTCTGTTCACCGCCATCCCCGTTGCTTTGATCCTGAGCACCCTGGGGGGACGGTTCATGGCGACCCGCGCGTTGAAACCGGTGGCGGAGATCACCGACACGGCGCAGGATATCGCCCATGGCGCCAACCTCAGCCGGCGCATTCCCATTCCCGAGGTGCAGGATGAAATCGGCAACCTCGCCCGCACCTTCAACGAAATGATGAACCGGCTGGAAAAATCGTTCGCCCAGGTGCGCCAGTTCAGCGGTGACGCGTCGCATGAACTCCGCACCCCGTTGACCGTGTTGAAAGGGCAAAGCGAGCTGGTCCTGAGCAAACCCCGCTCGAAGGCGGAATATCAGGAGGTGTTGGCCAGCAATCTGGAAGAAATCAATTACATGTCCCGCGTCCTGGAGGATCTGCTGGTCCTGTCGAAGGGCGACGAGGGAGAAGTTGCGCTTGAGAAGGAGCCGGTGGAGCTGGGCAGCATCGTTGAGGAGGTCAGCCGCCAGGGAGAAATTTTCGCCGACGAAAAGGAGGTCAAAATTATTCTGGCCTACCTGGAACCCGTCACCATTCTGGGCGACGCGCATCGGCTCAAGCAGATGGTATGGATCCTGCTCCACAACGCGGTCAAATTCACCCCTAGCGGCGGGGAGATTAAAATCACGCTTCAGGATTTGGACGACACGGTATACTTCACCATCAGGGACACCGGCATCGGCATCCCCGAGCAGGACCTGCCGAAAATATTTGACCGGTTTTACCGGGTCGACAAGGCCCGCTCCCGCATGGATGGAGGCAGCGGCCTGGGGCTCTCCATCTGCAAACACATTGTGGACCGTCATCACGGAACCGTCGATGTGGAAAGCAAGTTGGGGGAAGGCACCAAATTCAAAATCCGGTTTCCCAAATATGAAGTGGCCCAACGGAAAACCGCATAGTAGTTTTTTCCCGGTTCTTTTTTCGTGGGCATCCGGGGTTCGATTCCCTGGATTTAGTAGCGAATGGGTTAAATTTAATTGATGTTTTTTCAGGAAAACGACCTTAAAATACGTGAAAGAGATTATTTCGGAATTCAACGGAAAGTGATTGATTTTCCCTTTGAAGAGGAGAAACAATGCGGTTTTACTCGCCCCTGGGACCGGTTCTGGTATTTGGTGAAGTGTTGTTTGACAAATTTCCCGATCGCACCTGTCTGGGAGGTGCGCCTTTCAATTATGCGTACCACCTGCACCATATGGGAATCCCCGTCCGGTTTATCAGCCGGGTCGGAGGGGACGATCCGGGTAAGGAAATTCTGGAACGCCTGCAGGAAATCGGATTTTCCATCGAGGGCATCCAGATGGATATCATCAATCCCACCGGCCAGATGGAAGTGAACCTGGACGACCAAGGGGTTCCCGAATTCAAAATTCTCGCGGACCGGGCGTTTGATTACATCGAATACGATCCCAGCATCGAAGCGTTGGCCGGGGAAGACATTCCCTTGATCTATTTTGGAACCCTCGCCCAGCGTCATTCCACCTCGGCGGACACGCTGAGGAAAATTCTCGAAACAGTGGGTTCCCGCTCCACGATGATGATGGATATCAATCTCCGGTATCCCTTTTATACCCCCGAAGTGATTCGAAACTCACTCCAGCATTGCGATATTCTAAAAATCAATTCCGAGGAACTGGTTACCGTGAAAAAAGCGCTCAACATCACCTCCTCCGCCAACGGCCTGGCGCGGCATTTGCTCGATACCTACAAGGTGGGTTTCGTTTCGGTGACCAAGGGGGACCATGGCAGTGAACTGTATGAGGCGGGCAATCGGGTGCCATATCGTTGCTCGGTGTTGCCGCCGGAGGAAATGGTGGATACCGTCGGATCCGGTGACGCCTTTTCCGCCATGTTGACCGCCGGTTATCTGGCCGGATGGCCGAAGCAGACGATGATCGAAAAGGCCACGGAATTCGCTTCCAAAATTTGTGAGTTCCGGGGCGCCCTCCCGCCAGACCTGGAGTTTTATAAACCCTATCGGTTTGATGGATGACGGACTCTCAAAAGAGCGGTAAACAGACCTTGTCTTCCCTGTTGACGGAGGAAGAGTCTCAGTGTTTCCGTGAGTTTGTGTACGAGTTGAACCTGCAGCCGTCCAAACATCTGCTCCGCAACGAAATCGTCCTGCGGTTCACACAATTTCTGGAACAACGCAATGCCGGAAAGAAAGATCCCCAGAACTATTCCCAACTGGAAACCTTCCTTTCCAAGACCCAGGAAATGCTGTTGCTGGAGGAGTATACGGTTCTCCTGCACCGCGAGCAGGTGGCGCGATACCGTTTTTACCGGATTCAGCGTGTGGAAGACCGCGTGGACCTGCTGTCGCCGGAGGAATTTCTGGATTACCGGGAAGTGATCGCGGACCGCGCCTACATTCCTCCCGAAAAAAAACTGCTGATCGACTTCCAGCCGTTTTACAGCCTGGGACCCGAAGTCCCGGAACCCAAAAAGATCGGCTCCGGCCAGAGGTATTTAAACAGTTACATGGCCGGCAAGCTCCAGGAAGAACCGGAGGTCTGGCAGGCTTTCCTCTGCGAATTTCTGAAAATCCACAGCATCGACAACGACTCGATTCTGATCGATGGGGACCTCATCGAAGGCCCGGAAACACTGGTGGCGGCGCTTCAGAAAGCCATCGCCTGTCTGGAACCGATGGCTGAGGACACGCCGATCCGGGAGGCCCGGGCCACTCTGCGCGGTCTGGGAATACGGGACGGGTTCGGGAATACCGCCGGACGCGCCATGACCACCCTGCAATTGCTCTTCAACCTTTTCGATTCGCCCAGCGCCGATTACCTTGATGAGTTTCTCGGGGCCATTCCGCTGGTGACGCGGGTCGCGGTGATTTCGCCGCACGGTTGGTTCGGTCAGGATCATGTGCTGGGCCGGCCCGATACCGGCGGGCAGATGGTTTATATCCTCGATCAGGTGAAGGCGCTGGAAACCTACCTGAAAGAAGCGCTGGCCGCCGCCGGGATCGCGGTGCCGCCTAAAATCATCGTAGTGACCCGGCTTATCCCCGAAAACGAGGGCACCACCAGCAACCAGCGCCTCGAAGCGATCAAAGGGACGGACCATTGCTGGATCCTGCGCGTGCCGTTCAAGGACGAGCATCAAAACGTCATTCCCCACTGGTTGCCGCGGTTTCAGGTGTGGCCGTATCTGGAACAGTTCGCGCTGGATGCCAAAAACGAACTGCTGACGGAGTTCGGCGGCAAGCCGGATATGATCCTCGGAAACTACTCGGACGGCAACCTGGTGGCGTCTCTGCTGGCCTCCTGGATGCAGGTGGTGCAATGCCACATCGCCCATACCCTAGAGAAACCCAAGTACCTGTTCTCGGACCTGTACTGGAAGGATATGGAGAAGGATTACAATTTCTCCCTGCAGTTTACCGCCGATCTGATTTCCATGAACAAGGCGGACGTCATCATCTCCAGCACCACGCAGGAAATCGCGGGGACGGATACCAGCATTGGACAGTATGAATCTTACTGCCTGTTTTCCATGCCGGAGTTGTACAAGGTGGTTCACGGGGTGAATTTGTTTCATCCCAAGTTCAACGTGGTTTCGCCGGGAGTGGACGACGCCATTTACTTTCCCTACACCGAGACCGGGCGGCGCCTCAACAACCAGACCGAAGAAATAAACCACCGGTTGTTCGTCAAGCAGGGCGAGGATATTTTCGGAGAACTCAAACATCCCGACAAAATTCCCATCTTCACCATGGCCCGGCTCAATAAAATCAAAAATCTCACCGGACTGGTGGAAAGCTTTGGCCGGAGCGCGGACCTGCAGGACAAGGCGAATCTGATCGTAGTGGCCAGTGCCGTGCGCGAAGAGCGGGTGACCGACGATGAGGAATTGTCCGAATGGAAACGCATGGTCCAACTGATCGAGGAATACGGGCTGAAGGACAAGGTCCGCTGGCTGGAAAGTTCTTCCCGGCAGGATGGCGGGGAGATGTACCGGGTGATCGCCGACCGTAGAGGCGTGTTTGTGCAACCCGCGTTGTTTGAGGCGTTCGGGTTGACGGTGCTGGAGGCCATGGCCAGCGGTCTGCCGGTGTTCGCCACCCAGTTCGGAGGCCCGCAGGAAATCATTGTGGACAGGGAAAACGGTTACCTGATCAACCCCACCCAGCCGGAGCTCATCAGTCAGCCGATTCTGGACTTTTTTGGCCGGTGCGAAAAAGCGTCGTCATGCTGGGAGGTGCTGGGCGCGCAGGCCGTGGCCCGGGTCAGGGAGCGCTTCACCTGGCGGTTGTACTCGGAAAAACTGATCAAGGCCGCCAAGCTGTACGGGTTCTGGAACCACTCGGTTCTCACGGATGAACAAAAGGAAGTGGACCGCTACTGCAATCTGCTGTTTCACATGGTTTTCAAAAACCGGGCGCGGCAACTGCTCGGGGATTAGGGGCTCCCCCCGCCCGTTTAATTGATCCAGACCAGCGGCCGGTAAATCCATGCCTTGTCCCCCCAGGCATCTATCACCTGCACCCAGTTGTCCTTGATCTTGAGGACCTTCATCGAAAAATACTTTTCGCCGGGAATCCCTTTGATCTTTTTATAATGGGTGCCGGGACCGCGCCGCAGGTTGGTTTTATCTCTTTTGATGACGGCGCACTTGAATGATTTGGTGGTGAGCCGACGGTGCACCCAGTAGATGTCGCCGTCCAGATCCTGAACCCGTATCCACTCACCTTTCTTCCCCAGTTGCTTGAACGGCATGTAGCGGAAAACTTCCCACAATTTGTCGTAGTTCAACCCGGGACCCTTGCGCAGATTGGCCCGGCGCTCTTTGATGCACAAGGCGTCGGCGGCCGAAGTCCATAACACAGTGCAGCCGAACATGATCAGAAGCAGAATAATGAGGACCCGAATGGGGCCGTGGGGCCGATGAGGACTCATGCAACAAACTTTGGGTTGGGTTGAATTTATAACTGTTTGACAGACCAGGGACTTGTTATAGTGTGCCACAAGACCGGATGGTAAATCGTTTGAAGATTAATTGTAACATATTGAAAAAAAAGAGGTTAATTTCTTCAGGGAGCGGGTCTTCGTCTCCTGGAAACAACCTGTCCAGATTAACATGGAAATTTTTGATATTCAAATGGCGGGGTTCCCCGTGCTGTATATCCATTCATAACCGGGACGTGGCGTGCTGGTTTTTCTTTCAATTCTACAGTTCTGCCTGATCGTGGCGGTGATCGTTTATCTGGCGGTCAATGCGCATTTTCTGGTCAAAATCCAGCCGGCGGCGGGACCCTTGCCCGCATCGCCCCGGGTCTCGGTTTGTGTCCCGGCCCGCAACGAGGAGCGCGATCTGGAAGCCTGCCTCGTTTCCCTGCTGAATCAGGACTACCCCGATTTCGAAGTGATCGTGGTCGACGACAACTCCACCGACCGCACCCCGGAAATCATTGAATCGCTGAAAGAACGGTATCCCAGCTTGATCCCGGTCCGGGGAGCCGAGTTGCCGCCGGACTGGTACGGCAAACCCTTCGCCCTCCACCAGGCGGTGGAGAACAGCCGGGGAGACCTACTGCTGTTCACCGATGCCGACCCGGTGTTTCGATCCTATGCCTTAAAGACCGCCGTGGAGGAGATGCAGAACCACTCTCTGGATATGTTGACTCTCCTTCCCGGCGCCGAGTTCGGATCCTTCTGGGAGCGGGCGGTCCAGCCGCTCATCTTCGCGTTTATCGCGGCCCTCGCGCGGTTTGGCAAAGTGAACGACCCGGAATCTGAAGCGGCGATGGGCATCGGCGCTTTTCTCATGATCCGGCGGGAGGTGTATGACCGCGTCGGCGGGCATGCCTCTCTCAAGCAGGTCATCCTGGAAGACATCGGCATGGGGCGGCTGTTGAAACAGGCTGGCGCCCGCATCCGAATCGCCAACGGCCGGGAAATTTACTCCATCCGCATGTACCATTCGCTGAAGGAAATCTGGACGGGCTGGAGAAAAAATATTTTCCTGGCATTGAAAAAATCGGTGGTTAAAACGTTTTATTATATCTTCTGGGTGCTGGGGTTCGTGGTGACCCCGTGGCTGGTGGCGGGAGTTCACTTCTGGATGGGGTCGGCGCTGGGCTGGCAGGCGATGGCCCTGGCGGGATTGGCCCTGGTGTTGGTTACCCAGGCCACGCTGTGTTATGAACTTAAATTGCAACAACGCTATGCGTTGCTGTTTCCACTGGGAGCGCTGGTGATGGCCGCTATCATGATTAACTCCATGCTCCACATGTTGTTGCGCGGTCATGCCGAATGGCGCGGGCGCACCTATTCCCAACCGCTGGGGTGAACGATGAATATCTATGCGAATTGGTTTATAAGAATGGCTTTGATTTATCTGGCGCTGGGGGTGGTGATGGGCGCCGTGATCGGCATCCAGCCGGAATGGAGTCAGCGCTTGCGCTTCGTTCACATTCATCTCAACCTGCTGGGGTTCGTGACCATGATGATCGCCGGCGTGGCGTACCACGTGCTGCCCCGCTTCAACGCACGGCCGGTGCCCTGGCCGGGCGGCATTCTCGTTCATTTCATACTGCACAACGCCGGCCTGATCGGCATGTCGGCCACCCACTTGGCCGGAGGACTCTGGTCCGGTGGCCTGTTGCACGCCGTGTTCGTCGGCTTCGCCCTGATGACCGGAGCCGGTCTGTTGATCATGGTATATAACCTGTTTTTCGTATTGCTCGCACCCCGGGAGGGACCCTGAACAATGATCCGGCAGGATTCTTTTAAAGAGTTCGTGCTGGATCAGTTGGCGGCCATGGAATCCATCACCTGCCGCGCTATGTTCGGGGGGTTCGGGCTGTATCGCCAGGGCGTGTTTTTCGGCATCCTGCATAAGGGACGACTGTACTTTAAAACCAACGATCATACCCGCCCCGCCTACGAGGAATACGGCATGCAGCCCTTTCGTCCCTCCGACAAGCAGACCCTTAAAAATTATTATGAAGTTCCTCCGGATATTCTGGAAGACGGGGATGAACTCGTCCGATGGGCGGAGCAGGCGGCCGGAGGGGATTTCCCCGAGGCGTGAAAGCGCGATCAAAAAGTTTATTTCGCCCACAAAGGTTTTAAAGTTACCTGCGGAGGTACTCCGCTCAGCGGGTTTTCATGCGGGCCAGTTTGATGAAGGGGTATACCATCTGCGGCCAGAACCGGTTGGCCAGATCGTCCTGGGCCAGTCCCACCGAGGCCGGTTCCTTTTTGTCTTTCGGCAGGTAATAGGTGCCGAACATCCAATCCAGGAAAGAAAAAAAGGTGCAGTAATTTTTGTCCGCCATCTCGCTCGCCGCGTGGTGCCAGTGATGAAACAACGGGCTCGCCAGAACAAAATCGAACGGTCCGTAAGAGATGTTGACGTTGGCATGGATGAACATGCCATACGCCTTGCGCAACGGCATGCACAGCGCAAATATGAAGGGGTCCTCGAAAAACAGGATCAACACCGTCAGACTCAGCAGATACGAGATATAAGTGTTGACCGGATGGAAGCGCTCGTTGGACAGCCAGTCGAGTTCTTTCGGGCTGTGATGAATGGCGTGGAAGGGCCAGGAAACCGCGAGTGCATCAGCCGATGCCGCCAGTAGCCCGCCAGGTCCACCAGAAATGTCGCCAACAGGCAACTGCCATGCCACGGAATTCGGACCCGGGACGGTAAACCAGGCGGCCGTCCGGCTGAAGGTCCAGGGCGCCGTGGGCCGGTTTTTGGAGGACGGTCTGGCGGAATTCGGACTCCGACGGATTGAGAGGCACGGGCCAGAACTGGCCGATGAGCCACGTGCTGAACAATACGCTCGCCGGATACACCAGCACCGGCAACGCGAAGGAATAAATCAAATCCAGAGCGGTGTCCTTGCGCCAGGGTTTCTGACGGCGATGCGCCGGCCGTAGAAATTCCAAGAGTAAGAAAACCGCCGCGGCCACGAGCAAATATTATGATTTCTCAACGATAAAGAGAAAAAACTCTTCCATGAATTCAATCGTTGGGGTTCGAGATGCCGTTAATTATCAACGTAGCAACGGGTGCAG
>Ga0209997_10000468_pt1 | contig 13380 bp, 10 predicted proteins | sample CR04metaG_FD_182079 | JGI IMG/M metagenome (GOLD analysis project Ga0209997, IMG submission 182079) | Deep subsurface microbial communities from Mariana Trench to uncover new lineages of life (NeLLi) - CR04 metaG (SPAdes) (version 2) | ecosystem: Environmental > Aquatic > Marine > Ocean trench...
GTCCCGGCTGAGGGGGGGGGTTGTTGCCTGTGGTGGTCCGATGTTCCCAGAGTTTCCGACGAACACCTGGGGTTGATCGCTCATTTTGCCGCGAACAACCGGAAGGCCACCCGGAAAACTCTGACGCACGCTGTGGACCGGTTGCGCGCCGAACATTGTTCTCAGGTGGTTGCGCCGATGGACGGCCACCACCTGAAGCCGCTACCGGTTTGTTACCTAAAAATGAAGCAGGCCTTCTTTTTTATGGAGCCGGCGGTGTCCGGTTTTCCCGCCCTCGGGTCCATTGTTTTTCCTCCGCCATCCCGGAAACCGCTTATACTATAAGTCAATTCAAAGGGTTATGGCCCGACTCATGCGCTTCATGGTCCAGGCATCGGAGGGTTGTTCTGTCGCAGGCCGGGAAAAGCCTGTATTGAATCCAATCACTTTGATAATCTTTATTTTTTGTCAATTTCATCCGGAAAGACCATTCCTCACTGGAAGGTGAACCTTATGAACGAATCTCCTAATGCGAAAGCCCAGGCCTACTGGAGGGAAAATATTCGCACGGTGTTACTGCTGTTGGCGATCTGGTTTGTCGTTTCGTACGGCATGGGTATTCTGTTTGTCGACGCATTGGATCAATTCCGGTTCCTGGGGTTTCGTCTCGGTTTCTGGATGGCCCAGCAGGGGTCCATCCTCTGTTTTGTGATTCTCATTTTTACTTACGTCTACAAAATGAACAAGCTGGACCACAAGTATGGTGTGGATGAGGATAAGGACGATTATGTCCCCGATGAAGATTATTATCATCTGGATGATGAGTCCAAGGATTGACCCTCTCAACCTTAAAAATAAAAACAGGCGATCAGATAAATGGATGTACAGACCTTAACTTTTATTTTCGTAGGCACCTCGTTTGCACTCTATATCGGGATTGCGATCTGGTCCCGCGCGGGTTCCACGGATGAATTTTATGTGGCGGGGGGCGGGGTTTCTCCGCTGGCCAACGGCATGGCCACCGCGGCAGACTGGATGTCCGCGGCGTCGTTCATTTCGATGGCGGGAATTATTTCCTTCATCGGGCGGGATGGTGCGGTGTATCTCATGGGGTGGACCGGGGGATATGTCCTGCTGGCGTTGTTGCTGGCGCCTTACCTGCGCAAATTCGGAAAATATACGGTGCCGGATTTTGTCGGCGACCGATACTATTCGGACGTGGCGCGAATGGTCGCCGTGGTATGCACCATTTTCGTTTCATTCACCTATGTGGCGGGGCAGATGCGGGGCGTCGGCATCGTGTTCTCCCGCTTTCTTGAAGTGGAGATCACCACCGGCGTTTTGATCGGCATGTCCATCGTTTTCTTTTATGCGGTGCTCGGGGGCATGAAAGGCATCACCTATACTCAAGTGGCGCAGTATTGCGTTCTGATCTTCGCGTTCATGGTGCCCGCCGTTTTCATATCCATCATGATGACGGGCAATCCGGTTCCCCAGCTCGGTTTTGGCAGTACCCTGGCGGATGGCTCGGGAATTTATCTGCTGGATAAACTGGACAACTTGTCGATAGAACTGGGGTTCGGCGCGTACACGGAGGGATCCAAATCGACGATAGATGTCTTCTTCATTACCGCGGCGCTGATGGTCGGAACAGCCGGGTTGCCGCACGTGATTGTGCGGTTTTTTACCGTGCCGAAAGTGCGGGACGCCAGAAAATCCGCAGGGTATGCATTGGTGTTTATTGCCATTTTATACACCACCGCCCCGGCGGTGGCCTCGTTTGCCCGGGTGAACCTGATTCAGACGGTGAATCAAATGCCGTATTCGCAGGCACCGCAATGGTTCAAGAACTGGGAGGACATCAGTTTGATCGCTTGGGTGGATAAAAACCGGGACGGTAAAATTCAGTACCTTGCCGGCAAAGCCTTTCAGGGCAAACCGCAATTCAGTGAAGGGCGCGGGGCCCAGGGCGAACGCCTGATCGCCAATGTGCTCACGGATAACGGAAACGAACTGTATATCGATCGCGACATCATCGTACTCGCCAATCCGGAAATCGCGCAGTTGCCGGCCTGGGTCATCGCGCTGGTGGCGGCGGGGGCCCTGGCGGCCGCGTTGTCGACTGCCGCGGGCCTGTTGCTGGTGATTTCAACCTCGATTTCCCACGATCTGATGAAAAAGATTTTTCTGCCGGCCATCACCGACAAGCAGGAGTTGAGGTTCGCCCGGATTTCCGCGGCAATCGCCATTGCCATTGCCGGCTACTTCGGGATTCATCCCCCCGGATTTGTGGCGCAAGTGGTGGCCTTTGCATTTGGCCTGGCGGCGTCTTCATTTTTTCCCGTGATCTTGATGGGAATTTTTTCCAAGCGCATGAACAAGGAAGGCGCCATTGCCGGAATGATCACCGGTATCGTATTCACCGCCAGCTACATTATATATTTCAAGTTCATCAATCCGGGAGCCAACACGCCCGCCAACTGGTGGTTCGGCATTTCTCCGGAAGGGATTGGAACGCTGGGCATGGTGTTTAACTTTATGGTTTCTTTCGTCGTGAGCCGCCTGACTCCCGAGCCGCCCCAGGAAATCAGGGATTTGGTGGAAACCATTCGCATTCCCCAGGGAGCCGGGGACGCCTACCATCATCGCCTGCGGCACTGACCGTTTTATTGTAAGGACTGTTTGACGGAATCAACAAACCGATCGAAATCCAAAGGTTTTTCGAAACAACCGTTGGCGCCGTTTTGAAGGCAATCTTCTTCGATATCTTTACTCAAATGACTCGTTACCATAAAAACCCGAATTTCGGGTTTCCATTGTTTGATCATTTTGACCAGTTCATCTCCGGTCAAACGGGGCATCATGACGTCGAGCAGAACAATTTGAGGGCCTTCGTAATAGATTTTGGCAATGGCCTCCTCACCAGCCTCTGCCAAATGAACGGAAAACCCTCTTTTAGATAATGCACTTTCCGCCAGCTTGCGGAACGAGGCCTCATCATCGACGATCAGAATCTTCAAGTCGGATGTGTCGAATGGGGGCATTTGCTGATCCTCTTCAATGATCACATCGGGGTGCGTTAGTTATAACGGAGTGGTATTATAACCATTTTTAACCGGATAATACGATCATGGCTCGATCCAATTACAATATTTATAAACCGGACCACGGGGTGCCGATCAAGGCCTGGACCAAAGGGGTGTCTATCGGGCCGGAAGCCGAGCAACAGTTGAAGAACGTCGCTCAGATGCCCTTCATCCACAGTCATGTTGCGGCGATGCCCGACGTGCATTGGGGCATCGGCGCCACGGTGGGCAGTGTGATTCCGACGTTCAAGGCCATCATCCCGGCGGCGGTCGGGGTCGATATCGGTTGCGGCATGATGGCGGTGCAGACCTGTTTGACGGCGAACGATTTGCCGGAGAACCTGAAAGAGATTCGCGCCAATATCGAAAAGGCCGTTCCGCACGGCAGAACCCATAATGGCGGGCGTGGGGACCGCGGCGCCTGGCACCAGATTCCCGATTTGCAGGCGGAAGTGTGGCAAGACCTCAAGCCGGGACTGGATGTCCTCACGGACAAGTATCCGCAACTGTTAAGAAAGCACACCAACCACGTCAACCATCTGGGGACCCTGGGTACCGGCAATCATTTCATCGAAGTGTGTCTGGACGAGACCGACCAGGTCTGGTTCATGCTGCATAGCGGCTCGCGTGGAATCGGCAACCGGATCGGCACTTATTTTATCGAACTGGCCAAGCAGGATATGCGCCGGTGGATGATCAATGTCCCGGATATCAATCTGGCGTATTTTCCGGAAGGGTCAGACCATTTCGCCGATTATGTAAAGGCGGTGGAATGGGCGCAGACGTTTGCCCGGACCAACCGGGAGCTGATGATGCAGGCGGTGGTGGGAGCGGTTCAGAAGGCCAAGGGCATTCCGCCGTTTAAAGCCGATATCCAAGCGGTCAATTGCCACCACAACTACGTCGCCCGCGAAAATCATTTCGGGAAAAACGTTCTGGTGACCCGCAAGGGAGCCCTGCGCGCGCGGTTGGGAGACATGGGGATCATCCCCGGAAGCATGGGTACCAAATCCTACATTGTGAGAGGGTTGGGCAACAAGGACAGTTTCCAGAGTTGCAGTCACGGCGCGGGCCGGGCCATGTCTCGGACCGAGGCCAAGCGCCGCTTTTCAGTGGAAGATCATATCCGGGCCACCCGGGGGGTGGAATGCCGCAAGGACAAGGATGTCATCGATGAAACTCCGGGAGCTTACAAGGACATCGACGCCGTCATGGAAGCCCAGAAGGATCTAGTGGAAATTGCGCACACCCTGCGGCAGATCGTTTGTGTGAAGGGCTAGAACTTTATTTAAACGGCGGTTTGGTTTTGCGTTCCAAGTCTTCTTCGGTGAGGTTCATTCCTCCCTTCAAAATGAGAAGCTTGTTTTCGGCAATAGAGAGGGCCTGTGAGTTTCCGGTTTTTTTCGCGATCGTCATGGCCGTCTCGATTTCCCTGAAGGCCGGGTCCCATTCCTTCATGCGTTCATAAACGCTGGCCAGGTTCAGGTGCGCCTGCAGGTGATCGGGGTTCAACGCGATGACCTTCCGGTAATGCTCGGCGGTTTTCGGCAGTTTCTGGATATACCAGTATTCCAGGGCGATTTTGAATTGAATTTCCGGATCCGCCGGTTTCAACTCCGCCGCTTTTTCGTATTCCATGATCGCCAGTTCATTTTTAAAGGACTTGCCGTAAACCGAGGCCAGCCTGAGACGGGCGTCGAGGTGGCGGGGATCGAGTTGCAACACCTGTTGATAGGCGGCGATGGCATCCTTGCGCCGGTCCCACTCTTCGTAGACCCTACCCATCCGGTAATGGGCGGGGATGAATTTGGGATCGATTTCCAGGGCCCGGTTCAGAATTTCTACGGCTTCTTCATAGGCCCCGATTTCCTGCTTTTGAAACGCGAGCTGAGTCAGTTCCGCCGGATCGGTGACTCCGGAGGGAACCACCGGGGCTTCGCCGCCATTGCCCCCACCCTCGCACCCCGCGAGGATCAGGAATAGCCCCACAACGAAAATCTGGATCATTGGTCTGGACATGAAAACCTTTTATCCCCTTTCTGAAAAGTGGAAAATCATGGGTTGCGATTTGGATCGCCGGTTTTCAGGTAAAGGAATTATAAATTAAACAGGGAAATATTCGAGTGTTAATTTGAATCTCATGGATCATGATTGTCCACCTATAGAACCCATCTTTTCTGGCACTCCCCTGAACCGACTGCCAACAAGTTTCAAAAAAGGCACAAAAAAAGCTTTGCACCGGTAGGGGACTCTTTATACTAATAGTATTACTTCATTGAAGTTTAGATTTACCCGTCAGCTCTTTTGTTAATGGGGGGTTGGAAAGGGTGGAGCCATGAATTTCACGCATCTGGATACACAGGATATCGAAACCACCGAGTCATTTTTTTCCGATCAGTTTTTAAGTGCCCGCATCCATGGCGGAACCGAATCCAATGAAGGGTACGATCCCATTTTTGAGTTGGGCCGCGACGACGATTGGCCGGATCGCAACTGGGCGGCCATTAAGGAAAACGATATGAAGTACGATGAGGACGTGAACCAGTACATCACCCTCACCCTGGCGGAGCTGGCACATCCCCAAACCCTTCCCCTGATCAACAAATATCTGGTGAGCATCAAGTCCGATGTCGGCCAGGAAGCCGTCGATTTCGCAGACCGTTCCAAAAAGTACCTGGCTTACAAGGTGAACGCCGATTTTTTGTTGCTCAATCTCGGATTGTTCCATCCTGATTCCAACCTGCTGGGCCACGCTTATTTTGACAAGGGAGAAACCTATTATTATTCCGCCGCGACTCATTTGAAAGCGATCAAAGGCGGCCGCTCCGGATTGTCCGACGTGATGGAGAAGCTGTCCGGACGGTTCGGAAAATATGTCGAGATTCTGCGTACCATGAAAAACCGGGCCGATAACTACTTCAGTTTCCATGTCCGCATTCCCGAGGCGGAACTGAAACGGTTCGAAAATGAATTGGCCCGGGAAGCGGCCAAACGGCACAATCCCCCATCTCCCTGACCCTTTCTCTGCGGTCCGGCTTCGCTTTTTCCCTTTTCAAAAAAAGAGGCCATTTTTGAACACCTGGAACCGGCGAGCGTGAGGGGCTTCCAACTGGTACGGCATATTGAAGGGCCGGGCCTGATTTGGCCCTCTTCCCTTATCTCTTATATTAATATAAGGAAGAGATTCCTAAGCAAGAGATCCCATCGCGTTGCCCCTCACGAATTACCTTTCTGATTCCGGTCTTTAGACAGGTTTCCTGCCCGAATTAATAAAAATTATACAAATTTATACAACTGAGTACAGTTTTTCATACAGGTGCGTGAAAAACATCAAATAGAAAAACCCTGCCTTACCCGTAGCCTGCCCATAATCAGATATAAATCAGTAGCTTGTAATTCTTTAAAAATCACCTGCCGGTTGGCACATGGTTTGCAACTTAACTAAGGCAATTAGAGGAGTTTTTGAGGGTCAACTGAACATCCGAAATTTTGGAGCGCGGTAAATTTAAGAACAGGTCGCGAATTTATCGGTCTCCTGGGAGTAATCAATGGAAAGTTTGAATTCTAATTTAAAAGAATGGATGTTTTTTCCCGACCAGCCTGGGGTTTCCATGTTGATCCTGGTGGTTTTGCTGATGGCAGGCTTGTATATGATGCGGCCCTCCATTCACTATGTGATCACCCAGCTGATGGGAATGATTTATTCGATGTTTCGCATAGCCTCACGGTCTCTGGGACAAGGAGCCAAAAAGCTGAAGGAGCGCAATAGAGATGTTCTTCTCCAGTTGGGTAAGGAAGAAGTGGAAGGGAAAATTGAGCGCGAATTTTTCCGCGTGAACACAATGGTGGAACGTGATCTGGGAAAATATCCCGCCCTTCAACGGTTAATGTCCGATCAGATTGCGCATATCGATGATGACTATAAGAAGAGCGGTCAAGTGTTGCCGCCGCCGCCCGAATGGGTAGAAGCCGTGGAAGCGGTGGCCAAGCTGAAAGTTAACCACAAAAGCAATCCGCTGACGGCCAATATCCTGGCCAGCATTCACAACGCCTCTGAAAAACATCAAAAGCAGGTGACCAGCGAGTTCCGACAGTCGGTGGCGCAACGGCACAGGTTGTTGCAAGGGATGCGTCCTTACTGGCGGCGTTTATCCAACACCATAGAGGAAACAGGGAAAACCGTCCGACGGCTGATTGACCGTTCCAAAGAAATCGACAAACATATGGAGAAATACGAAGCGATACTCAGTGGGTCGAAATCCGCGGAGCGTTCGCTCAAATCCTCCGCGACTATTCAATTTTCCTATTCTCTGCTGGCTGTTTTGGTCGCCATTGGCGGCGTCATCATCAACTTTAATCTGATCGCTCTGCCCATGTCGGAAATGGTGGGTGCCACGGCGCGCATCGGCGCATTCAAGGTTTCCGAATTCGCCGCTCTGGTCATCATATTGGTGGAAATATTTTTAGGGATTTTTATGATGGAAGCATTGCGGTTTACGCACATGTTTCCGGTGATCGGAGCCTTGGATGACAAACTGCGAATCCGCATGGCCTTGGTTTCTTTCTCCTTTCTGTTGACTCTGGCTTGTGTAGAAGCGGCCCTGGCTTTCATGCGTGACCATATCGCGGCGGATTTAAGCGCCCTGCGCCATTCCCTGACTGCCGGCGGCGTGACACAGGTGGTTGAAGTGACTGGGATCAATAAATGGATCCCCATGCTGGGTCAAATGGTATTGGGATTTATTTTACCCTTCGCCCTGACTTTGGTAGCGATCCCTTTGGAGTCTTTAGGGCATTCCGCGCGAATCGTTTTTGGCGAATTGCTGGTCTTAATCTTTCAGGGCAGTGCGATGGCCTTGCGTTCGGTTGGAGTTGGATTCCGTCATGCAGGCCAATGGTTGACCCACGTTTATGATGTATTCATTTTCCTTCCCCTCTGGATCGAGCGCATGGTTAAAACCCAGCGGATGGTGAAGGAACAACCGCAAATTGAACTGACCGAAACCAAACAACTGGCAGTAGGAGAGGTGGCCAAATGAAAAAGTTTCTGACTTTTATTTTAATGAGCTTGTGTCTGATCATGAGTGCCTGTACCGATAGTGCGACTACCGGAACCGGCCGGGGCGTGTACCTGCTATTGGATACTTCCGGCACGTACACTGCGGAATTGAAAAAAGCCCAGCAGATTATCAACTATCTGTTGGGAACCCTGGGACCGGGGGATTCCCTGGTGGTGGCACGGATCGACAGCGCTAGTTTCAGCGAAAAGGATATCGTGGCCAAAGTGACCTTTGATGCGAGGCCTTCGGTTTCCAACAATCAAAAGAAGATGTTTGCCAAGACCGTGGATAAATTCGTGAAATCGGTCAGAGGCAGTAAATATACCGACATTTCCGGCGGCCTTTTGCAGGCCATCGAATACCTGAACGAAGTGAACGCGGCCGAAAAACACATTCTCATTTACTCGGATCTTAAAGAGGAACTGCCCAAAGGCTTTGTCCGGGATATGGATTTCATACTGGATGGCTTTACCGTTCGGGCTCTCAATGTCACCAAATTGCGCTCGGACAATGTCAATCCCCAGGAATATCTCGACCGTTTGGAAGAATGGCAGGCCCGCGTGACGCACGGCGGCGGCAAATGGATTGTCATCAACGATATGCAAAGACCAGATGCTTTGGCGCTGTGATTTTTGAGGCATTATAAAATAAAATAATCCTGGTTTACCTCCTCTCTCAAGATGGCCCCAGGTAAAAAAGCCTGACACGTTGTGTCAGGCTTTTTTTATTTCAGACAACCCGGGGTGGTCAGCCCGCGTATGAGTCATATTTTGAAGGCCTTAGGATTTAATTACATAGAAAGTAAAATTCATTTTATGGTTGACCTGATGGCGATCCGTACTCTAATATTAGATAAGAAAAGCCCTTTATATTGAAAACCGCCCCAGACGGGTCAGTGCCACCGGCCAGCTTGGGTGGGGTTGGAGCATTCCTGGCTGGGCGAGGTCCGTTTGCGGTACCTGAAGGCCGAAATGGCGTGATCAGGCGTTGTTAATTTCCTGTTGTGGCGTCATTTTGGCAAGAGGACCGGATGGCGCGTCCCTTTCTCCCGCGTTTCAAAGCTGGGAGGAGATGGAAAACGGCGGAAACGGGCGCCGTCCTCTTCGGGTAGGCTCTACAGAACTCATTGAAATAATTGGCTTTATTTTATTGACTTTTAAGCCCTGTTACATACAATCATATATCTGGAAAGAATAACGAAGTTCAATAGCAGCAGTCTATCAAGGCGTCATTTTGCTCCATTAGGAGATGGATTGAATGCCATGGGCTAACAGGCCGCAAATGGGGTATAGCGCCCGGTTCTGATCTGAGCTTGCTGAATTCCCACTTTTCCTTTGGAGGAGGAATGAGGGATACCGATTCTATTTTAATAATAGAAGACGAAAGCCTGGTGGTGGAAACCCTGAAAGGCAACTTTCAGGACAACGGTTACCATATCAGCACCGCCAGCAGTGGTGAGGAAGGTATCCGTAAATTCCAGAACGACAATTTCGACCTGGTCATCACCGACTTGAAATTAAAGGGCATGAACGGTCTTCAGGTTTCGAGGAAGATCAAAAAAATTAATCCGGACACGCCCATCATCGTAGTTACCGGCTATCCCAAACTGTTATCCCCCGAAGAAGCCACCCGGTTCGGCGTTCACGATCTCGTTTTAAAGCCATTCACCTGGGCGCAGATATACAAGAAAGTGACGGATTGTCTGGACCCCCGGGAATCCGCCGCCCCCTCAAAAGAACCCGAACCCTGGCTCGCGTCCCGGAAAAGGAATACTCCGGTGGCCCGTCTCGGCCACCCGGAATCGAAACACCGCAAGGATCCATATCAGAATTTATCCCAGTTTTTATCCGGCCAGACCCGTGTTCTGGAGATGTTGATTCGGGGCGAACCCTGGAAAGACATATTGAATACGCTGGTTTTCGAACTGGAATCCTGTTCGGACGAAGCGGTGGGTTCCATTCACCTGTTGAATGAGGACAAGACCCAACTCGATTGCATGGCCGGCCCCAGTCTCCCCGGACCCCTGCTGAGGGAGATTGCTTCCGTCAGCCTGGAGGAGGGGATGAATCCCTGGGGAACCGCTGCGACTCAGAACAAACCCATCATCGTTGAAGATATCCGGAAAAGTCGTCTTTGGGAACGGTGTTCCGCCCCGGCAAAAATCTGTGGCTTCCGAGCTTCGTGGTCGTTTCCCCTGCGGGGTTCTGATATGCAGGCCGCGGGAATCCTGACGTTTTACATTCGGGAAGCGCGGCCTCCTTCTTCGGCGGAACTCAAATGGATTTTGTCCGCCACCCGGCTGGTGGGCATCCTTATGGAATATAAAAACCTGGAAGGCGCCCTGAACCGGGCTGAACGCCAGGCTAAAAGTTTCAATCATCCGGGACACGAGGCCGTGGTGACGTTCAACGATAAGGGAGTGATTGATTCCTTCAATGGCGCGGCGGCGGATCTGTTCGGCTATCCGGGGAAAACCCTGATCGGCCGGAATATCAAACAGCTGGTGACCGGGCATCATCGGTCGCACAGTCATCACCCGTTCCAAAAATTAAACCATGGAGGAAACGGGGAACACGGCATCCTGAAAGCGGCGGCCATGGGAATCCGCAAAGACGGATCCAGGCTGTTTCTGGATTTGGCCGTCGGCGAGCTGGTGCAGGAAACGGGACGGAAATTCGTGGCCACCCTCACCGATATCTCCAAATTGAAATATACGGAAAACGTTTTGAAGGAAACCCGTCACAAACCGGAAGAACTGAACGAAACCGGTATCGACCGCACGCTTTCCGTGTCCGGCCGGGAACCCTCTCGGAAATATGAACTGTCCGGTCAAAAAGGCCGCAGGGAATTTAAAAGCCTGCAGGAGCAACTGGTGCAATCCGAAAAATGGGCGGTAACCGGAAAACTGGCCGCTTCCCTGGCGCATGAATTTAAAAACCCTCTTTTTGGAATTTTGAACGTTCTCGAAAAAGCGGCCCGGGAGTTCTCTCTGAAACAGGGCTCTGAGGATCTATTGGAGCTGGCGATTCGGGAGTGCTATCGTGTCATGGACTTGGTCGAAAAAATGCAGGATGTCCACCGGCCTTCGTCCCATTCTCCCAAACTGATGGACGTGCATTCCGCCATCAATGATATGGTTCTGTTGACGCGGTCCCGAATGGATAAGCGGAAAATTGAGCTGGAGTTGGACCTGAGTTCCAGTCTTCCCAAAATTTATGGCATGGAGGATCAGATCCGGCAGGTGGTGTTGAACCTTTTAAACAATGCCGAGGAAGCCCTTCCGGAGGATCATGGAAAAATCCTCATCCGCACGCGGGCGCTGGAATCTTCGCTGGAAATTATGATTCAGGATAACGGGAAAGGTATCCCCGAAAGCCAACGGCAAACCATCTTTGAACCGTTTTACACCACTAAAAAGGACAGCCGGGGAATGGGATTGGGTCTGCCGATCAGCTATGGAATCATCAAGGCGCACGGCGGGCGGATTGATGTGGAACCGGGAATCGGAGGTCAAGGTACATCGTTTATCGTCACCCTTCCCAAACGAACGTCCCGCAACGCGATCCGATCCGCAGATCAATATGTAACGTCCACCACCTGGAATTGAGCTGAGCTATGAGCAAAAGGAAAGTCATCGTTGTCGAAGATTCCAAGATCATTCGTCTGGGCTATAAGGATACCCTGGAACGACAGGGGTATAGTGTGGAGACCTTCGATGGGGCTAAAGCTGCCTTGAGCCGGATCGGTTCCGGGTGGGAGGGAATCATTATCAGCGATGTCATCATGCCGGGAATGGATGGCATTACCATGATGAAGCGGATTCAGGAAATCGATCAGGATTTACCGGTCATTCTCATCACGGGGCAGGGGGATATCCCAACGGCCGTGCAGGCCATCCGCGAAGGTGCCTATGATTTTCTGGAAAAACCGTTTTCCGGCGAAGTACTGTTGGAGGTGGTCCACCGCGCCATGGAAAAACGGCAATTGGTGCAGGAGGTGCGGGTATTAAGAAAAGAGGTCAACAACCAGCAGGAAAGCAATTTCAGAATCATCGGCAAATCCCCGATCATGGGCCGGCTTCGGGGAATGATCACCAGCATGGCGGGTTCCGATACCGACGTTCTTATTTTTGGGGAGACGGGTACCGGGAAAGATCTAGTGGCGCGTTGCCTGCATGAGAACAGCCCGCGAAAGGATAATAATTTTGTCTCCATCAATTGCGGGGCGATCCCGGAAAATATTATCGAAAGTGAATTATTCGGCCACGAAGCAGGTTCGTTCACCGGGGCCAACCATCGCCGCATCGGAAAATTCGAACATGCCCACGGAGGGACCGTCTTTCTGGACGAAATTGAGAGCATGCCCCTTCATCTGCAGGTGCAGTTGCTCCAAGTTCTGCAGGACCGGGTGATTTACCGCGTCGGCTCCAATGATCCCATTCCGGTCGACGTTCGGGTCGTGGCCGCGACCAAAACGGATTTGAAGCAGGCTTTTAAGGAAAATAAATTTCGCAAGGATCTGTATTATCGTTTGAACGTGCTCCAAATGTATATTCCGCCTCTGCGCGAACGCATGGAAGACATTCCGTTGCTGTTCAATCATTTCGTATCGGAAATCGGCTGGAGGTACAAGGTTTCCGTACTGGCGCCTCCGGCGGGGGACTTCATGCAGAAGTTGATGGCGCAGCCCTGGGAAGGCAATGTGCGTGAACTCAAAAATGAAGCCGAAAAATACGTGCTCCAATTGATCATGGATATTCCGGGCCAGAGCGAGTGCTTTGGGCTTTTCTCCGACAACGGTTTCTCCAAGAATGGAGAGATGACGCTGAATGATCAATTGACGGCGTTTGAAAAAACCATTATCGAGCAGGAACTCATCCGCCAGAATGGTGATATCAAAAATACCTACCTTGCATTGGGAGTCCCCCGCCAGACGCTTTACTATAAAATCCAAAAATACGGCTTGAACCGAAAGCATTACCAGAAAGTTCTGGAAAACTCCTGAGGGTCCACTTGAGGGTGCGGATCTTCCTTTGACGTTGGCTCCGGGAGATGGCGTCCGCGTTACCCTGTTTCCGGTATTTCTGAGGGGTAGACTCGTTTGTTGGGAATCTCACCCAGGGTTTCCCGGCTCGGCTGAATATTGAAAGCTGGCGGGAAATCTCGCAATCAATTTATTATCAAGCAGTTAGTTAAATCGTGGATTTTTAAAGGAATTTGCGGCTGTTAACCCGCATTTTTTTTGACATTTTAAAT
>Ga0209997_10000478_pt1 | contig 13293 bp, 14 predicted proteins | sample CR04metaG_FD_182079 | JGI IMG/M metagenome (GOLD analysis project Ga0209997, IMG submission 182079) | Deep subsurface microbial communities from Mariana Trench to uncover new lineages of life (NeLLi) - CR04 metaG (SPAdes) (version 2) | ecosystem: Environmental > Aquatic > Marine > Ocean trench...
CTTATAGAGATACAAGTACCAACAGAAACATCATTTGTACAATTTATTACAGCTGATGATGAAGAAAATATTTGGTTTGTTGAACAACAGGGTAACAAACTAGGTATGATAAAAATTTCAGAGATTCCAAGTTTAGGTTTAGCAGATTTGCAAACTAAAAAAACTGAAATAAAATATACTGAACTTGTTTCGCCACTAATTTCAATGGGGATAATTGCAACATCGTTATTTTTTGTAAAAAGTGTTAGAGATAAAAGACGAATAGATTCTCTAATTCAATAACCAAATTTTAAAGATTTCTTCGTTATTGATATCATTGAAAATAATCCAGTAGCTAAAACTAACACAGCAAGCCATCCAAATTCTGGCACAACAACCAAACCAAACTCAGTTTCGGAGTCAGTACCTCTAATATTTTCAAATCTTATTACCGTTGGTCCTGTTTGAGATTCCTTGAAAGTATACTCCTCGAATTGTCCACCTACTTCTGCATTTCCAGATGTTCTATAGACTTCGATATTATTTTGTAAAATTACAAAGTCGTAAGTGGATAGCCGCAAAGGCGCTCCGGTAACTGCATCACGAATTGTAAAAATAAATTTTGTATTTTTTTCAGGTTCTATTTCTATAGGGTCCCATGAAAGATCAACTTGAAACTGTTCATCTCTAGTCATTGCACTCCTTGGAAATCCTACTTTGTCACTTATTTGAAGGGAAAATAACATTGTATTAGGAAGCTTATCCATGGTCTTTTTCTGCTGTTGTTTAAGATATTGTAGATGATCTTGAAGAATTACAAAATGGACAATTCTTTCATCTTCTTCGGTATAATCATCTATTATTACGTTAGATTTGAATAAATCTATTCCATTAATTTCTCCAGTATAGCTAGGACTTGAGAAATCTACAAAATCTTTAGGAAAATGAACTTCTGTATGAACAACTGGAATATGTGAAATAATTTTTTCACTCCAATCAAAGGGCATTTCAAATGTTACTTGATTATTTTCAGAATCATAATTAAATTGAGATAACTTGTCAAAATATGATTTAGATTTAAAATCAATTAAATTATTATCTGCACTTTGAAATTTATAATCCGCTGTATCTATCATACTAACATCTACAGAATAAACTCCCAAATCTTGTACAATGTTTGTAGGTTCATCAATGGTTCTTAATTCAATTTCAAAATTAAATAATCCACCTGATTGAAAAATAGGTCCTTCTAATTGAATAGGTTGGGAGTCAGTTGCATACCAAGCTTCTAGTAGTGTATCTTTTTCTGCAGTTATTTTAGTTACTGGTGCAGCAGTAGGAATTACATAAATTAACAGACTACCATCAGGAGTAAAAAAATAATTTCTTAAAATAATTTGATTATTATGAGATAAGCCAATTAAAAATGTAACATTTTTTACATTTTGTTTTGTTTCTTTATCAATCGCAGTAATTGTAATTACTTTATCTTCTGATTCATCAAAATATTGTGGAATTTCAACTGAAATAGAAATGTCTCTTCCATCTAACTTAATTGTAGTTGTATCTACTCCCCACCCATGTCCAAAACTATTTTGTACAGGGATAAGAAAAAGTAACGTCATACAAATACTAGTAAAAATTATTAAATTATTTAATTTCATATTGTGACGAGTTTTACTGTATCCATTTTTTTATTTGTTTGAAAATCTTTTGTAATTGTAGATACTCTTTCTGCTTCACCATTAATTACAAAAAGCTCCATACATTTATCACCTTCAATTTTACTATGAAGATGGGTTGTAATAAGATCTTCAAAATTATGTTTTATTCCACTAACAATATGATCAAATTTATCACTATGAACTACTAGTAATATTGCATGTACCTTTCCAGAAAGTTCTGTCTTTTGTTTTTCTTCTGAAACAAAGTTTCGAATTCCAGCTCTAATTGCTTCTGATCTTCCAGAAAATCCCAATGATTTTTTGAGATTATCAATTTCAGAAAGAATATCTTGATTTAGTGAGATTGAGACAATTGGCATGAGCTTAATATTATTAAATATATTATAAATTTGTAGTTAAAATTATTAACTTTTCTTAGATTTATTAATAATATCGTTCAATCTTAGGGATGAATAGTCAGGTAACTGCAGCAATAGTAGCTATTGTAGTAATAATTCCACTATTGTCATTTGGACTTTGGAATTCTGAATCACCAATAGTAATTGAAAAAGCTGAAGGTAAATCCAAAATTACTGCCATAACATCTTTTTATCCTCTTTATGAATTTACAAAGGAAATTGGTGGAAACAAAGTAGATGTTTCATTATTAGTTCCGCAAGGTGTTGAACCACATGATTGGGAACCAACAATACGTGATATCCAAAAAATTGAACAAGCTGATTTGATAATAATTAATGGCAATGGATTTGAAAAATGGGTGGATAAAATTGATTCTTCAAAAGTTTCAATAATTAATTCTGGTAGATCATTTGGTTGGGTTACAGAAGAACCAACACAGTCTGTTGATTATCATTATTGGCTTAATCCTCTTTCTGCCAAATTGCAAATTACAGCAATTACAGATGGATTAATAGAAGCTGATCCTGAAAATGCAGATTATTACAAGAACACAAAAAAAGATTATGACTTGAAATTAGATGCACTTCATTCAAAAATCAAAACAGAATTAAATGGATGTAAAAAGGATTTTGTGGCTTTTCATGATGCATTTTCATATTTTGCACATGAATATGATCTTAATCAACATACCGTAATACAATCAAATTCCCCACATAGTGAACCTACATCAAAAAAGCTCGAGGACATAATTCAGCTTGCCAAGTCATTAGATATTGATATAATATTTGCTGAAGAGGGAGTTGGTATACGAGCTTCACAAGTTATTGCAAATGAAATAGATGGTAAGGTTCTGATTTTATCTCCTTTAGAAATCGTTGAGGATGGTTCATCATATTTTAAAAAAATGGAAGAAAATCTTTTAAATCTTAAAGAGGCTTTATGTAATTGAAAGTTGTAGAGATAAAAAATTTAACATTTGAATACCCAGGAGTGAAAGCAATTGATAACGTAAGTTTTTCAGTTGAACAAAATGATTTTTTGGGAATAATCGGTCCAAACGGAGCTGGAAAATCAACCCTATTTTCTTGTATGTTAGGTCTAAATAATCAATACGATGGAACAATTTTCTTTTTTGGAAAAAATATTCGAGAATCAAAAAAATATCTAAAAGATATAGGATATGTACCTCAAAAACCAATTTTTGAGAAAAATTTTCCAGCTACAGTTAGGGAAGTAGTACGTATGGGTTTAAGGAAAAAATTTGATGAAAAGAGAGTAGATAAGGTACTTCAGGATGTGTGGATCCATGAGCTTAGTCATAAACGAATTGGGGAATTATCAATTGGTCAACAACAACGTGTGTTTATTGCAAAAGCTCTAGTTGGAGATCCTAAAATCCTAATTTTAGATGAACCTGTAACTGGAATCGATATTCAAAGTACAGAATTATTCTATGGAATATTACGGGATCTCAATAAAAAACAAAATATTACAATTATTTGGGCATCTCATGATTTAGATGCAGTAAATAGGCTTGCAAATAAAGTAGCGTGTCTTGATAGAACTTTATTTTTCCATGGAGTTTCTGACAAATTTTTCAGTAATGAAGAGCTAGTTAAAAAATATGCTGAAGCATCAATGCAAAAACATATGCATCAACACGTTAAATCATGACACTCGAAATTTTTACCTACGGTTTTATGCAAAGAGCTCTTGTTTCTGGAATAGCTATTGCATTGTTATGCTCAGTAGTTGGTTTATTTTTGGTTTTAAGAAGATATTCTCTTTTTGGTGATGCGGTAGCTCACTCGTCTTTTGGTGGAATTGCTTTAGGTCTATTACTAGGCATTTATCCTATGTGGACTGCATATGTAATTGCATTAATTAGTGCAGCAATCATTACAAGATTAAAACAGAAATTTGATATTTCAGGTGAAGCGTCTGTTGCAATTTTATTATCATCAGGAATTGCATTTGGGTTAATTTTGATTAGTATATCTGGAGGTTTTAGCGTAGATATTTTCAGCTTTCTTTTTGGAAGTATTTTATTAGTAAGTATTGAAGATACGATTCTAATTCTTGGTCTTACAGGGGGAATTCTAATTGTAATCCTTTTACTCTACAGAGAATTAATTTATTCTACTTTTAATGAGGAACAGGCAAAAGTAAGTGGTATTCCGGTAGAGAAAATTAACTATCTTATAGTCTTCATAGCAGGAATTACTGTAGTAACATCAATCCAGTTAGTTGGCATATTATTAATTTCTGCTTTATTTGTAATTCCAAATGTTACGGCAATTATGTTTGGTCGCAGCTTTAAACAAACAGCAATACTTTCAATTTCATTTGCAATTTCTGCAGTGGTAATTGGAATATTAATTTCTTATTTGTTAGATATTACCCCATCAGGATCAATTGTAATGTTATCAATTACAATTTTTGCTGTAACTATTGGTTTAAAATCATTAGGATTGATCAATCGTTCCTTGAAAATAAAGAAATCATTTTTGTCTAATCACTTTGTTAATAACTAGTGGAACATTTGAGCGATCAAATGGTTTCACAACATAATCTCTTGCACCAAGTTTGATTGCATCTTGAACAACATGTTTTTCCTCAACAGATGAAATCATTATCACCTTTGCTGTTGGATCAATTTTTAGAATAGCTCTTAATGCTTGTATTCCATCAGCCTTAGGCATGTTTACGTCCATAGTTACCAAATCAGGTTTAATTTTTAAAAATGTCTTAACAGCTTCAATTCCATCACCGGCCTCAAAAATTTCTGATGCAAGCCCATTACTTTTGATAATATCTTTTAAGACACTTCTCATAAATGATGCATCATCAACAATTAAGATTTTAGAGGCAACTCCTCTAGTCATTATTCTCTATACCTCTGTTGCATGAATTTTGTTTTCTTAAATTAAGTAATAATTCTAAGTTTGTTCGGCCTGAACATACATTTTTTGAAAATTTAATCATATTTTTTTGAGTGATTATAGTCAAATTCTTCGTCATTTTATTTAGCCTCGATAAAATTTGATAAACGATCTGTAGGTGTGGTATAATTACTAATTACAGCATTTTGATTTTTATTTGAAAAAGAATCTAAATTATTTTCTGATGGTAATTTTTTTTGATATATTCGATCTCTAGGATGTAGTGATAAAAATGAATTTTGAAGTTTGTGACCCCAAAGTGTTTCATCCATTCCTAAAACAAGGTAGCTTTTAGGTTTTAAAACAGTATAGAATTTTTTGAATATGAGATCTTGTGCTTCTTTTCCATAATAGATTAAAAGATTTCTACAGAATATTACATCAAGATAACTTATAGGAAATGTTGTAATATCTGCAAGATTGAATGATACTAGATCTTTAATTTCGTTGATTACTTGATACTTTGTACTATCAATTTTTTTGAAATATTTTGTAATTAGTAATGCATCTAAATTTTTCAAATTATCTGGAGTATAGATACCTTTTCGTGCTTTTTGTAAAGCATGAGAATTGATATCTGTTGCCTGTATTTTGATTTTGTTTTTAGGATTATCTAGAGCTTCACTAAACATTATTGCTAAGCTGTATGGTTCTTCCCCTGAAGCACAACCACAACTCCATATACGTGATTTCTCAGATATTTTAGAATCTTTTAACAAATTAGGAATAATTTTATTTCCGAAAACTTGCCATACTTTTTTATCACGATAGAATTTTGTAACATTAATTGAAAGTGAATCATATAATGTTCCTACTTCATCAAGATCTGAATTTAGAAGTTGGGCGTATTGTGAACTGCTTGTCATATTCAAAATCTTCATTCTAACACCAATTCTTCTTGAAAGAAATGCTGGTTTAAAGTATGATAAATTCAATCCACGTTTTTTATGTACAAATTCTGTAATTTCTTTGAGATCTTTATCTGAAATTAAAATATCCAAAGTCAAAATTAAGTTTTCTCCTTTTGTAATTCATTTACAAGATCATCAAGCTCAGAGTTTTGTGACCCAGTAATGAAGGACTCTGGATCTAATAATGAGGAAAATTCGGATGGATTTTTCTTACCATTTTGATTGAGAATTTTTCTTGCATCATTTGAATTTTGAACTATTATCATATGTATTCTAATTCCACTTTTTTCACCTACAAGCTCTGCATCAGCAATGATTGCTGATTCAGTTTGTTTTACTACATGCTTAGTGGATTCAATTATCATCGATTCTAAATCACTTTGTAAGTAGTTGGGAGTAGAAAGATCTACTCTGAAGCCAGTTCCTATAGACAATGCATTAAAAAATGAACCTGTTAAAATATTTGCAACTTCCTGAATTGCAGACGTTCCCATCTCATCAATTTCTTCAATTTCTTCTCGCCCAAGTAGTTTAGCAGCAATTTTTTTTGCATATTTCGTCTTAATGGCATAACAGATTTCTATGTGAATGTCACCCTTTCCTACAAGTCGCACTCCACACATTTGAATTTCATCTGATGCTAGCTTAAAGTTTTCTGGATTGAAAAATTGTTTATCTAAAATCATTACTTTGTAATTAATTGGTTCTGACAGTAAAGTTGAAAGAGCTGATGAAGTTTGTGATGCTATATATTCATTAATAATTTTAGAAAAAGTCTCAATTTCTTTTGGCTTTAGATGTGATGTTTTATCCATTTTATTTTCAATTCCTAAATTAACATTGATGGATCAAGTATTAGCGCAACTTTTCCATCAGGAAGGATTGTAGCATTATGGAAAGCATTTTCTGAATCAGAAGCATTACTAAATTTTTTAATTACAATTTCTTGTTTGCGTTCAAATGAATCTACAACAAGACCATAAGGTTTTCCACCTTTGTCGACAATTACAATAGTAACTTTACCTGGAATTACATATTGGTCTTGTTGTATTTCCAGTATATCAGAAACTCTGATAATTGGTACAATTTTATCTTGATATTCAATAACTTCTATTCCATGTAAACTTTTTATTTCGTTATTATTAATTTTTAACGTAGTTGTAATACTAGTTAACGGTAAAACAAATTTTTCGTTTGAAATGTTAACTATTAATCCACCTATGATTGAAACACTTAATGGTAATAACAAGATCATTGTAGTTCCTTTTCCTGTTTCAGTAGTTATTTGAACATGTCCTCCAATGTCTTGTACTTTATTTATTACAACATCCATTCCTACTCCACGGCCAGAAATATCAGTTATAGTTTTAGCAGTTGACAATCCTGGCGTACCCAACAATTCTATCGTTTTTTCATCAGAAATTTCATTAGCTTCTTGTTGTGTTAATATTCCATTTTCTACTGCCTTAGCTTTTACTTTTTCTAGATCAATTCCCTTACCATCATCTTCAATTTTAATGGCAATTTGCTCTCCAACATGATAAGCAGATAATTTTATGTTTCCAGATTCAGACTTTTTCAAAGTTTTTCGTTCTGAAGGGCTTTCTATACCATGATCTACACAATTTCTTAGAATGTGTAAAAGGGGATCACTTATTGCATCTAAAATCGTCCTATCAAGTTCAAGCTTTACCCCATCTATTTGTAAATTAACTATTTTTCCTAGTTTATTGGCAGTATCTCTAACTACTCTTTCAGATCTTTTGAAAATTGTATCAATTGGAATTAGTCTCAGTTTTAAGGACTGATATTGTAAGTCAGATACTAATCTTCCTAAATCTACTAATGCGGTTTTTGATTTAACCGAGTCTTCCTTTCTGAGTGTATTTTCTAATTTCATTTTTGAAATTATCAATTCTCCTACTAAATTTACAAGAGAATCAAGATCAGACATCTTTACTCTAATTGTAGGTAATTGAGTAGGTTGCATTGATTCATCATTTTCAATTTGCTGAGATGTATCAGGATTTTTAAGAATTGATAAATAAGATTCTAAATCTATTTTCTTATTTTCATCATTAATCATTTGCTGTAACGCATCCATACATTTGAAAAGTGCGCTTGCAAGATTTGGTGATAGTTTTTGTTCTTTCTTTCTTATAGCATCAAAAATATTTTCAATATTCCTACACAAGTCTTTTGATTGTTCATATCCCATTGTAGCTGCCATACCTTTGATTGTGTGAGCGGAACGAAAAATTAAATCTAAATGATCTTTTACATCTGGCTGTTCTTCGAGTTTCAGTAAAGCTTGATTCATTATATCTACATGCTCTAAAGCTTCGGTGAGATACATTTCACGATAATTATTTTCAGACAAGTTTTTCCACCAATTCTTTAATTGTTTGAGGAATTTTTTCAGTTGGTAATAATTTATCTACTGCATGAAGATCTACTGCAGCCTTTGGCATTCCATAGATAACAGATGAAGAACTATCTTGAGCAATAGTGCTTCCTCCTCTTTTCTTTATAGTTTTCATTCCAAATGCTCCATCGTGTCCCATTCCTGTTAGTAAAATTCCAATTGCATTAGAACCAAAGACTTCTGATGCTGAAACCATAGTCATGTTGACTGCAGGTTTTACTCCAAATCTTTTTGGTCCATCTATAAGCTTAATTCTCATATTAGATTCAACAATCATATGATAACCCCCCCTAGCAACCAATACCTCTCCCTCTTTGATTATATCACCATCTTCAGCTTCTTTTACAGGAAGTTTACAAGTCTCATCTAATCGAATTGCAAGTGATCTGGTGAATTCTTTAGGCATATGTTGTACGACTAAAATTGCAGATTTCAAATCTTCTGGAAGCGCAGAAATTATTGATTGGAGAGCATTAGGACCTCCAGTGGATGAACCTATAACAACTACTCTAGTTGCAGCATTAGGTGCTGGGATAGTTTTATTCTTAGGTTTTAATTTTTGAATATTTTTTATGATTAAATGCTTAGGTTCAGATTTTGACGCAATTTCAATTTTTGAAATTAAGTTCTCTTTTAGTTCTCCAATTTGATCTGGATTTGTTGTAGATATAGGAACAAAATCTATTGCTCCATTTTCTAATGCATCTAAAACTACTTTGGCTCCATCTTGAGTAAAGCTGCTAACTACAATAATTGGAACAAGTTTATCCTGTCTAACAACTTCTTCGATGAATGTTAATCCATCCATAGTTGGCATTTCAAGATCGAGTAAAATTACATCTGGTTTATTTAAATTAAGTTTACGTAAGGCTTCAGCTCCATCTCTTGCAGTATTAGTTACTTTGATGTTATCTTTTGAAATTAGATCACTTAGAAGTTGAGTCATGTATTTTGAATCATTAACGATCCAAACATCAATTTGATCTTCAACAGATTTTGTCATCAATTTTTATCATTCAAAATTCAAAAAAATTCATGATTACACTTTGTGTAAATCATGAGTAATGGATTATTTTGGTACCTCCTTTGAATTGTCTTTTTCGCTATCTTCTCTGAAAACTTCTTTGAGTTCTTCTGGTATGTCGTCTTCTGTATTTTCTAGATTTGATTTTATTTCAGAGTTTGGTGTTTGATTCTTTTCCTCATTTGTAGTCTGAATTTCTGGTTGAAATTCCTCATCTGAATTATCTTCAGAATCTTCAAGTAATGCAATAATATCTAAAAGAACAAATAATTGGCCTTGGATTTTTGCAATTCCTTTAATGTAATGATATGATTCAAAAGAATCTGATGGTACAGGCTCAATTTCTTTAGAAGATATGTGCATTACATGCTCTACTTTGTCAACAATTAATCCATAAATTGAGTCCCTTACATCTGCAATAATTATTTTATAATTTGCTTGATTTTTTATGTCTACTTCTCCAAAACCTAATCGTTTCTTAATGTCAATTACTGGAATAATTAATCCACGAAGATTCATAACACCTTGAACATATTTTTTGGCTTTTGGAACTGTTGTTATGTCTGTGAAATTTCTAATTTCTTTAACTTGTTCTATTGGCACTGCATAATTTTCTTTTTTTTTAGTAGTTTCATTAACTAGACTAAAAGTAATTACCTGGATAGAGTCAGTGGGAAGAGTTTCAACTTTCAATTTTTTCCTCCGCTTCCGTTTCAGAGCTAGTAGCCTGTTCAAATTCATCAATAGAACTATTATCTTGAAATTCTTCGTTTTCTTTGTTTTTTGAAAAATTATCAGGTACTGATTTATTTAATGAAGGTAAATCGGATGATGGGACTTTAAAAGATCTAACCTTTTTTGCAAGTTGCTCAGCCATTAAAGCAATATTTCGGTTTGAAGATGAGATTTCTTGTGTGGCAGTGGTTTGCTGCTCTACTGCTGCATATGCTTGGTCTGTTGCAAAAGCATTTTGTTCTGCTACTGCTGCTACTTCTTGTACTTTATAACTAATTTTAGATAACGCATTAAGAGAAGAATCTACGACTGAACGTCCTTCTTCTATTTCTATAGCACTATCATCAATCGAAGCTACAGCTATGTGAATATCTTCTTGTATTTCTCCTATTAATTTATCAATTTCTTCTAATGATTTAGCTGAACCTTCAGCAAGTCTTCTAACTTCATCCGCTACTACAGCAAATCCTCTTCCTGATTCTCCAGCTCTTGCTGCCTCAATTGCAGCATTTAATGCTAACAAATTAGTTTTTTCAGAAATTTCTCTAATTACTTCTACAACAGATGTGATTTTTTTACTTTTTGCTGCCAGATTTTTTACTTTTGCTGAAGATTCGTTAGTTAACTCGATTATTCTAGACATTTTATCAGCAGCAGTTTGACCTTCTTTGGAATTTTGATCCATTACACTATCTACAATTGTTTTTGCTTCAGCAAGCTCTGCTGCTTGTGATTGAGAACCAGTTGCTATTTGTTGTACAGTTGTAGAAACTTCTTCTACACTTGCATTTAGTTCCTCAGAGGCTGCTGCAGATTCTCGAGCATCTCGAGCAACTTTAGTTGCAGTATGATTTACGTCCATAACAAGCTGACGAAGACTTGTAACCATATTGTCCAGAGAATTAGTAAGCTCGTTTATTTCAGGAGTAGAATTTGTTCTAGGAACTGTAACATTTAGATCACCTTCACTAATCCTTCTTGTAATCTCTGCAGCATTTTTAATTGGTATAGAGGTATTATTGCCAATTAGTGTTATTAAGATAAAAGTACCTATGGAAACGCCAATCATTATTATCATAGTAGTAATGATGTTATCAACTAGTACTTCTTCTCCATAATTTACTGAAAAAATTGTATATGCACTGCCAGCTAAAATGGTGACTATCAAAACAAGTTGTAATACTAGAGATTTACTATTTACACTAAGAATTGTTGAAAACTTTCCTTTACTACTCACAATTCATTGTTTTGGTTAGAGCCAATAACCCTACATGTGTATGATGTGAACGAACATTTTTTTCAAAACATTATATGAAGGATCAAAAAACCAGTGATTTCTGGATGAGATATCCCCTTAAAAAATTGATTTTTAAAAAATTAAAAAGTCTGATTAGGCTCCAGTATCTCCAAAGTCCAATATGGAAGCTTCAAGGAAATCAGTCATCAATATATCCATAGCAAATACTGTCATAGACCCTAAAACTGCCAGTAATGCTATGTGGAAAAAGACTGTTTTATACAATCCACCCCGAGATACCATTAGTGCTGCTGCACTTAACACTGAGGTCATTAGAATCATTATTGGTAAAATCATTTCCATAAATCCAGGATCAATTGGGGATAGAGGAAATGCATTGGTTGTGATTTCAATTGAGCTCATTAATTCAAAAAATATTGATGTTAGTTTATTCATCAAACCAAATACTCCAAGAGTTAAAACGTGTAATACAATTATGATTGTTTCAAATGTTTTTACAGTCTGTGCTCTTTTTCCACGTAGCTCATTTATTTTTATTGTTATGTTAGCAACTGTATTACCTGTTATGTTCATATCTCCACCCTTATCCAATGCAGTTGATATGACTTGATTTCCATTTGCAACTATTTCACTTCCACAATCTCTTGAAAATAATTCAAAACCATGTGGTTGATCCACTTTATTTTTAATTCTATTTTTCAATGAGATTACATATTTTTGAATTGGACCAAAGTCACTTCTTAGTACTGCATCTAATGCTTGACCAATTGAACCTACAGTTGCTAAAATTTCACCAAAATGTCTTATGAATTCAGGATACCATTCATTGATGTTTTTTATTTTTTGTTCCATTTTTCTCGCTAGTAATCCTGGATAAAACAGTGGTGCTAGTGAAATACCTACGATAAGACTTATTGGAACTACTTGTGATATTAATAATACTGTTCCAATTCCTGCGCCAGCCCCTAATGAGATATAAACTTTGATCCTAAATTTTAGATCTTCATCTTCCCTACTATATCCAAGTTTGTCTCTAGGAAATAAAAAGTACATCATAACTACAAATATGCTCATAGTAGATCCTACTCCTAACAAAGAGTATACTAAAATTAATTCAGCAGAACTAGCTCCTGTTAACATTGTCATAATAGAGTTTGCAGCAATCATAAAGGCAGCAGTAGACATTAAAGTGTAAAACATTTCAAGAAATAGTTTTTGCATCTCTAATTTTCTTTCATATTCTATTGTAAAGCTAAGTAATGTACCTGTGAGCTCTGCCTTAAAATATGTGCTAAGACGATCACCGAGTCTTATAACTTGGGCAAATTTTACTAAAAGTTGTTTTAGCTGATTGCCCGAATCGGTAGAAACCTTCAATGCAACCATTTCAAGGGCTTTAGCCAGACCATAGGTCCAACCTACACCTAAACGGTAAGCATCTGAAAATGCAATAGAATATTTTCCGTAACTGCTAGCGTGTGCAGTTTTAACCAAGTCTATGGCTAGAATTTCACCAGTAGAAATTGAATAAAGATAGGCTACAAAATAAACAAACTTTTCATCATTTTTTTTTAAATCACTTACCGACAATGACTTTAGAAGTGATAATTGCATTACAGGGTATCAAGCTCCTTTAGAAATGACTCCAAACCAATCTCTCTACAATGTGAAATGGAATCAAAAACATCATAAAAATTGAAGATCTTCTTTTCAACCATTTTTTCAAGGATTTTAGAACGTAAAGCTAATTCATCATACAACAAACCCTCATCTCTTTTATCCATTCCTCGCATTTGCATAAGCTTACTTGCAAATAATGCACTACTTCCTTTTCCTCTAAATTTAGTAGTATCAGTACCAGGATCCCAATTAAAAATAGGTATGAACATGATGTTGTTACCTTCTGGGTTGTATCCTAAGATTTCATTAATTGAA
>Ga0209997_10000481_pt1 | contig 13267 bp, 15 predicted proteins | sample CR04metaG_FD_182079 | JGI IMG/M metagenome (GOLD analysis project Ga0209997, IMG submission 182079) | Deep subsurface microbial communities from Mariana Trench to uncover new lineages of life (NeLLi) - CR04 metaG (SPAdes) (version 2) | ecosystem: Environmental > Aquatic > Marine > Ocean trench...
ATTGTCGCGGGGCAGGACGGATACCACCTTACGGCGTGCGTGACCATAAATAGATGAAGACGGTTTACCAAACGTTCGTCCTATCGACTTCAGTGATTGGTCTTTTCTCCAACGCTCCCAAAGCTGCGCTTTCTCTGCTGTTGTAAAACCTCTACGCTTGTTTTGGTTCATCAACAAACACTCCGTCTTTTTTTACTATGAGCACGCAGCCTACCCGGAGGGGGTTTAAAGTGTTGCATCGATCGGTTGAGGTCACCAGCGAAAGCGGACCTACGGCTATAGACTTTGAATTGGTACTTTGTTCCAATAGCAGACACTCGAAAGTGTTTGGATAGCATCAAAGCAATCTGTTTCTTTTATCTTGTGTTGCGCGAGTTCATATATAAATCGGATAATTAAGTGAATGCAAAAAGTGTATGAACTTTACTATTGGCCGACGATACAGGGTCGCGGTGAGTTCGTACGCCTTGCCCTGGAATATGCCAATGTTGATTATGTCGACGTTGCTCGTCAACCTGAGGAGGAGGGCGGGGGTGTGTCGGCACTGATACGATTCCTCGAAAACAAAGATATGCAAAATCCACAATTCGCATCACCGTTTCTGAAAATCGATGAATTCATCATTGGGCAGACAGCGAACATCCTGCAATACCTGGGTATTCGTCACGCACTTGCGCCTGACAACGAGGACGATCGACTCTGGATACATCAATTGCAACTGACAATCGCTGATTTCGTGGTAGAGATACACGATACGCATCACCCCATCGCAGGTGAGCTTTATTATGAAGACCAGAAGGAAGAGGCACAAAGACGTGCAGAAAACTTCCGTGAAAATCGCTTGCCAAAATATCTGTGTTATTTTGAGCGTGTGCTCGCAAATAATTCACGTGGGAACAGGTATCTTGTTGGAAATACACTCAGTTATGCAGACCTGTCTTTGTTTCAGCTTGTTGCCGGATTGCGTTATGCGTTTCCTAATACGATGATCCGGATTGAAGGAGAATATCCACTTTTGATTGCATTGCATGATCATATCGAAACCTTGCCACGAATTGGCGCCTACTTACCCTCAGGACGGCGTATACCATTTAATCAACGAGGTATCTTTCGTTATTACAAAGAACTCGATCTTTGAATGATTAGATAATCAATTGAGACTGTTCCTATATCTTCTCTGTTTAAAACCAAATCAAGAGATTGCACCAATGGACGAACCGTGGCGGGCATTACCACGAACAACTAAATAAGTTCACTCCCGACCCTTTTAATTTAATCCTTTAGTATTCAAACATTGTACTTATAGCTGTCGATATTGTTTGTATGAATTCTTCCCGGAGTTCAGGATAGATGGGTAATGATATACACCGCTTCGTTACATCTTCTGCGACTGGTAAAACTAGGTCCGGGTAGTCTTTATTTATTACAGGTTGTTTATGTAACGGAATCGGATAATGAATGGCAGATTCGATATTTTGGGATTTAAGGGTACTGGCAATGTCATCACGATTTTCCGAGAGGATCGTGTACTGATTAAAAATATGAGTGCCTCTTGGATCTTCATAGGGTATGACGATTGGAAGATTGACCAAAAGTTGGTTATATTGATGTGCGATTTCGCGACGTCTGGTGTTGTATTTATCGATATTCTTTAGTTTCTCTCTCAGTACTGCTGCCTGAATTTCATCTAATCGGCTGTTGAAACCCAGGAGTTCGTATTGATTTGGTGACGTTGAACCGTGATTGCGCAACATGCAGATCTTATCGGCAACTTCCTTATGCTTTGTGACAACTAAACCGCCATCTCCCAGCGCACCCAGATTCTTACTTGGGTAAAAGCTGAATCCTCCAGCATCACCGAACGATCCCACTTTTTTTCCATTGAAAACAGCCCCAAAAGACTGACAGCAATCCTCGATAAGTTTAATGCTGTGACGGTTACATATTGTTGATAGTTCAGATATATCCGATGGTTGACCAAAGATATGGGTCGGCATGATCGCGGCGGTTTTTTCTGTAATCACTGCCTCGACATGGGCTGCGGACAAATTGAATGTCCTGGCATCGATATCCACAAATACCGGTTTAGCACCAACATGTCGGATGACTTCTGCGGTGGCGATAAAGCTGAATGGGGTAGTTATGACTTCGTCACCTTCACCGACATCCAGGGCAATCAATGCTAGTTGAAGGGCATCAGTTCCCGACGCTACGCCGACTGCGAACTCTACTTCTAAATATTCTGCTGCTTCGCTTTCGAATGCAGCAACATTTTCATCCAGAATAAATTTACCACTTTTTATTACATTGTGGATGCATCGAAGTATTTCATCTCCTATCTCTTCGTGTTGATGGGTAAGATCAACAAATGGAAGAATATCATTGTTATTATCCTTTTTATCGCTCGCCACAATCTATTTGTTGATTAACTCGGTAATTCTAATTGCAGTTTCCAGGGCCCGTTGCCCGGATTTGCCGGATACGATTGGTTCATTACCCGATTGGATACACTTTTGGAAATCCTTTATCTCATCGAGAAGTGCATCACCGGACACATGTTTGATTTCCTCACTAAGTATATTTTTATAATCGGAATTATTCTTGCCTTCAGAGAGAGAGTATTTTTTCATCACGTTGTTTTGGAGATCAAAAGAAATATATACCTTAGGCATAAATAGACGTATTTTCCGTTCTGTTTTAAGGCTTACCCTGCTCGCTGTAATATTTGCAACACAGCCATTTTTGAAGGTGATACGTGCATTAGCAATATCCAGCATATCAGTAATTATCGGAGTTCCATTTGCGTCGATACTTTTTATGTCTGAATCAACAATCTCCAGGATAATATCTATATCATGGATCATCAGATCAAATATAACATTCACATCATTACTCCGTTGTGTGAATGATGATATTCGATAAGATTCAATAAACTGAGGATTGAGTGTGGAGAAATCTAGCCCAAACATTGCAATATTAAATCGTTCGATGTGACCAACCTGCAATATCTGGTTTTTAGCATTTGCTAGAACAATGAGTTGATTTGCTTGATCTACGGTTTCAGTTATCGGTTTCTCGATGAGAACATGACAACCAGTATCAAGGAAGTTTCGGGCAACCTCAAAATGCAAGCTGGTCGGTACGGCGATACTTACTGCGTCAACTTCGCCAATAAGTTCGTGGTAATCTGTAAGCGCTGCACAACCGTATTTACTTGCGATTCGTTTAGCAAGGTCAGGATCCGTATCGACAACTGCGGCTAGATTGAAATCCGGTAGAGCCATATATTTTTCGGCATGATATTTCCCGACATACCCAACGCCGATTACAGCACTATCAAGCATGATCATCTAAGCAAATCTGTAGGTTTACCATTTCTTTAATGTCAAAACCCTCACGGTGAGCGTAATTAGTTAATTGATCCTTATTAATCTTGCCTAATCCGAAGTACCTTGAATCCTGATGTGAGAAGTATAAACTACAGACCGCAGCGGTGGGAACCATTGCGTAGGATTCGATTAAAGTTATGCCTGATAAGTGGGGTCAGATAAGACTTTTTACATCCCTAGCTTATCAGCCATTTCATACAAACGATTGAGTTCTTCTTCCAGGTTATTGTTGGACATATCCTCACCAGCACGCTTGTACCAGTATTTAGCATTCCCTATGTTACCTTCTCTTCGATTCAGGTACGCATGAATAAGTCAGGATAATTTATCGGAATATTGTTGTATTATTTTATGAGACTCGTCCCAGCTTCCTTCACGAGTAAGGTCTAACGCTTTGACATGATCACATTCCATAATTGCAATTGTTCATGGGTGGTTGGAGTATCCACTCAGGTCTTCCTTGTGGACGTTGTTGTATGCATCCAGCTCTATTACATTTCTATCTGGATCACGGATGAAAATCGCTGACATATCTCCAAAGCTAAATGAACCTGTTATCTCGAAATTATTGTCGTTCATAAATGATTTAGCGACGCCCAGATCGGATACGGTTAAGGCGATATGCGTATAGCCAGGGTACTTTTCCTCAACATCCATCAAAATATTCTTTCCGTTACCCGCATTGGCGGGGCCCAACAGGTTTAAAACGACACCGCTGGGATGTTTCATAATGATCGGGTGACCTTTTTCAAACCCGACATCTTCTACGAACTCAAAACCGAGTAATTCGTAAAATGCCACGGAACGGGACTTTTCTTCTATTCTTAACCCTATATGATTTACAGATTCTATATTCAGCATTTTTTACATGTTAATCCTTCGTAAATATCAATACGAGCAACACATTCTATTTTTCAGATAACGTATAAGGAACGACGCTTTCCTGTTCGTTGGGATCATTCCTTGCGACGATAGCGATGGCTGGTTCTGTTTGACTTAGATTTCTTGGTTGGTGCGGTACGTTTGGGGGGATATAGATAAAATCACCGGCCTGGTTGATTATGCTTTTTCTTAATCCACGCCCATATCGCGTTTCAACCCTGCCTTGTAACAAGTAAACTGCTGATTCAAAACCATCGTGATAGTGTGCATCAGCCTGTCCACCGGGCGGGATAATCACCAGATTCATGGATAACACCTTAGAGCCTGTATTTTGTGATGATATGCCATGAAAATAAGGCAGGTTCTGTTTTGATTGAAGTTCTTCCGGCGAATGGATAACAATGATCTCTGCATCAATAATTCTGTCCTTATCCGCAAAAACAGGTAAGGAATAAAACAATCCGATCAAGAGCATTCCTGAAATAATAATTTTATGCATATCAATCGTCTCCTTTACAAAGATAAATGGGACGGAGTCATTATTTTTAATCTCTCTGGCACCTATAATTTATAAATTTATGTCTAAGTTGTCAGTACAATAATAGCATTATCACTGCTTATGGTTGTTTTTGTGCAACTTCTGCTTTTCCAGCAGATAGCCAGCAACCACGATAGCGATGATGATTAAGACAAGAATCATCGGCGCAAAAGGATTGAAATCCGCTACCCGATCGTGCAATTCCTTGAGGAAAATTGCCCAGCCTAGCGATGCAACCGTGGTTCCAGACAGCACCACGAACATATTTACCCACGGTCTTAATCCCAGGAAAAAGCCGATAACAGAGCCGATAACGGGGCCTGTCATCCAGAAAGGAATGCATACGAACAGTAATAGGCCCGGAATGCCATAACGATGGATCTTTGCCTTATTTGTCTCCGCTACCTCTTCAATTCGATGCATGAAATTATCCAGTGCCTTGAAAACCAAAAGATTCCGCCAAGCTAAGACAAACAGGGGATATATGATCATTACCATGATCATCTCTATTGCAAGGTTGATCGGAATAACGATCAAATGATCAAAGCCTAGTGAATAACCAAACGACATTCCGGCGGCTCGCCCAAACAGGATATGGGTCGCCGTTATGCCAACATAGACTTGAAAGGTATTCGGTGAGATGAAATAGCTGGCTGCCAGGCAAATGGCATAGAGTAACAACAGTATTAGACCGAAGATAAGAATACGACCTTCAGTGGTTTGGAATGGTCTGAAACGACCTTTTATCTCTGTTGTAGTTGCATGTTCTTCCATACAATTAAGTTTAGATTAAAAGGAGCCGGAGTGAATTACTTTTTAATCACCCTTAAATCAAAAACGTCAGTATACTAAAAGGGGTCGGAGTGATTGTGTTTAACCACACCGCCCCTTTATTTTATATATCAGATCAATAAGCCAATTCACAATAAATATCTAGGATTCTGTGAAAAGAATATCAAATCATGTCAGACTAGAAATTGATTGAAAAACCAGGAACTGAACAATGTCTGTTGGTCGAAATGAGGCCTGTCCATGTGGAAGTGGCAGAAAGTATAAAAAATGTTGCCTTGACAAGAAGGCTAGAAGTCCTGTTTATTATACGCTTTTACTGGCTTTTTTCGGAGTGATCCTGCTTGTATGTTTAGTGCTAATGGTTAAATCTATTCGTAACTTTGAACCGAGTACTGGAGCAAAACAAGTTTGGTCTGAAGAGCATCAGCATTGGCATCAGGCTCCATAGTTTGTTACCGAACACGTTAGTTATTTGAACTCTAAAGAACGATTAAAAGGGGACTGGCCGCTCTGTTAATCGAATCATTCTGGACGTTCTACCTTTGTGGCCTGTCAGTCATTTCACGCAAATGATTTAGTTCGTCTTCCAGATTATTATTGGGCATATCCTCACCAGCACGCTGTCCAACTACGGATTCTAGGATTATGATACGGCAAATGCTGTCCTTTTAATAAATTCATTTTATTCTAAATGCTAAAAAGAATTCGCTACTTTGCAGAAAGTATATTGGCAAAGTCTGCATACTGGATATTCAGATTATTACCTTTAAATGTTGCTTCATCGATGGGAGGGGTTATTGGCAGAACGCTGGGGCCGTTTTTATCCAGAGATAAACTGGCGCGGAAGAATCTGCAACGTGCAATACCAGATCTGGATGAGAAGCAGGTCGATGAAATCATTACCGCTATGTGGGATAACTTAGGCAGGATGGTTGCTGAATTTCCGCGTATGAATGACATGGACAAGCATACCTTTGCAAAAATTGTGGAGGTAGAAGGCGTAGAACACATTGAGCAGGCAAAACAAGGTGCCAAGGGCAGCCTGTTCTTTTCCGGTCATGTTGCAAACTGGGAGATGGCACCAAAGACGATCGCAATCTACGATTGTCCGCTTGGCCTTGTCTACCGCCAGGGGAATAATCCGGGGGTGGATAAACTGATGCAGAACATGCGTGGGCATTACCAGTCTGAGGGTATCCCGAAGGGAAAAGGTGGTTCGCGACAATTGATAAAGATACTGGGGCAGGCGGACATATAGGGATTCTTGTTGATCAGAAAATGAATGAAGGCATTGCCGTGGATTTCTTTGGCAGGAAAGCAATGACCGCGCCGGTCATCGCCTTACTTGCCCTCAAGTATGGGTGTCCTGTGATTGCCACCCGGGTGATTCGTACGGAGGGTGCACACTTTAAAGTAACGATTTTTCCACCAATGGAGATCGAAAGAACCGGCGATCAGGAAGTGGACGTACTTAATCTGATGACCCGAATCAACAAGGTTATTGAGGTCTGGATAAGGGTTAATCCGTCCCAATGGATCTGGGTACATAATCGTTGGTCGGATGAGTAATAGTTCCCAAAAATATTTATAATAGAAACAGTAAATTGTAAAAGATTTTAATCAGTTTTATACATCAGTTAATTACTCTTCTCGTAATTGAGACATCCGGTCCTCAAACATTTCTTTTATCTGTTCTTCTGCAGCTTCACTATTAGGAAAGATCGGTTCGGTTCTAGCTATAGGTTCCTCAGCATCGTCTGGGCAATATAGTTCTGCATACACTTTACCCGTCTTTGCATCAGTTTCTGTTTCTATCCGGAATTTTGACAATTTAAGTGCTCCTTAAGAATTAATTTAGGAAACATAATGTTTCATTTGAAACTTGTGCTTCTCGGCAACTGCTCGAGAACATGTACCCCAAGGGGTACACCCCTCCGGGTGGGCTTCGCGCTTCCAGACTTGGCTCTCGGTTGCTGCTCCTGGCGCAACTCTACCTTCTATGTCCCTACAGTCGTGCGCCGTTCTACCGCCTACTTCCGTATATGCGTCCTAGTAATCGATCCATGTAGGTCGCAGCACATCGTCCTGTAGGCAACCTTGTTTGTTTACCATCTGTTGAATATAGACCTCTGTAGGGAAATATCAATAACAGGGTAGTTTGCTTTTGTTCATTTTTGATTCTTTGTGCCTGTACTACACTTGAGTGAAGTGTGGCCGGTTCCGTGCTTCCTGCACACACGATACTTTTTCATTTATTGTATTTATAAAATAGTCTGTGGTGTTGACGTTCCTGCAATAAAGTAGACACTTCCATCGAACAGGATGCATTATCTGGAGATTATCTTGCTTAATAACAAGGGGCCAATTAATTGAAGAGACTGTTTGTTGCCTTAACTATCCCTGATACTGTTTCTACAAAGTTAGCAGCGTTACAACCGAAGTCTGTGAAACAGATTCGTCTGGTTAAACCTATGAATATACATTTGACACTGCATTTCATTGGACAGGCGGATCTGGATAAAACTGCAAATGTTCTGGAACAAGTCTCTGTTCAACAATTCACAATTAAGTTAAAAGAGCCAGGTCTGTTTCGATCAAAAAATGGCTCGATTACCTTTTGGGTCGGGGTTCAGGAAAATGAAAAATTGTTTGAGCTCTATCATGAAATCGCTTTTGCGCTTGCTGAGGTGGGTTATCAAAAAGAAGAACGCAAATTCAGTCCACATATCACTCTGGCCCGTTGTAAAAAAGGTATTTCCAGACCGATCATAGATAAATTTCTGCAACAAAAAGATAGCGCTTTCTCTGCACTACAAATCACAGATTTCGGCTTGTATTCAAGCAATCCCACGAACGCCGGTCCAGTCTATAAGCTTGAGCATATCTATCCGTTGAATCTGTTATGAATGAAAGGGGCAAATGAACTTTAATAATTCCTGTCCTTTTTTATTTCTCTGTCCCTCGGCTTCTTACACGACCGCACTAATCTTTATATGCCAAGGTTCATAACGCACTCCCAACCGGTTGTCCTGCGGATACCGCAGTTTTAGATACCCCAGTTTAGAAAGTCTTTTATATACCTCTGTTTCAGTAAAACGTCCTGTAAAATTTAAGGCACCGTAACCTGCCTGCCCTACGTCAAAATCACCATTACCGTGAAATGAGTAGCCGGGGGGTGCAAGTGATCGGGAGGCAAGAGATAGATTGCCATCACTGCTGTACACTTTGTTCAGAAACAACAGAAACTGTTTCACCACGCCACGGATCCCGGAAGTCAGGACAACCTGCTCACCCAGCTCTTTTTTTATGCTTTCAAATATTTCAACCGACCTTTCTTTGTATAGATAATTCCCGCTATACGGGATTTTAACGACGTCCTTTTTTTTGACCTGGTCGGTGATTTCTTTTAAAGGCTTTTGTCCCAAGAAGCCGTATCGTCGTCCATCTGCATAGAAGGTTAGCTCCATAAAACTGAGTTCCTGTTTCGTAAACTTGCCGATCTTGGAATAATTGCGTGCAAGCGACAGTCCGTCCGTAAAACTCAAGATATTAAAATTACCATGACCAACCAGTTTCTGTAGACGCCTCAGCCGCATCACCGTCGACTCGAATGCAGCATAGAGATTACTTTCAATCAGCATGTCATCTTCGTGCGTATTATTAAAGTTTTGTATCTTAAGCAGGTAATCTTTGAGTTCATCGTCTGGGTATACATTTATACCTGCAAAATAACCGTTTATTGTCTTTGCTAATATTTCCGGAGCAATGCCAAATCCGATACACCCCAAGCCCAGGGCTTTTAATAAATACCTTCTCTTCATGCTCTTAACCATTGAGTCTTATCGTTCTTATTAACACTCCCTAGCATAGCAGTTTTTTCACTATTAAAGAGGTCGCTCACAAAATATTCCTTTCCTGAAAATAATTGGGGTCAGGCCATTATTATCAATATTTCCAGCCATATTCGGACATTAGTATGCAGGAAAAATGTTGATAACTAATACGAGTTTTTACCCAACTAAGCAAATGAAGTTGTTTTGAACTATATGTAAGAACTGATTGATAATTTTCAACTACCCTATAAGATACTAAATTAAGTATCTCTATACACAACAATTCACTTTATAGGAGTTAGAGCATGGGCGACGCATCCAGTAATACAAGTGATAATGAAATGATTGAAAAGACTGTGCAGTTCTATATTGATGGAGCAAAGTCTGGGAAAGGTGATGATATGAAGCCTGCGTTCCACACAGATGCGACGATCTTTGGTTATATTGGGGATGACTTATTTGCCGGACCAATACAAAAGCTTTTTGACTGGAACGATGAAAATGGTCCAGCGACTGAACTCGAAGCAAGAATTGCCAGTATTGATATAGTTGGTTCGGTCGCAACTGTTCGTCTTGAACTTGATAACTGGACAGGTCATAAATTTACCGACTTATTTACGCTACTTAAGTTAGAGGGCACATGGAAGATAATGAATAAAGTATTTCATCTCCATGCATAACCAATTATTCTGGTGCAGGTAAAAGCAGTTTGAATAGATAAAAGGGTCGCTCGGCAATTGCTCGGTCTTCGTACTCAAAGGGTGTTGAGGTCCTGACGCGACTCTACCACTCACATCCAAGAGAGTATCCGGGCACAATTCTACCTTGAGAATGTGTACCCCTCCGGGCAGGCTTCACGCTTCCAGACATTCTCTACCTCCTCCATCCATGGAGTCGTTCCCCGTTCATGGGGTCGTACCCTCTACTTCCCTGTAGTCCTTCGGTCATTATTAATCCCCCATATGTAATGGAATGATTAATAGACCTATCGGCCCGTATAAAGTTGATGTTATGTTAAGAATTATGAAAAAATGTCCTTTCTGTGCAGAAGAGATACAAGATGAAGCTATAAAGTGTCGTTTTTGCAATGAGTTTCTTGACAAATCTCACCTGCCAAAAACAAAGTGGTATTTTTCAACTACTGTTGTTGTTATCGCTATTCTTTCTGTTGGCCCATTTGCCTTGCCTTTGGTGTGGTTACATCCACTCTACAAAAGAGTTACCAAGATCATTCTGACGATCATTATTATTGGTTTAAGTATATGGTTTTATTTTATCACCAGAGATCTCTATCTAAATTTGATGCATCAAATAAAGGTGTTGGATCTGTATTAGCACGTTGATATAACCTAACTATTTAAAAAGAAAAGGGGGACAGAGTACTTGACCTTGTTTGTTGGCAATCTGTTGAATATAGATCTCTATAGGAAAATAGCAAGATTCTGGCGGGGCCAACTAATGAGATACCAGCCCTTTTCCCCTGGCAGAGTTTCCATTACATTAGATAACTCGTGTAATTAACGCCTGGGGTACTATGAACAGTCAAAAACCGGCAATGCTTCTGTACGATGGGAGATGCGACATCTGCCGGGAATGGGTAGGTTATTGGCAGCAACTGACTGGCGACAAGGTTAATTACAGACCTTACCAGGAAGCAGCAGACGACTATCCGGATATTGCGGTTGAAGATCTAGATGCTGCCATCCATTTAATTGAATCTGATGGGACAATCTGCAAAGGTGCCAGGGCAACCTATAGTCTGTACCAGGATATTCACCCACAATCCATCTTGTTGCTTTTTTATCGTTTCCTGCCTGGCTTCGGGTTTTTTAGTGAGCTTTGTTATCGCTTTTTTTCAACACATCGTGGCGTGTTGGCATTCTTTACTCATCTGTTTTGGGGGAGGGACTTTGAACCGCCTCGTTATCAACTCATCACCTGGTTATTCCTGCGTCTTTTAGGTTTAACCTATCTCGTCGCATTTATCTCTTTTGTTGTGCAAGCCAGCGCATTGATTGGGGCTGATGGTGTATTGCCGGTGGAATATTATCTTAATGCTATCAAAGAACAATTGGGCACAGATGCTTTTACGCGGTTACCCACACTATTCTGGTTTTCTCATGTTGATGGTTTTATCAAGTTTGTTTGTATTGCAGGGATTGTTCTTTCACTATCGCTGATCACTGGTTTCCTGTTGCGAACCAGTCTTGTCATGCTTTATGTTCTATATCTATCATTGGTACATGGTGGTCAGGTTTTCATGAGCTTCCAGTGGGATTTCTTATTACTGGAATGCGGTTTTCTGGCGATCTTTCTGCCATGGGGATCGACGATCATCGTATGGCTATATCGTTGGCTGGTTTTTCGCTTCATGCTCCTTGGTGGTGTTGTTAAAATCGTTAGCGGTGATAAGAGTTGGGATAGCCTCACAGCACTTAGTTATCATTTCGAAACACAGCCACTGGCCACTCCGCTATCTTGGTACGTACATCACTTACCGGAATCAGTGTTAATGGCGGGTACCGGGATGACGTTAATCGTCGAGTTGTTGATTCCATTTCTAATATTTACGCCGCGTCGGTTTCGACATATTGCTGCATGGTGTTTCCTGATTATCGAGATGTGTATTTTATTGACCGGTAATTATAATTTTTTCAATTTGTTAACTATTTTTATGTGCCTGTTTCTTTTTGATGATGTTGCGGTTAAACGTTTGATCCCTGGCCGGATGTTATTAGTGATGTCGAATATCAATTACCCAGGTGCCGGAATTTTTGCTTCGAGTTGCGCACTATTAATGGCATTAACCAGCATCTATATGGGTGCAACGCAAATAACCCGGATCATGGGTGCTGATAGGGGGTTGCAATATTCCGCGATGTACCGTTTTCTGACTCCATTCGGTATCGTCAATACTTATGGTCCATTCGCGGTAATGACCAAGGCGCGTAATGAAATCGTGATTGAGGGCAGTGCAGATAAAAATACCTGGCTGGAATACCAGTTTAAATACAAACCCGGGAACCTGGAGAAATGCCCCGGTTGGGTCGCCCCACATCAACCACGTATTGACTGGCAGATGTGGTTTGCGGCATTGCATAAACCGGAACATGAACGTTGGTTATTTAATCTTTTGATAAGGCTGTTACAAAACAGTGAGCCGGTTACAGCGATATTCAACTATAATCCATTTCCGGATGATCCCCCTGCGAGTGTTCGTGCACGTTTCTATGAATATACCTTTACAAGTGCTGAGGAGCGCAAGGAAACAGGCCGGTGCTGGAACAGATCTCTGGTGGGTGAATACTATCCGCCGATAAGCATAAAGAAATCTTTTGAATCGATAAATTGAATTACGGGAACATTTAACTAGTATATAAAAGAAAGGTAAAAGGGTCACACTTGCCCTCCATGCTGGCGTACTTGTTTGTTTAGCGTCTGGTCAATGTAGACCTCATTACAGAAATACGACTGCAAGGATGCAGGAGGTAGAACGACCCAGGAGATAAAGTCGAGCAAGATTCGGGTGGGTTGCTACTAATTATCGTGTTAGATTCCGGAGATGACTATAATTGATCCTTCTATTAAAGAAAATTAAATGGTTATGAACCATGGATAAATACTCAGGTTACGCTTATTTAGAAAATATTTTCATAAAAATGGAAAGTTGGGTGTATGACAATGTATTCATCTATAGCAATCTCATCCAGTTATGTTTGATTGCATTAACACTCCTTGTTTGTTGGTATTTAACGCCGAGTATAAAAGAATGGCGAGGAAAGGATGTTGTAGATAGAAACAGATCGATATTTCGATTTATACCAACTTCCCTT
>Ga0209997_10000483_pt1 | contig 13247 bp, 10 predicted proteins | sample CR04metaG_FD_182079 | JGI IMG/M metagenome (GOLD analysis project Ga0209997, IMG submission 182079) | Deep subsurface microbial communities from Mariana Trench to uncover new lineages of life (NeLLi) - CR04 metaG (SPAdes) (version 2) | ecosystem: Environmental > Aquatic > Marine > Ocean trench...
ATTAACCATTGGCATAAAATAGATGGTGGTTTTATCTAACAAGAATTGTTTGAACTCTGTATAATGATTTTCGGTAAGAAAGAAATTAAATATATCGAACAAAGATGCTGTAGCTGTGGGTTCATCACCATGCATCTGCGACCAGCAGAATATTTTTTTATCACCGCTTCCGATTGAGATTAAATATATATCACGTCCTTCTGCGGATTCCCCGGCTTTTTTAACCGTGAACATATTTTTATTTTTTAGGTGATGAATAAGAGGAAGAATAGTGGAATATTTAAAACGGCGGTTGGATAAATGTTTATCCTTATAATTTTCGTATCCGTGGTAGAGACTCCAGGCAAATTGAATATCTTGCGCCATTTTATTTATGTTTGGTAATAACTAATTAAATATTAATTGCTTCTCAATTTATTTACTTACACATTCTCTTGCAAAACAAAGAGGTTTAATATGGCAACAAACACATTATCTATCGGCAGCAAAATTCCCGAATTTATTTCAAAAGGAATTGATGGTAAAATTTACTCATTAGAATCGTTTAAGGACACCAAAGGATTGATAATAATTTTTAGCTGCAACCACTGTCCATACGTACAAGCGTATGAGGGTAGAATAAAAGCAATCCAAAATGATTACAAAGATAAAGGAATTACAGTTGTTGCGATTAATTCCAACGATGATGTTAATTATCCAGACGACTCGTTTGAAAATATGAAGAAAAGAGCAGCAGAACAAAATTTTAATTTTATTTATTTAAGAGATGAAGATCAGTCTGTTGCCAGAAAATTTGATGCAACACATACTCCGGAAATATTTCTTTTTGGTGAGGATAGAAAATTAGTTTATCACGGAAAAATTGATGACAACTGGCAGGAGCCGGAAAAAGTAGTTAATCATTATTTAAGAAATGCGCTAAATGAAATGCTTGAAGGAAATGAGATCTCAGTCCCGGAGACCTACTCTATTGGCTGTACTATTAAGTGGAAGAATTGATTTCTGTTTGAAAAAGATCACATGAATTTAATTTTTGTAAACAACAGTAAAAACTTAATGGAATAAATTTAATAATTAATACATAAACCCAATATTAATCGTAACAAAAAATCCGCCAATCGAATCTTTGACTCTTCCTTCCAGGCTTTCCACACCCTCATCAAAAAATTTGATGTAATAATATCTGAAATTAATTCCAATCAGGTTTGAAGTATCGATTCCGAAGTTAGCACCAAAGCCCACATAACCGCCGGCAGCGATTTTATATTGTGCATCCGAGAATGCATTAAAAAATTCTTTGCTGTAAGGGGTTGTAATAATTAGTGCTGGTCCTACGCCGGCATTTATGTACGGTCTTAAATTATCTGCCAATTCATCTTTGAACAAACGGTACTGGGCGCCAAAGTTAAGAGGTACCTGGAAAATTCTGTTTTTCTTTCCGACAGTAAATGAATTTCCAAACACATCAATAAATTCGAATTCCCTGTCATCCTTAGATTCTGAAAAAGAAATATCAGAAAAAAGAGTAATAACTTCATTCAATTGATGTCTGTAAAAACCTCCGAAACCAAAACCGCTTTCACCAATCATTATATCAAATCCCCATGCATTCGGCGGAAAAGCAATTGGTTTTTTAGGCGGAGCTAATTCACCGATGCTCTGCGAATTTATATTGAGAAGCGGAATTAATAATATTAATGTTACAATTATCTTTTTCATATGTTTATAATTTCAAATTAAGGTCATATGGAACTCGTCCCGACCTGCTTGCTATGGGCACGTGCATCTGGACTCGTTTCATAGAATTTACTTTTATCTATTTAAATATGATACAACTTTACAACAATTTCAAGCCCTTAGGTGTTCAATGACGAATTTAGCAAGTGAACAGGAATTCTGGAATTCCATATATCAAAACAAAAATACCGGATGGGATTTAAAATCGCCAACACCTGTTTTTCAGCGTATCCTTAAAGAAAAGAAAATTATCAACACTGGCAAGTTATTAATTTTGGGTTCAGATTATGGATATGATGCTGTAGAAGCGGCAAAAGCAGGATATGAAGTAACGGCTGCAGATTTTTCTGCTTTTGCAGTAAGTTTTGAAAAGAAATTAGCGAAAAGGGAAAACGTAAATGTTGATTTTATCCTAAATGACTTTTTCAAGTTAGAGGAAGATAATTCCGATGGCTTTGATGCGGTTTTTGATTATGTAACTTACTGTGCAATCAATCCTGCGAGAAGAGAGGAATATGCTAAATTGATTAAAACATTATTAAAATGCGGCGGAGTGTTTATTGCGCTATGGTTTCCCGTTGAAGAGAGAGAGGGCGGACCTCTGTTTGGAATTAATTTGAAAGAAACGGAATCAATTTTTTCAAAGTTTCTAAAATTAAAATCTTCAACCATCGAAAAAGTTACAATCAAACCGCGAAAGGGAAGAGAAGTTTTGCAAATTTACGAAAAGGAAAGATGATTAGTGCCGACAAACTTAGAATTAAAAATCAGGGTAACATCTCATCAATCGTTAAAGAAAATTCTTGAACAAATTGGTGCAGAGAATAAGGGGATGTTAAATCAGATAGATGTGTATTATTCTGTTCCAAACGGATTACTAAAATTACGAATTGAAAACGGGAATGAAAGTTTGATTTATTACAACAGAAATGAAAACTATAAAAACCGATGGTCTGATTTTGAAGTGTTACAATTTGCAAATGCCAAAGGTGAGAAGTTTTTTAACAACTTGTTCGATGTGGAAGTTATAGTTAAGAAGAAGCGGAAACTTTTTTATTACGATGATACACGAATTCACCTTGATAAAGTAAATAACCTCGGTAATTTTTTAGAACTTGAAACGCTTGTGATTAATGGCAAATCTGATGCAAAAAAAAGATTCGCAAAAATAATAAGTTTATTAAAATTGGATGAATCGAAACAGATAAGAAAATCTTACAAAGATCTTTTAATGAGTAATGCAAAGCAAAGATGATACTAAGTAAACGTGATATAAAAGAAATAAATCTCGATCTCATTGTAGATTCTAAAATTAAATCCGGCAAGCTAAGCGAAATACTTTTTATCGTCCCCACAAATCGTAGAATTCGCTTCCTAAAAAGAGAGCTGATCTCCGCATCACCCCACAAAGTGGCAGAAGGCATAAATCTTGAAACCATCGGCACATTTGCGGTTAAGCTATTATTGGGTTTTGAAGGTCACACTAGATTAATAAGTGACGAAGCGGCAATCGTTTTACTAAAGCAGAGTTTTCAGGAAACCGAATTAAAATATTTTTCTAATTACCGGGATGAAATACCTTTCGGCACACTTGAGAGAGTTAAAAATGTTATATCGGAATATAAGAGGCACAGCATCACACCCAAACTGCTGATGAAAGAATCAGATAAACTTTCCGGCTCTGAAAAAATTAAAGCGGAAGACATTTCTAAAATTTACGAAAGATATAAAAGTAAGTTTGAAGATCTTGGTGCTAAGGAAATTGGTGATGTTTATGATGAGTTACTTGGTCTTAAGGTTGAAAGTTTTTCGCAAAGATTTTTAGAATACTTCCCGGATGTTAATACCATAATTATAAATGGATTTGATGAATTTACAATTCCTGAGATAGATATAATTAATTCATCTGCGGATATTAATAACGTTGATCTTTACCTTAATTTCGATTATTACAAATATAATCCTGTAATCTTTTCTCATCTTGATAGCTGCTATAATAAATTGGAGGGAAAAGGATATAAAGTGATTAAGGATCTTTCAATAGTTGAGCAAACAAAATTTTTAGATGATATTAAGCAAAATTTATTCATCAATAAAAAAACAAATAAGAGCGCTCACTTTAAATCGCAGATAACTGAGATAACCGCTTTTAACAGAGAGAATGAAATATCGCTGATTGCCAAAGAGATTAAAAAGTTAATTGCTGATAATAAAGCTGCACCTAATAAAATTGGTGTGGCATTTAATCTCATCAAACCATACACACCAATTGTACGCAATCAATTCAGTGTGTACGGTATTCCCTTTAACCTTACGGACAGATTTTCTTTAAGCACCTCTTCACCAATTATTGCAATAATAAATTTGCTTGAAATAATAGAGAACGATTTTTATTACAAAAATATTTTTCGTGCATTAAGCAATAATATAATTGAAATTGGTGATGTTGATCTCAACAACTTACTTAAAGCTTCAATCGAGCTAAAAGTTATTTCTGGTTTTAAGAATTGGATAAACTGCATTAGCGATGCAATTATTGAACAGCAAAATAATGATAGTTCAATAAATGAAAAGAGAAGATATAATGTTAATTATGAAAAAGCGCTTGATGATATTACTGAGCTCAATTCATTACTGAAGCAGTTTGAAAAGCCAATGACGCTGAATACATTTTACCAAAACATTTGCGAGTTAATTTATAGCCTTAATATTTACATTAAAATATTAGATGGATTTGAAGACTCGGTTGAAAAAGATGTAAAAGCGGTAAACACATTCTTAAATAGCATAAAAGAGTTAACGGATTTACTGAAGCTTGAATATGGAGAAGATAAAAAACTTCCACTAAAATTCTATCTGAATCAATTAATTACGATAGCATCATTCAGCCGATACAACATAAAGGAAAAGCCCGGTTACGGCGTGCTTGTTACAACTCTAAATGAGATAAGAGGATTACAGTTCGATTATTTATTTATTGCAGGATTAACTGATGGAGACTTCCCGACACGTTATTCCCCGGAGATTTTCTTTTCCGGTTCATTTGTTCAGGAAGAGATAAGACATCAAACCGAAGAAAGGTATCATTTTTACCAGGCGCTATGTTCATGGAAGAAAGGGCTTTACCTGACTCATTCGCAAACCGATGAAAGAAAAGAACTTGTGGAATCAAACTTCTTACAAGAATTTAAAGTAACTTTTGAGATAGCCGAGAAGACGGAAGAAGATTACGACGATAAAATTTATTCACGACTTGAACTTTTAAAATATGTTGGAGACAGTGCAAGAAAAAATCATGCAAACATTTTTCTGCCGGAAGAAGAAGAATTCAATCTGAAAGAAGCAAAGCGTGTAATAGAGATAAACGAAATCAGGTTGAACGAACCGTTTGCCGATTCATCCTATACAGGTGTGCTTACAAATGAACTTACCGATGATTTAAAAAATAAACTATTGGAACTAAAGGATAAGCAATATTCAATAACTCAGTTGGAGAGTTATGCGAAATGCCCGTACCAATTTTTTGCTGATCGTGTTCTTCATCTTAACACTTTAGAAGAACCAACAGAAGAATTAGAAGCATTTGAACTTGGAAGTTTACTGCATGCAATTTTGTTTGAATTTTATACCGGGTTAAAAGGAAAAAATATAATACTGCAAGGAGCTGATGATAAAACCTTTATTAAAACTGAAAAATTATTGTTTAATATTGCGCGGGATAAAATAGATAAGCTGAAATTAAACTCCTCATTAACTTTTTATGAGAAAGAAAAAATACTCGGTATTGATGATGATAAACGAAATTCAATTTTATATAAATTCTTGCTGCAAGAAAGGAATTCAACAGATGGTTTTATCCCGGAATTTTTTGAGCTTGCATTCGGTAAAGTTGATAAGCTAACGGGCGATAATTCATTATCCGGCAAAGAATTTGAAATTGGCGATGTAAAAGTAAGAGGCAAAATAGATAGAGTTGATATTAATGAGGTAGATGGAACCATTAAAATTGTTGACTATAAACTCTCAGGAAATAGACCGACACAAAACGAGTTACAAAGCGGATTATCATTGCAACTTCCTTTGTATCTGTATGCAGCTAAAGAATTAATTAAATCACAACTTAATAAAAATTACGAACCTTTCGGCGCGGAGATATATTCACTAAAATATAATCAAAAAGATTTCGGAAGTAAATTAGTTGGAATCGGCAGAGCAAAAAACGATAAAGATAAAATGGTGCTTCTCGCAGAAGAAATGATAAAGATATGTATTGAATCGATAAGCAAATATGTTGAAGAAATATCATCGGGCAAATTTAATCTTTCGCAGTTAGAAGATAGAGAAAACAAGGTGTGCAAGTATTGCAATTTTCGTTCTATTTGCAGAATACAGGAGGTCAACTGAATGGTGATGTATTTTGGGTTACGATGATTGAATAGAAGCAGAGTCTTTGCGAGCATTCCACAAAGTATCAAGCAGCTCTTGTATGCCGTAATTTGTTACTGAAGAAAAAATAATCGGAATTTTTTTATCCTTGCCGATTTTTAATTCGGATACTTCTTTCATTTTCTTATCATCTGCCAGGTCTGCTTTTGATAGAGAAACGAGTATCTTTTTTTGAATTAACTTTGCGCTGTAATTCTTCAACTCGCTGTATAAAATCTCGTAATCCTTTTCATAATTTTCGGAGGTAATATCAATAAGAAATAATATAATATTTGTTCTTTCAATATGCCTCAGGAATTTATGACCCAATCCTTTACCTTTATGAGCACCTTCAATTATTCCCGGTATATCTGCAACGGTAAAACTGTCATATTCCCTGTATTTTACTATTCCAAGATTTGGTTCCAAAGTTGTGAATGGATAATCTGCAATCTTTGGTCGTGCGGCAGATATGGTAGAAATTAAAGTTGACTTACCTGCATTTGGAAAACCTACCAAACCAACATCGGCAATTAATTTTAGTTCAAGTATTACCTTTTTATATTCACCTGGTTTTCCGTCCTCGGCGTATCGTGGAGTTTGATTAGTTGCTGTGGCAAAATTACTGTTTCCCTTACCGCCTTTTCCTCCTTTTGCAAGCACAACTCTTTTTGTTTCTTCGTTAAGATCAAAAAGCACTTGCTTTGTTTTAAAGTCTTTTACAACAGTTCCTAAAGGAACGTTAATTATAATATCTTTACCGCTTTTGCCGTCTTTTAGAGAATTGCCGCCCACCTCACCATTTTCGGCTTTAAAGTTTTTCTTATAACGGAAATCAAGTAAAGTGTTTAAATTGTGATGAGCTTCGATTATTGCACTTCCACCTCTGCCTCCGTTTCCGCCTGCCGGTCCGCCTTTCGGCACAAATTTTTCACGACGGAACGCAACTGCCCCGTTACCACCGTTGCCGGCAGTTACCTCAATAACCGCATAATCTATAAACATTAGACTTGCCTGAAGAAGTTCGATACGGCATTTGTTAATACAACTGCTTCTTTACAGTAAGGGCTGACCCGGTAAGTGAAGAATACCCCTTTTAATATTTCAGTACCTTCTTTGTAGGTAACACACTCTGATATTTTTTCTATAGTGGTAACAAAATCTTCATCATCGCCAAGGAATACATTTGAAACTATCTTTTTAACTTCCTTACGTGAAAGATAACTGAACAGATCTTTTTCCCTTAGCGGAACTTCAGCTTTGGGAATTGGGTTTTGAATTTTTTCTTCAAAGTCAAATTTATCATCCAGAGAAGTTTCTTCAATATCTTGTGTCCCGGGTATTTCTGTATCCTTAACTGGCGTATTAAACGTCTGAGCATTCTCTTCTATTATCTCATCAATTTCATCTATCATACTTGAAATATCATCTTCAAACGAACTGCCTTCTAATATAGAAGATGCAAGGTCTGTATTGAAAACATTTTCACCATTACTCCCGGTTATTTTATTATCAACCGTTGCCGATGATTTTTCATCATCTAAATTCTCCGGCTCTTCCGTTAACATTTCTTTCTTGTCGATTTCCCCTTCCTTTTTACTATCATCATCGAAATAATCATCAAGCATTTCCCCGACAATTGTTTTATCTACAGGTTCATCATCTTCTTTTTCATCTGGAATCTTTGGAGTTTCAGTAACACTGGAGTTTTCCTCTTCAGGTAATTCACCTAACCGTTCAATTATTTCATCAACAATTTCGTCGCCTTTTTCATCTTCAAATATTGATAAGTCAAAATCTTTTTTGGTGAAGGTGTCTTCTTCCACAGTTTCGGTTTGTTCTTCTTCAAACAACTCATCCAGTATTTCCTCACGCTTTTCTTCACTAGTGAGAACAACTTCCGAATCCTTTGGTTCTTCCGTTAAATCTTCTCCAGTATCTAACACTTCCGGACCATCCTCTTCCACAACAGCTAATTCCCGTTCATAAAAAGCGAGCAATTCATCTTCTTCATAGGTATAATCTTCTTTTTCTATTTCATTATTCTCATCCTTAACAATTGTTCCATTATCAACATTTACTAGTTCCGTTTCTGCTAAACTTTCTTCCGAATTAATTTCCTCATCCATTAACTCCTTTAGATCTTCCACCGGTGCATCTTCCGAATTGTTATCAACTACTATATTTTCTTCAGACTCAGAAACTTCATCTCGTATTGCAGATTTGGAATTCTCTTCATCGGAAATCATAAATTCGTTTAGAAATTCTTCTTCAATTGGTAATTGTTCTTCAATCGCTTCATTTTGCGATTCGTCTTCGAGCGCATCCTCAATCAAAATTTCAACATCTGTATCATCATCGATTTTTTCATCGGATACAGAGTTGCTTTTAATCTTTTCTTCAGTTACTATTTCTGTTTCGTCGTAACTGTTTTTCTCTTGAGCATCATCCGTTTCTTCTGGAGCATCAGTTACCTCAATATCTTGTTGTACCGTATCAGCAGAAACATTCTCCTCTAAAACTGGCTCAACAGCTTCATAATTTGAAATAGAATCAGGTTTGAGTGGTGTAGTAGCGTACAGAACTTTTTTAATATCCTCAATTTCGTATTTCTTTCGTGATCCGTTAGAAATAGTTTGGCTGAGTTTCAGTAAATGATCCACAAGATTTTTTTCTTTTAGAAATATCTCCACTGCCTGCAACGAGATCCTATTTTTTTCAATACTGCCAATATTAAAAAAATCGGCAATAGAGTGAAGAGCATTGTTTATCAATTCTTCCGAATTTGATTTGAAAAGTTCCCTATCAATTTTATTTAAGATGAGATCAAATTCCGTTAAAGTAAGTTGTATTACTTTTCTTTTAGAAATGAAAGCTGTAAGTACATTTTTTACATAATCAAAATAATAAAGATAGTTCAGCATTCGTTCGAGTTCATCTACAGAAACAAAATCCTTATCGTTGTATATCAATTTAGCAAGAGACCATTTCGGACGAACAACATAGTTGATATTGAACGATACCGCTTGCATAATAAGTTTTTCGATATCGCTGAAGGATATCTTTTTGGTCAGTTTTAATTCTCCGGCAATTACATTAAAATGATCGGCTATTTCTCTGCCGGAATAATCGAAGATAGAATCTTCTAATAATTTTTTCCTGTCTCTGAAAATCATATAATCCAGCTCGGCTGAAATATAAGATATAATTGCAGGGTGCAGATCAGTTGTTGATAATTTTTCGAACGTAACGAAAGAGCCGAAGCTTTTTAGTTTGTTCAGCGAAAAATCACTAATAAATTTTATTTCCTTTTCGAACATAACACTTTATTTTAATTTGACTATATAAAATATAAAATTCCCGATTAAAAAATAATTAATAATTTAAGGTAAGATTAGTTAATTAGCGTATTTGTAAATAATTACAGTGATATTTTTTAAGAAACCAGATAAACAAGTTGTATAAAGTACATAATTTAATTTTGTTAGATCTGATTTATGCTGTAAAGTTCATCAATATTTAACACTTGAAGAAGATTATAGGTGTTTATAAATGTTACCATAAATCAATGCTTAAGCCATAAAATAAAAAATCCCGGCTAAGTTGTAACCGGGATTGAGATTCTTTACCCGGCAATTGACAGATTCAGAATGACCATATTTTTATATCACTTATTACGATTCAACCTTTTGAGATTTAAACTTAGCCGTAATAAAATCCCTGTTCATTATTGCAATGTTTGTAATCGATATTCCCTTCGGACATTCGGCTTCGCAGGCGTAAGTGTTTGTACAGCTGCCAAATCCCATTTCATCCATTACAGCTACCATCGACTGCACACGCAAGTTTCTTTCGGGCTGTCCCTGCGGAAGTAAGGAGTATTGAGATACTTTTGCTCCGACAAACAACATGGCAGAAGCATTCTTGCAAGCAGCAACACAAGCGCCGCAGCCAATACACTCTGCAGCATCCATTGCCAGTGATGAAGTTTCTTTTGAAATTGGAATTTCGTTAGCGTCCGGTACTCCGCCGGTGTTAATTGAAATATAACCGCCAGCTTGCAAAATTTTATCCATTCCGGCACGCTCTACAATAAGATCCTTCAATACAAGAAAAGATTTTGCCCTGAACGGTTCTATGTATAATGTTTCACCGTCCTCAAAATTTCTCATATGCAACTGGCAAGTAGCTATATTTGGAATTTTGCCGTGGGGATGACCGTTTATAACTAATCCGCATGTTCCGCAAATACCTTCGCGGCAGTCGCTTTCAAATGCAACAGGATTTTTTCCTTCTCTTTCAAGTTTGTCATTCAGTTCATCCAGCATTTCGAGAATTGATGCATCAGGTGAAACTGATACTTCAAACTCTTCAAAACTGCCAATTGATTTTGGAGATTCCTGTCTCCAAATCATTAATGTTAAAATCAAATTTTTGCTACTCATTATTTATAACTCCTTGTAGCTAGTTTTACATTTTCAAATTCAAGCGGTTCTTTATGAAGCTGCCATTTCCCAACATCTTCAAACTCCCATGCAGAAACGAAAGCGTATTCTTCATCATTACGCAAAGCCTCCCCTTCGGTAGTTTGGTACTCTTCACGGAAATGCCCGCCGCATGATTCATTTCTATCGAGCGCATCTACAGCCATCAATTCGCCAAGTTCCAAATAATCTGCTACTTTTCCGGCGCGCTCAAGGGTTTGGTTTATATCACTATCAACTCCAACTACTTTTACATTTTTCCAGAAGTCATCGCGTAATTCTTTTATTTCGTCAATTGCTTCTTTTAATCCTTTTTCGTTACGACCCATTCCTACTTTATTCCACATTATCCTGCCAAGCTTTTTGTGAATTTCATCAACAGTTTTATTTCCTTTAATTGAGAGCATTTTTTTTACCTTATCATCCACTTCATTTTGAGCAGTAGTAAACTCAGGATGTTCAACATCAACCTTTTCAGGTTTTTCACTTGCGAGATAATTGCTAACTGTGTAAGGAGCAACAAAGTAACCATCAGCAAGTCCTTGCATCAATGCACTTGCACCCAATCTGTTTGCTCCGTGGTCGGAAAAGTTTGCTTCTCCGAGAACAAATAAACCAGGGATAGTGCTTTCAAGATTATAATCAACCCAAAGCCCGCCCATTGTATAATGAGGAGCAGGATAAATTTTCATCGGAACCTGGTACGGATTTTCTCCTGTTATCGTTTCATACATTTCGAACAGGTTACCATATCTTTCTTCAATAACATTCTTACCTAATCGATTTATCGCATCAGCAAAATCAAGATAAACAGCTTCCTCGCCGTTAACTCCTCTTCCTTCATCACATACTTCTTTTGCACTTCTGGAAGAAATATCACGCGGTGAAAGATTTCCGAAAGATGGATATTTTCTCTCTAAGTAATAATCTCTTTCTTCTTCGGGAATATCTTTTGCTTTCCGTGATTCACCTACTTTCTTCGGAACCCAAATTCTTCCATCGTTACGTAGGCTTTCGCTCATCAATGCTAATTTAGATTGGCTTTCTCCATGAAGAGGTAAACAAGTTGGATGAATTTGTGTGTAGCAGGGATTGGCAAACGCGGCACCCTTTTTATGTGCCCGCCAAATAGCAGTAGTATTACAGTTCATCGCATTAGTTGAAAGGAAAAATACATTTGAGTAGCCGCCGGTTGCAAGAATTACTACGTGTGCTGAATATTTTTCAATCTCACCTGTTACAAGGTCTCTGCAGATTATTCCTTTGGCATGTCCTTCAATAACAACAAGTTCAAGCATTTCTTTACGGGTTAATAGTTCCACACTTCCTTTACCAATCTGCAAGTTAAGTGCACTAATCGCACCGAGTAAAAGCTGCTGCCCCGTTTGTCCTCTTGCATAAAATGTTCGTGAGACCTGTGCCCCACCAAAAGAACGGTTATCTAAAAGTCCGCCGTATTCTCTTGCAAATGGCACACCCTGCGCAACACACTGATCTATAATATTGTTGCTAACTTCCGCAAGACGGTAAACATTTGCTTCGCGCCCACGAAAATCGCCGCCCTTCACAGTATCATAAAAAAGGCGGTAAACAGAATCACCATCGTTCTGATAATTTTTAGCTGCATTAATTCCGCCCTGTGCAGCAATACTGTGCGCTCTTCTACCGCTATCGTGGTAAGTAAATGCTTTAACATTGTAACCAAGCGCACCAAGAGAAGCAGCAGCAGAAGCGCCTGCAAGACCTGTTCCCACAACAATGATATCAAACTTTCTTTTGTTAGCCGGGTTAACCAGCTTCATATTAAATTTATGATTGGTCCATTTATCAGCAATGGGTCCTTCGGGTACTTTAGAATCTAATCTTATCATTACTTACCTCCCAGCGAAGATATAAAAAAGTAGATTGGAATTGAGGCGAAACCCACAGCCATCACAATGGCATACAGAGTTCCGATCTTTTCGATAACAGGAGTATATTTTTTATGCGTCCAGCCAAACGTTTGGAAAGCACTCTGGAATCCATGATTAAGATGGAAACCGAGCAGCACCATAGCTATAACATAAAACAGAACATAAACTGGATAAGAGAACCATTCCATTACAATGTTATAATAACTATGATCTGCTCCGTGACTGCCAAAATTAAAAGCATACCATAATGTGGATAGATGAGTTACCAGGAATATAAACACAACACCGCCTGTCCATATCATCCAGCGGGAAGAGAATGAACTATTCTCTGAGGAAGCATTCACTTTATATTTTATCGGGCTCGCCTTTTTATTTTTGAACCACAAAATAACCCCGTAATAAATATGAAAAATAAACACGAGCGCAAGAATAACTTCGACCACTCTTATTAACGGTTTAACAATATCGAGAGTGGATACATAACCGTTAAATAATTCTTCGCTAATAAATAAAGTTAAGTTTCCTGCAAGATGCACTATTAAAAAAAGTATAAGTGATAAACCGGTTACAGCCATCACAAATTTTTTACCTATGGAAGAGTTAGTGAATTTTAATATCCAGCCCATTAAACTCTCCTTTTCTTATCTGAAATTAGTTTTTTAAATGATTTGCTGATGTTAATCTGAAT
>Ga0209997_10000485_pt1 | contig 13244 bp, 13 predicted proteins | sample CR04metaG_FD_182079 | JGI IMG/M metagenome (GOLD analysis project Ga0209997, IMG submission 182079) | Deep subsurface microbial communities from Mariana Trench to uncover new lineages of life (NeLLi) - CR04 metaG (SPAdes) (version 2) | ecosystem: Environmental > Aquatic > Marine > Ocean trench...
TGATACAACAGCTTCAGGAGTGATAATGTGCTGTAATCTCGTGTTCTTGCTTTTACTGCATCAAGTATTTGCACGTCTCTCTCTATGATGAAATCTTCGAATTGGTCAGCTACTTCTAGTGGCACATATGTTAGTCTTGTTCGTATCATACTGTATGGTACGGTACATTACTTTATTAGTCTTTAACTTTAGCTTTGTTGATCTGTCGAGCTGGTTTTTTTACACCTAGATCTCGATAGACAAATTCAGGTTTATTGCAATTGTTAGAATTGTGAAATTATAATGAATAATCTCCTTTAAACTACGAAAATCTGAACGTTCTTTGTGGAAGTAGCAGTAAGTGTGGTCCTAACTGTAGTTGGATTAGTGATGTTATGTTTTGGTGGAAATTGGTTAGTCAATGGCGGTGTAAATATTGCAAAAAAATTCCGAATAAGTAATCTTGTAATAGGAATGACTATTGTAGCGTACGGTACTTCAACTCCAGAACTTGCTGCAAGTGTTGCTGCAGCTGGAGAACACAGTGCAATTATTCTAGGAAATGTTATTGGAAGTAATATTGCAAACATTGGGATGGTGATTGGTATATCTGCAATGCTTATTCCTCTTGCAGTAAGAAAATCTATTTTACGAAAAGAAATTCCAATTATGTTGGGAGTTTCTCTTTTACTTATTTTACTCTCACTTGATGGTGAGATTTCTACATATGATGGAATATTCTTACTTGGTGGATTGGGAGTATTTGCATTTTATACATACAAAGATGCAATGAAACATCGAGAAGAAAACAAAGAGAAAAGTGAAAAAGGAAAAAGCAACATATATCTGAAATCTATAGGACTAATTGGAATAGGTGTTGCACTTTTGTATGTTGGTGCAATTCTTACAGTTGACAATGCTATAATTTTAGCACAAGAGTTTGGGTTGTCCGAAAAAATTATTGGATTGACTGTAATTGCAATTGGAACATCTCTTCCAGAATTAATTACATCAATAATTGCAATTAGAAAAGGCCATGCAGATATTGGCATTGGAACCATAATTGGAAGTAATATCTACAACATCTTGATGATTATGGGAATTGGTGCTGTGCTTGGTGGTGTAATGATTGGTGCTGATGTTTATGTTGATTATGCAATAATGATTATCTTTAGCATTTCATTATTAATTGCTCTAAAAACTGGAATTATCAGTAGGGCTATGGGCATTTGTTTGATTATAGGTTATGTTGCATATCTTGTAGTTACGTTTTTCAGATAATTTATGCATGAATTTTGTATTTAGATAGAATTTACCATTATATTTTCAGCTTTAATTGACGGTACAATGGATGGAAGTGATGCCCATTGAATAACATTTTTTTGATTATTTCCAATTTCTGAAATATTTTTTATCAAAGTTGGGAGGTTGTGAATTATTCTTACTGATCTTCCAGGCCCTTTTATTTCCCCATTTTCAATAATTCTTATGCCACTTCTTGCGGTACATGAAAAATCTCCTTTAATTGGATTTACTGCATACGTGTACCATAACCTTCCCACCAACAATCCATGTTTTGTATCTTTGATCATGTCTTCTTGAGATATATCCCCTGGATTTATTTTGAGATTATGTGGTGCTGAAATTGGTATTGGTTCAGAACTTCTTCCCATAGGTGAACCTGATCTTAATGCATTACCTGAAGATTGTTTTCCTTCTTTGTAACTATCAAACAGATTAGAAAAAGTATTCTTGAAAATTCCTTTTTCTATCAAACTTCTTTTTTGAGTTTCTACTCCTTCATCATCAACAGATTTTGTTCCAATCCCTTCTGGGATGTGAGGATCATCAACCAAACTAAGTTTCTCAGTTGCTATTTTTTCTTCAAAGTTATTTGAAAAACAACTTTTCTTTTCTGAAAATGTTTTAAAATGGAAATTTGCTGCAACTACAAATGCTAATAATTCTCCTACTGAATATGGTTCAAAAATTATAGAATATTTGTCTGAATCAATTTTTTGCGGATTTATTGATTCAATACACATAATTTTTGCATCATTTCCAATTTGTTCTGCAGAAAAATTTGATAAAGTTCTACCACTTGCATATCCTATTCCTGATACTGGCAAAACTCCAGATTCTGATTCTGCATTAATAATTCCTGAAATGTATGTAGCCTTTTCATTTAGATACAACCCATTAGAATTTTCCAACTCAAAATTCTCTGAAACTATATTTATTGATCCTGTAATCGTATTTATCAAATCATTATTTGCTGAATTTATCATATTTTGTGCGATATCCATAACATTTGCGCCGGAAATCTTCTCAAGTTTTTCATCAAATGTTCCATAAAGTTGTTTATGATGTGTTTTATGTGGTAATTCTTTCCAAAAATTTCTTGGTTTAAGTTTAGATGATGTTTTAAATGCACTATCAATTATTTTTTTTATCTCTTCTTGATTGGTTGTTTGAATCGATGCAATTTTTTTCTCATGAATTAATCTAATACCATAATTTTCATCAAAGTTCTGTTTAATTTCAGCAATCTCCGAATCCGTGATTCTTACTGTTATGATCTTTTTTTTTACAACTACTATCTCACATTCATCAATTCCAATATTCTTTGAATGATTCAATGCCTTATCTAAGGCAGACAATTATTTTCTCCTTGGATTTTTGTAATTGAATTTGTTGATTTTAATTAATTCTGCATATGATCCAAATTGAGAAGCATCTGTAATTTTGTCAAGTCCTTCTTCAACTTCATCTCCTTTATCAAACTTTTTCAGAATCTTGTAATTGGTGTCTCTTTCTGCTGGAACTCTTCCAATTTCTTTAATTAGTCTCCTTATTTCTTTAGGTCTTAATAGTTGACCATGTTCTGAACCTGCAGATGTTGATATGCTTTCATTGATCAGTGTTCCTCCAAAATCGTTTGCACCCCACATAAGCAATAGTTGAGACATTTTTTGACCTTCTTTTACCCATGACATCTGAAGATTATTGATAGAATTATTCAACATGATTCTTGCAATTGCATGTGTTAGTAAAACATCATTTCCATTTGCTCCATCTCTAATTCCTTCATGTAACTGATGCTTGTACATTGGTGCTTCATCAGGAATGAAATTAAGTGGAACAAATTCTGTAAAACCTCCTGTTTCCTTTTGAATTTCTCTTAGTTTTGAGATATGCTTTACTCTATGTTCAAGTGTTTCTAGATGACCAAACATCATAGTTGATGTTGTATTGATTCCCATTTTGTGAGCAGTTTTGATAACTTTCTCCCAATTCTTTACACTAATTCTGCCTGGAGATATCTTATCTCTGAGATCCTGATCAAGAATTTCAGCAGATGTTCCTGGGAGTGTGTTTACTCCAGCTTCTTTCATCCTCTTTAGAAATTCTTCAATTGATATCTCTGATCTTGTTGCTCCGTATAGGATCTCTTCAGGAGAAAATCCATGTATGTGAATATCTGGGATCTCTTTTTTGATTTCTCTACAAATATTTTCATACAAATCTCCTTCCATGTCTGGTGGAAGTCCTGCTTGAATGCAGACTTCAGTTGCACCTAGATGGTATGCCTCTTTTGCTCTTCGTACAATTTCTTCAGTTGGTAGGAAATATCCCTCCTCTTCTCGAAAATCTCTACTAAATGCACAAAAACCACATTGCTTGATACAGACATTTGTAAAATTGATGTTTCTATTAACTACATATGATACCACGTCGCCAACTCTTCTTCTTCTAATTTCATCTGCAACAAGTCCTACAAGATGAAAGTCAATCCCATTTGTTCTGTATAAAATCAAAGCATCTTTTTCAGAAATTTCCTTATCTGATAATGTATCATTTAGAATTTTGGATACTAGTGGATCTGCATTTTTAAAAAGTGACTCTATGTTTGTCATCTCCAATACTCCTCTTTTACCAATCCTTCCCCATTTTCTATAACTAACATCTTATCTCTTAACTCTTTACTGATAAAAGAAAAAAATTCTGGGTATATTGGGAATCTACACTTTAATTCAAATCCTGCATTTTTTGAATTTTCATCTACTTTATCAATTTCTGGCCAAGAGAATTCTGGATTAACAAAATCTGGAGTTAATGGCGATATTCCTCCCCAATCATTTATTCCAACTGATAAGAAACTTTGATATGATTTTGGGGATAAGTTTGGAGGAATCTGTATGTTCATTTCTGGCATGATGATTCTTGTTAATGCCACAATTATTTTGAAATAGTTTTCATCAGCTGATGGAGAATTCTTCATCATAGTATCTGGTTTTGGTTGAAAATTTTGCAAAATTACTTCTTGAATGTTTCCATATTTCTGATGTAGTGTTTTTATCGCTAAAATTGAATCAATAATTTCTTCTACTGTCTCTCCAATCCCAACCAAAATTCCAGTTGTCATTGGAATTCCTAGTTTTCCAGAATTTTCTAAGACTTCTAATCTTGCTTTTGGTCTTTTACTAGCAGCTAAATAATGTGGCATTCCTTTTTCTGTTAATCTCTCACTTACATTTTCAAGCATTAATCCCATTGACACATTTGTTTTCTTCAGTTCCTTCATCTCCTCAAAATTTAGATTACCTGCATTTGTATGTGGAAATAATCCTAATTCTAAAGCTAGTTCTGATGCATGAATGAGATATTCAGTAGTTGATTTGAATCCATTTTCCTTAAGCCAGTCTCGTGCTTCTTGATATTTTTGTTCTGGTTTCTCACCAGTAACAAAAAGTGCTTCAACACATCTGTATTTTTTTGCAAGTTGTAATAGTTCTAATATCTGCTGCTTTGACATTAAAGATAGTTTTTCTTCTTTTGGTTCTGCTTTGTATGTGCAATAAGAACAAGTGTCTTTACAGAGATTAACTATGTTGAAAAATGCTTTTTTTGAAAATGTAACTGAATCTTTTTTGAATTTTTTTCTCAAATTTTGTGCAGTGGAAAAAAGCTCACTAGGATCTTCTACTGCGTTTTGATAAATACCAATAACACTTTGACGAGAAATTACTTTGTTATCTAAAACATTGTTTAAACTCTCAGAGTTTAACACAAGCTTGTTCAATAGAGAGAATTCCTGACTAGAAGTATTTATGCTTGTATTGTACTAATTTCCATTTGGCCTCTCTTGGAGAATAATTGTGACACTAGTCGTTCTATTATCTCTTAAAATCTCTAAAACCATTTCATCGCCAACTGATTTTACTCTTTGAAGATGTATCAAAATATCACTAATCTTTCTAACTTCAATTCCATCAACTGATAAAATGATGTCTCCTCCCATTGGATAGTTTACCCCTTCAACTTCGATGATTTTTTCAGATCCAATTAATCCTGCTTTAGATGCTGGACTATTTTCTACTACTGTCACTACCAAAAACCCCACTGCATCTTTTAGGCTCAAAACTTTAGCTAGATCCGGATCAATATCTCTACCTGAGATACCAATCCATGGATGTTTGTATTCTCCATATTCAGTAAGGGTTGGAATAATTTTGGCAATCGTCTGTGATGGTATTGCAAATCCTACACCCGTAAATTCACCAGTTGTTGATTGAATTGCGGTGTTTATACCAACTACTTCCCCTCTCATGTTAAGTAGTGGCCCGCCTGAATTACCAGGATTGATGGCAGCATCTGTTTGAATAACATCTGGTATGGAATATCCAGAACCTGATGGAAGTAATCTTCCTAATTGACTCACTATTCCTGAAGTCATGGAACCTGACAATCCAAATGGATTTCCAATTGCAGCTATTGGTTCTCCTACTTTGAGGTTAGATGAATCACCAAGTGGTAATGGGTGCAAAAGTGCAAAGTCTGCGTTTACTTTGATTACTGCAAGATCAGTAAACTCATCTACTCCTATAATTTCTGCATTGTATGATCTACCATCAAGAAATGTAACTACCACCTTTTTTGCATTCTCAACAACATGTGCATTTGTAATTACATGTCCTTTTTTATCAAAAACAAAACCTGAACCTAATCCACCTGTTCCATCATCTACTTCACCTCTTTGTACATTGACTCTCACTACTCCAGATTCAGATTTTTCAAAAATTTCAATTAATGATAAACTCTTTGAATAAATTTGGATTGTTTCTCCTACTGTACTTGCTGAATTACCATTACTTAGTATAATTTCTGATTTTATTGATTCTGGTGGTGATACAAATAGTACAGCAAAAACAACAATGACAATCAAAGATCCGATAGTCCCACCTACCAACACACTTGATTTGTCCATGAGAATTTTTTCTTTATTTTCTATCTAAAAGGCTTACTATACACTGATTGAATTTTGAGTATGATCTTTCAAAGAGTATCTTCTTTCTTTCCATGTAACCGATGAGTCACTCTTTGCCTGAATTAGTCCGCTTAAAAATCCTAAAACTACTACTAGGCCTCCTAGTGGTGCAAATAATGCATGAACCAATCTTAGTTTGAGTCCTATTTTTACCTCAATTATGGCACCTGTGTAAATAAGAATAGAAGCAATTGCTGCAGAAATACATAGCATTTTAGCAGATATGGTTTCTGCTGGTAATAATATCGATATTGCAAATATTGGAAATGGAATAAACAACAAAAATAATACAGCAAAGAAAATACCAATTGCAATTTTTCCATTTTGAAGATATAATGGAACCATTAATCTTTTTAGTGCATTCCACAAAGTAATTTTATCTCGAGCCCAAACAGCATCAATCAGGTGGTCTCCTCGTACCATCTTCATTTTGTATCCTAATTCTTTTACTTTCTTTCCTAATGCCCCATCTTCAATTATTTCTTGTTTTACTCCTTCATGCATTCCAACTTCTTCGTATGTCTTTTTTTTCAAGATAAAAAAACTTCCAAAGAAATATCCTGTTTTTTTTGATGGGTTGTTTACATTTAATGCTGAAAATCTAGTATGTAAAAATGTAGAAATCATAGGAAGTGTAATCTTGGTCCAAAAATCAAATGTTAACATTTTTGGAATTGCAGATAATGCATCTAAATTAAACGAAATCAAATGTGACACTGCAAGTGATAGTACGTTTTTAGAATGCTTTGTGTCTGCATCAGTAAATAACAACAATTCACCTGTTGCTTTTCTATATCCTTCCATACATGCCCAGTTTTTACCTATCCATCCATCTGGTTTGGGTTTTGCAGACACTGGAATTATTTTAGAAGATTTTTTTGCATACTCTAAAATTATTTTACCTGTTTTATCCTCTGATGAATCATCAATTACTATAATTTCATAATTTTCATAATCTTGTTTAATTAACGAGTCTAAACATTTACCAATAAACTCCTCTTCGTTTCTTGCTGGAAGAATTATTGAAACCTTTGGAAATGATTTGGATGTATTTTCAAATTTGTCAAGATATGGAGTTAATCTAAACGAATCAGTCATTGATTTGATTAAAAATATCCAAGCACCACAAACTCCTATTAGAATTGCAGTTAGTGAGTAGTTGAAAACATCGATAATTAACTCCATGAATCTATCTCTCTATTTCTTCTTTGATGCTTTGCATTGCTTGCTCAGTACCACTTTTGATGTGTTTTTTAATTACACCTGTAAACATACTCATCATTCCAGTTAGCTTTATGTCCCAAACTGTGTTAAGTATGGTTTTTTCATCTTTTGCGGTAAGGTAAATAATTTTCTCACCCTTCAGAATACCTTTTGTGAATTTTGCCTCTATCTTCTCTTTAGGTACAAGTTTCACCTCTTGGAGACATTTTTGATCTCTAAATGCAATTGTAATTTCCCTATTTACGATATTTCCATCTTTAGACAAGTTTTTGATTTCTTTTGTTCCCTTCCAAAATTTTGGTTCATTATCAATATCTGAGACAACGTCCCAAACTTTGTCAATTGTGGCATTGATTTCTATTTCAACCTCAATTGTTGCCATATTGAACACACATCTGTTCCGCATTAAATATATTAGATTCCTGTTTTGTTTCAAATAGACTGTGGTGGGCAACATGCCTAAAATCCGGAACAGTAACTCCAGTTCCAATGGCTTTTGCCACTCTTCCATCACAGTCACTTTAAATTTGAAAGAAAATGAAACCCTCAAAATATATGCCAAAAATAGAAACATTTGATGGTGCCAGCTTTTGGAAAAACGCATACGCCCATCAACGAGGAAAATTGTTAAAAAAAGTCAATGTTCCAGAAGATCAAATAATTGTACTAGTTAACAAAAAGTACATGGAACTTCCTGCTGCCCTAAAATATGAAATTGAAACTAGTGGATTAAACAAAAATGAATTACAATAAATTCGAAATTCATTTTAACGGGAAAAATTAATGATTGATATGACTATATCCTATGATGATTTTGCAAAGCTAGATATTCGAGTTGCAAAAATTATTGCAACTGAGTCAATCGAAGGTAAATCTAGAATTATCAAAGGAAGAATTGATTTAGGGAATGATGATCAACGAGATGTGATAATTGGTGGTGCACAATATTATCAACCTGAAGATATTGTGGGAAAAATTGTAATTGTAATTGCAAATTTGGAACTAAAAAAGATAGCAGGAATTGAATCTAATGCAATGTTGTTGGCAGCAGATGTTGATGATAAACCCTTTTGGTTGACAGTAAATGATGATGTTCCTTTGGGAAGCCCTATTAAATAAACTGATTAATTTTATAGATTAAAAATTTCATTTACCTACTGGGACTAATCATAAATCATTAATTCTTTTTCTTCAAATAATACATGCAAATTATTTACAGATCTGTACACATCTTCTTCTTTTTTAGCACCTGTGCAAACAAGTTTTCTTGAAGAGAATTACAAAATAAGCATCTTTGGGTCTAATATTCTATGAAAAAGTCCTGAAAATTGTTCAGGATGATATTCTACATCTGGAAATGTTCTGGTAATTTTGTTAAAATCAGTTTTTTTGTTTACATCTACTGAGGATACGACATTTTCCACGCTTACAATTCGTTTTGTTTGTGGCATATTCCGTTTTTTTATTTGAACTGTAATAAATGCACTAGCCATATCTCTATTACTAGAATAGTTTTTTTAGAATTTTGAGATTAATTTACTCTGAAGACCAGACGAATGGTTTAATTTAGATCTGACAAACTTTAGTTCTAGTGAATTTTACAAATTTTGATTTTGATCAGTTATTTGGAATGAGTGATGACACAAATCCATTAATGATGATAATCTGGATAATTCCAATTATAATTTTTGTGTTTTATGGCCAACGAATTCAATTATACATTACTTCGAGTGAAATCAAAAAAGCAATTAAAAAACTTGATAGTTTTAAAGTTGAATCAAGAACTGAATTAATTAATTACATTAAAACAAATTTAAAACCAAAAGATGATCTAATAAAAAAAATTGATCGGTTTTTAGATTATTTTACAATTATGCCAGTTGACATGGATCCTAATGGTATAATTGACAAAGTAAGACATACAGTTAGGTCTAGAGAAGATTATACTCGAGAACATGTAAAATTACTTTCTCCAGAAATCAGTAATTTGGAATTAACTAAAGTTCAAACTTTGCTTGAACTTGCTTCTTCATTACAAATGATTTACAAAATTGTTAATCATATGTACTTGACTGCAAAAAAACAAAACAATTATCCACTAATTTTACCTCTTCAAATGCTTCTTCCTTTTATCATGGAGCAAGCAGAGGCAATGAAAGAAGCAATTCCTGCATTTAAAGCTGGACAACCTGTTGGAGATGGAATTGGTTCAATGGTTGTAGGAAAAATGATGTTGGATAGTAAAAAAGAAACTGTTGCATTTCAAACTGTTCTTGCAAAAACTGAATTTGAGAATAGGACATTGTTTCTCTTAAAAGCAGAAGGACCAGATTCTACTGTGGGAAGACCTGCTGATGCATTAGAAACAATTGTTTCTAGTAACAAACTTGATGCAATTATTATGATTGATGCCGCATTAAAAATGGAAGGTGAAGACTCTGCAACTGTTTCACAAGGTTTTGGTGCGGCTATTGGTGGAATTGGTTTTGACAGATTTCAAATTGAAGCAATTGCCACAAATAATCACATCCCCGTCTTTTCTATAGTGGTTAAACAGTCAGTTAAAGAGGCAATTACTTTGATGACTAAAGAAATTGCTGATCAAGCTGATACTGTTAGTTCACAAGTTTATGAAATGATTCAAGAAAACACCAAAGAAGGTCAATCTGTATTGATAATTGGTGTGGGTAATACTGTTGGGGTGACTCAATAATGTTCTCTAAGAAAAAAATTATCATTGCATATACTGTTGAAAAATGTAAAAAATGTGGAATGATGAGAAAAAGAAAATTCACTGAAGGTGATGTCTTATTTACTGAATCATCAAATTGCACTTCATGTGATGGAATGACAAGTGTTGAAAAAATATTTGGCGAAACTATAGAGTGATAGTTGTTATTGTTACTCCATTTTCATTTGGAATGAATGTGTGCTCAGCTTGAGCAACTCTTTGTTCATTTACTTCGATAAGAATTGGATAAGCTTGTACTGCTTTTTTCTTTATCAAAATTTCTAGTAACCCTCTTGCTTTCTTTTCTTCCCATTCTTTTGTTATCCATCTTAATGCAAATGGTAACATGTTAAAATTCTCCCAAATAAAATCAAGTAATCTATCTGCTTCAGGATCTTTTATTTTCTTTCGTGAATTTATGGCAAAAATGTTCTTTATTTTCCCATTTCTTACAAATCCACCAGCATCTTTTGTCGTTACAAATGGTTCACATGCATATGCTGTGCTATTTGAAAGCGAATATCCCCCAATTGACCAAATGTTTGGAATGGTTTTTCCAGCATGTATTGTGTATTGATCTAATGAATGCCCACTGAGATTTGCAATTGGTTTGAATCCTAGTTGTTTTATTGTTTTTTCAATTGTACGTCCAATGTCACTTACTTTTACCCCTGATCTTGCCATCGACATTGCATTTCCTAATGCCTCTTCAGCTGCTTGAACCAAGCCATCAAATTGTGCATCATAACAGACAGTTACTGCAGTATCTGCAATGTAGCCATTAATCTGTGCACCTAGATCAATTTTTACCAAGTCATCATCTTTGATTGTAATTGGGTCATTTGGCTCTGCAGTATAATGGGCTGCAACTTCATTAATACTGGTATTTACTGGAAACGCACATTTTGCTCCTCTTTTTTTAATCTCTCCTTCAACTTCTTCACAAATCTCATAAACTGTTTTTCCAACCCAGTTTTTTGCTCTAACCTTCTCTCTTACTTCTGCAGCAATCTTTCCTGCTTTGATATAATCTTCGATTTGCACATTTCTGATCTTTTGTGTGCCTTTAAAAATTATTATCTGAAGATTTGGCATAATAAATTGATTTTTTTAAAATAGTTTCTGATTTCTGATTTTCTTTCTATTTCTGTAAATAATTAGGTGATATCTGATGATGTTTTTGAGTTTATCTTCTATTGAAAGTTCTTCTTCTATACATATTGAAAGAAAATCAAGATAATCTTTATCTACAATATCAATTTCTATTCTTCTCAATTTAACACCTGAACTTTAATCAGGGAATCATTGCGAGAAATCAGTTTTGCATGGATAATACAAAACCTCATGATTTGCTTACAGTATGGTCTTTGACTCCCCTCATCAAAGTGGTAGAACATCACTTGAGCATACGCTTCAGTATTACATCCTAACATGTTGCAAATCATGAGATCATTTTCTAGGAATTATTGAGGCTAAAAGAGATGGTTATTGTGAAACCAAAGAGTTTGGATTAATTCTTAAATTTTATTTTCAGTTTAATGTTTTGGGTAAAATTACCGAAAATACTGATGGATGATTATTGTAAACTAATTTACCACCATGCAGGAACAAACAATCAAATCAGTAAATCATTTGTGTTGAATCAAAATTATAACTAAATTTCATAGTAGCTTAAATTGGGCAAGTTTTAGGATTTACTGGGATCGTGGTCTAGCTTGGTATGATTCTGCGTTTGGGACGCAGAGGTCGCGAATTCGAATTTCGCCGATCCCACCACTAATCATCATATTATTATGAAATTATCATTCAATACTATTGCCGAGCAATGAAGAAGAGTTAGAGAAATGACTTTGAAATGAAGTAAACTAATTGGCTCTGAGCTCCGGCAGGTTTTTATCAATTCTACGGTAACTTGATTTTATTGAAATTTGAAAGACGAGATATCCTTTTGATTGTGGGGCTTTTGCTTTTTATGATTGGTCTGATACCTTTCATGGGACTTGTTTATGCCGTGATTATTGTAGCAATAATGTATTTTGGAATCAAAGTGTACGTGGGAAAGAGAAAACAATCAATTGAAAGAGATGTAGGAGAAGGACTCTGTATGGAGTGTGGTTCTAAAATTATCAATAAGAACTGTCCAAATTGTGACAATTCTAAGGAATAATTCCTACGTATGCCTTAATACTGAAAAATCCGGTTAATTCTTGATGGTTTTAAGATATATCCCTTTAACAACAAGCTCAACTTTTCCTCAATTTCATTCTAAAATGAGTCTTTTAGTCAACAAAATCAGGAAACAGCAATGAATCGGAATCTGTCAATAGTATTTTCTATATTCCTACTTGCAGGAATCATAGTTCCAGTATATGCTCAAACTGATTCTGATAATGTTGTAATTAATGAATTGGACATAAACCCACCAGGTAACGATGCATCATCTGTATCTGAATGGGTAGAGCTTTACAATCCTACTGATTCTGATATTGACATTGGTGATTGGAAAATTGCATCTACAACTGTTCTCAAAAAAACAATGACTATACCTACTGGTACAATAATCAAACCCGGACAATTTTTGACATATTCCTATCAAACTGTTTGGTTTACAGATTCATATGAATCAGTAGAACTTAGAGATGAAAATGGAATTGTAATTGATAAGACTCCTATACTTGATGATGATCAAAATGACTTTACATCTTGGCAGAGAATTTATGATGGGTATGATGAAGATTGTGTAGAAGATGCAGACAATTGTGATGATTGGAAATTTGTTACCTCTACAGCAGGTTCATCAAATGGAAAACTAATAGAAACACAAGATGACGATGAAATTTTTGTAACGATTACATCCGACAAATCTTCCTATCTTATGGATAGCACTGCAATAATTTCAGGAAGTGTTTCTGAAGAAGTATATATTTACAAACCATTTTTTGCACAAGCAACAATTAATGTAAACATCTCTGGTCATAACTA
>Ga0209997_10000486_pt1 | contig 13229 bp, 19 predicted proteins | sample CR04metaG_FD_182079 | JGI IMG/M metagenome (GOLD analysis project Ga0209997, IMG submission 182079) | Deep subsurface microbial communities from Mariana Trench to uncover new lineages of life (NeLLi) - CR04 metaG (SPAdes) (version 2) | ecosystem: Environmental > Aquatic > Marine > Ocean trench...
CCATTTTGAGGAGTCTTAACTTTGGTGGATTTGCACAAGGATTGATTCCTATATCAAGTGTCACAGGTGAAGGAATGATTAATTTACAAAGTGCATTAAGCAGAATCATTAACTTGGGTGAAGAGGTAGAGGACTAGTGGTAAAAAGCGTAACAATAAAAGCGCCATCATCTACTGCAAATTTAGGTCCAGGGTTTGATGTTTTTGGACTTGCATTAAATGCATTTTATGATCAAGTAAAAATTACAAAGAAAAAAAAAGGAATTAAGATTATAACTTCTGATTTAATTCCTTCCAATCCTCAAAAAAATACTGCAGGACTTGTAGCAAAAAACATTATCAAAAGATTCAGAATTAAAGACGGAGTTGAGATTAAAATAAAAAAAGGTGTACCAGTGGGATTTGGAATGGGTAGTAGTGCTGCATCTGCAGCTGCTACCGCAGTAGCTATGAACAAATTATTCAATCTTAATCTTGATTCTAATTCGCTGATCAAATTTGCTGGAATGGGAGAAAAAGCTAGTGCAGGAACAGTTCATTATGATAATGTAGCAGCATCAATTCTTGGAGGATTTGTAATTGTACGAACAAATCCCCTAGACGTAATCAAAATTGATCCTCCAAAAGATCTTGCGTTATGTATAGCCATACCCAAAATTGCAGTCCCAGCAAAAAAAACCAAAGTATCTAGAAGTGTAGTTCCTTCTAAAATCAAAATTTCTGACAGTATTATAAATTTAGCAAATGCTGCTGCAATTGTGACAGGATTTATGAAAAAAGATTCAATTCTTATTGGAAAATCAATCATAGACGTCATAGTAGAACCTGCTAGACAACACCTAATCCCAGGATTTAGTAGAGTGAAAAAAAATGCTCTTAATGCAGGGGCTTTAGGTGTTACAATAAGTGGAGCTGGACCCTCAGTTATTGCATTTGCAACAAGCTCTTCTAATCTTAAAAAAATTTCTGCATCTATGACAAGAGGTTTTGCTTCATCAAATAAAAAATCTGAAACTATAATATGTAAACCCAGTAACGGAGCTAGGATTATAAAAAAATGATTTGTTGGAATCATTAATGAGGTTAGTTTTTGAAAAAAGCTGTTGTAATATTTAGTGGGGGTATAGATTCTATTTGTACATGTCTTTATCTTAAATCAAAATATGAACTATATGGAATTTCTTTTTCATATGGTCAAAGAGCAAAAAAAGAAATAAAAATAGCAAAATCATTTTCAAAAATTCTTAGTTTAAAGGAACACAAAATTTTAGATATTAGCTTTATGAAAAATCTATACGGAAAAACTAATGTTTTGACTAGTTCACAAGATAAAATTCCTCAGAAGTTTGATTATTCTATAGTGGTACCTATTAGAAATGCAATATTTTTATCAATTGCTACTGCATGGGCTTTTACATTAAATGCATCTTTAGTTGCATATGGTGCACACAAAGGAGATAAAAATTACCCTGATTGCAGACCAAGTTTTTCAAAAAAAATAGAATATGCTTTTAATGAGGGGGAAATAGATGGCATAAAATTAGGAATTAGAAAAAAAATTAGTATTTGGTCGCCTTACAGAAAAGGATTAACTAAAAGCGATTTACTAAAAAAAGGTTCACAGAGTTTGGGTAATAAGATTTTCAAGACATGGAGTTGTTATGAAAATAAAAAATTTCATTGTGGAGTATGTGAGTCATGTAACAACCGCAAAACAGCATTTGTTAAATCCGGAATTGTTGATAAAACAAAGTACATGAATTAGTATCTAATCATTTTAGAAATTTAATTATCTACTAGTTAAGATTGGTTTTTTTAGAATAAAACCTCTGATAACAATGTACCAACCTCCAAATATTGCGGACAAACATCCCATAAAGACCCAATTTTGCATCACATCTTCAAGATCTTCAATAGCTCCGGTTATTTCCCTTGAAAGAAGAGCTGAAACGGCCAATACGATAGCAAATTCAATTACAAACCAAATCCAATGAGGAAAGGATTCACTTGGAATGTGAATATTATCGTGAGTTACCACAAATGTGGTTTTCTATGTGATTATTTATCTTTTCAGGAGATCTCTGATACAAAATCAGAGGATCTTTTTCGAATCATTTCAACTATCTCTTCTCTTTCTTCTTTCTTTTCATATATTCCTCTAAAAGCAACTGTTGTCATCATGACATCATTTCGTACTCCTCTCATTTTCATGCAAAGATGTTCAGCTTCTGCTATCACGGCAACCCCTTTGACACCTTGTGCAAAAAGCTCATCTGCAATATTCTTTGTGAGTCGTTCTTGAATTTGTAATCTTTTAGAATATTTTTCAACTAAACGTACTAATTTTGAGATCCCAAAAACTCGCCCATTAGGAGAATAAGCTATATGGATTTTTCCAAAAAAAGGCAACATGTGATGTTCACACATTGAATAAAACTGAATATCCTTAGCAATCACCACATCTGAATCTTCAGAAAACTGTATTGAAAGTTGAGAATTAGTATCATATCCACCAAAAATTTCTTGGTACATATCAGCAATTCGTTCAGGGGTTTTTCGTAATCCTTCTCTTGTTGGATCCTCGCCTAATTCAATTATTAATTCACGTACAAGTTTTTTTACTCTTTCTTTATCCATATACAACAACAGAAAATCGTGCTTATATTTGAAAGTTTTACTTGGATTATATCATGGAGCGCCTATGAATTTGTGTAGTTGAGGTACTATTCTTATCTCATTATAAAAAGGAAAAACAAGATCATAAAATTTCAAAAGTTTTTCCAAACTTGGTTCAGCTATTCCATAAGTTGGTTGAATAATAAATCCTGTCAGGTCTTTTTTTGAAACAATGTAAAAGATTTTATCCAATAATTCTTTGAAATCTCTTAATTCAGTTTTTGCACTAACTACGATTTTGATATATGTAATCTTATTGGAAGCTATAGAAATCTTAAGACATTCTAGTGCGTTTTGTATTAGTTTCGAATAGTGATTTACATCAACGAATTTTGCTTCAGGAGTCTTAAATTCAATTTTAATAAAATCGATGAATGGAAGAACTTGGGAAAATTTTTCTGAATCATAACAAGATGACTCGAGATATGTTGGAATATTCTTAGACTTCACATATTTTGCCATTTCTAAGACACCTTCAGATTGAACAAGTGGTTCTCCTCCAGTAAAGTTAACTTTGTAAGTATTTTCTTCTAAATTTTTTTCAATTAAATTACAGGCTTCTTCAATAGCATACTCATTTCCAGAATCCATAGGAAGAGCATCAAGTGTATCACAGTAAAAGCAGGTAAAAGGACATCCAGCTAACCTAACAAACAAGGTTTTTGTTCCATAAAGAATTCCTTCACCTTCAATTGATGTAAATATTTCAAATAATCTAACTTTCAAGTAGATGATCTTATTTCAGTGTTATTTAATAGATGATATTTTGTCCCAAAAAATGGGAGTTATTTTATTCTAAAACAGGTTCTTTAGTGTAAAATAATCCACCAATAAAAAAAACCACACCTAAAATTCCAATTAGACTTCCAACAAATTCTACAGTTTCTCCTAATTCAATTACGGCTGGAGCCCATAAGAAAGCAATAAGGGCACCAACAACAATCATTGGAATTCCAACACCCACTGTAATTTCCTTTGAAGCCATGTACATGACTTCATTTTGAAAATGTATATGAAGTTTCTGTTGATTTATTGCATTGTGGTTTGAATTCTCTTAATGATTTGTTCTATGCTCATAATAATTTTTAATGCATTATCGGGGGAGTCATCTACATGATTCTTTGCATCTTCTAATAATGAAAATGCGTTATTTAGCCATCTTTTTGCAGCTGCATTTTCTTCAATTTCGTCAACTAGATTATTCATTGAAGTTTCTAATCTATCAATTTTTATCTTGATTCTTTCTATTTTTGAATCAGCAAGATTTGAGATTTTCTCGCCTTCAATTGCGACCACTTCCTCTACAGTACTTATTGAGTTTTCAAGTTCATTAAGCAGATCATTTAGGGAATTTAGAACTCGTATTGCGTTATAACTTTTTTTCTCTGAAATAAGAGCTCGAAGTTCTAAGAGCATATTTTCTGCTTTATTTAATTCTGGAATCTCATCAGCGTAATTTGAGAGTCGTTCGTATGTTGATTCGAGTTGATTAGACCTAACTTGAATACGCTGCATTTTAGTGTCTTCAAACTGCTTTTTGATTGAAATTAGCTTTTTGACCTCATCAATAATTTGTGTAACATTAGAGGTGTCAGAAACAGAATTCAAATGGTCTCTTGCCTCCATTAATTTGTCGAGTGTACCTTGGGAAACTCTCATGTCTTTTGCTTCTGCAATAAGCCTGTCTAGATCTTCAAGATGTTTTTCGACAAGGGATTTTGCACGACCAGTGGTATATTCTCTAGTTTTTTCTCTAAGTGAATTATTAAGATCTGCTATTGATTGTTTTATCTCCTTAATGGTAGAAGTTTCTACTGAATTTCCTTCCTCAATTTCATTTCTTGTCTTATCAATTAATTTGTCTACATAAGAAGAATCAATATCAATTCCATTTCTGATAGCAATTCCCTTTAGTCGATCAATGTATCTTTCCAATCTATCAAGTTCATGTGAAATGCTTGATGTTACTACAGTTTGTGATGAAGATAATGCTACATCTGAGGTTGAAGATATTTCAGAAATTTGTTGTATTATCTCATTGAATATAGTCATGGCAGAAAGAAAGTGTTGTCTGTATGCAGGAACATCTTCATTTTTTGATGCTTCTATAAGTAATCTAATTTCTACTGAACCAATCTGAAACTTGTCTTTAATTTCCTGAGTAGCATCAACTTTTGATAATTGGATTTTAACTTGGTCTCGAGCTTGGGAGGCAATTATAATTAATGAATCTGATTGTGAATCTGCATAAGCATAGTTTGGAATACTGCCCATAATCATAGAAGCGACTAAAGCAAATAATGCAATAGATGTAATTTTTTTCCTCATTTTTCATCCTCCAATTTTTTCTTTAGTATCACCAAATTCTGTAATTCCTTTTTCTTAATTTCTACAATTCCATATCGTTCTAATCTTTTTACTGCTCTCCACATTGTAGTTCGTGGTTGAAGGAATTTTTTTCGAAGTTCACTTTCATATGCTTGACCACCATTTGTTGAGATAAATGATATTAGCTCTTTATCATCCTCTCTTAATTCTGGTATTTGTTCAACTATTGTTTCAACATCTAGAGGTTTTTCGAGAATCTCTTGTTGTGTTATAGTTTCAGGTATTTTCTTAGTTGAGATACTTTTTGAACGTTTAATCAATATTGCAGCAATTGCACCCGCAACAGCAATGCCACCACCAATTAAGTAAATTGAGTTATCAGAATTTTGTTCTGGATTATTAGATGGTGGTGGAGGAAGTTCTGATACTCCAAAAAAGTAGTTTATCTCAACAGAACCACTTGGCAATAAAAGCTGAGATTGTTCATTAATCGTTTGTAAATTGAGTGGATAAGTACTCATTCCAACGATGACAATATTACTTGGCATCAAAAGAGAATATTCTACTGGTGAATTGATTTTAAATGACCAGATTCTTCCTTCTTTGGATACCAGATCATGAATATCGTAATTCATTGAAATTGTTGATGCCCCAAGTGTTTCCACTATAGCTATATTATCTTCAATGTTTGCTGAAAGTAAGAAACCATTTTCATCCTCTGCCACAAAATTATCAATAGTTGGACCAAATAATTCTACACTAAAGTCTGGTTCAAATGGATCTGCTGAAATTTCAGAAGATACATGTGTTGTTCCATCTGGATATATTATCAGATCAAGTGTCCTTACGGTACCGAAAGTACTCTGGATTGGTATCGAAATGGCCATTACTATCAAGCCTACAGCAAGAAGAGAAGCCCTTCCCATAGATGTGAGGATGCTTTTAGTCCTTACAAAAAGCATTCCATCCTCTGGAGAGCGGTCTTGCCAGTAAGGCACTACCATTTGTTGGTTCATTCGATTAATACCTTAGATTCATTGATTCAACGAGGGACTGGAATCTTTGGAACTCTTGGAAGAATTGGACGCCTTTTTCGGTCATCAAATATAGTCTATTCCTGTCGTTCTTGATGGTATCTACTAATCCAGCAGAAACCAATTTCTCACATTTATCAAGTACTGCATAATGAGAGAGGTTTGCTTTTCTGGATATTGCAGAGACTATAACTCCACTTCGTCCACCGTCCATGGTAACACCGAGGATATCTCCCATGATGCCCATTTCGGATCTGTATTGTTGTTTTGACATGGTATAGTATACAAATACTTGACTTATGAGGGACATTATGAAACTTCATAGCGGAACGCCTAGCGGAACAGGTGTTTCACTCTCAAAAAATGCTGATTTTAGTGATTATGATGCGCGGGGGCAAAGAGTCGAAACCTCAAAAAAAATGATTTAATTCACAGATGAAAAGCTAATTGTCAGCTAATCGTATCTTTAACTTTTTATTCGATACTGTTCCCATCAATTCCAGTTATCATGTTTGAAAAATTTAGGAAAGAGCATCTAGAAAATGAAGAATCTGAAGGTGTCTTAGAAATGGCAAAAGAAAGGCCGCAGGAAAATCCTGAATATCATATCAATGAAAAGGAAATTTCTGAATCTCAATCCCAAACGGAATCTTCCTCATCGGAAGGCCAGATAGGAATTAGAGCTTTAAAAGATAAACGTGTGAAATTAGAAGAGGCTATTGATTATGTTGGATTAATGATTAAAAATCTCAAAGATAAGCGTACAAACCTTGAAAAAGAAATTGAAGATGAATCTGTAGATATTAAGAATCTCAAAGAAAAACTCATGAAGGTTAATGAGTATATTGAGGAAGAAAATCAGGGGATTCAGAATCTAACTAGGAAGAGAGGAGCTGTAGAACAAGAAGCAGATGACGTTGGTACTTTGATAAACACTTTACGAGGAAAACTTTCAGGAATTGATTCTATTGTAAGTATTGAAGGAGAACGAATCAAAAATTTTAAAGATTCTCGAAGTGAATCTTAATTTTTTCCATTTAGAATAAAGTGAATTAAACTACATGTATCGTGTAGTTGTAGATGATGGAGTTACCTGCTCTACAGGCATTGATGGGAATTTTTCGCTTACAGCTGATTCAGCAACTGCTGCTGCCTCCTGTAGAATCTTATCAGATTCAGCATTAGTAGCTGCTTCAACACCAAATGAAGAATCACCCGTGAACGTGTCTGTCATTAATCCGCCAAGCATCTCAGTCATTCTGTTAACTTCCTGATCAGCCTCTGGCATGAATTTTACAAGTGATGATTTAAGACTCTTCATTAGACCTATTGTAGGCATTATAGTAATGACTGTATCACCCAAGTCGTGAAATGTTGTGAGTCTAAGTTCAATTTGCTCTAATGCCATTCTTGCATTTCCAAGAACTCTACTAACTTTTCTAACCTCGGCTAGTTCATTTGATAGAACTTTTGATGTATGAGTATCATGCTGCTGTGTTGCAGTAACAATTCTGTTGAAAATCTTTTCGTCTCTTTCTTTTAATTTAGTAAGCATATTATCTAATTTTGATATCTGACCTTTTAGACGCTTTACAGCCATTTCTACTCTGGGCTTTAAGGAACCCTTTGGTTTGATTGCATCATTAATTCTTTCAGTTATTCCTGGAGTGAGTGGTTTTGACCAGTTGTTTTGGAAATTTGGCACGTAAAGTGCTCGAAAAGTTGATTTTTAATAGAAGATGTTAATTTTGGTTAACAGAAACTAAAATTTCTCTAACTAGATAAGAGGCAAAACAAAGTAATCTAGATATTTAGAAGAGTGGTTCTCTGTGGATGAATTTTTTTGATATGAGAATACATTCCTGATTCATGGCTGAGAGTTTCCCCGCAAAGTGGACATTTTTCCATTTCACGCATTAGTGAGGAGTTTTGTATTTAAGTATTGCTTCGAAAAGAATTTTGATCCTGAAAAATAAAACTTTGAATTTTTCAAAAGGAATTTTTGAAATTTTCAAGTTGGGATAAAATTTTAGAATTTGTTTTTATTTTCATTTAATATTCAGACTTTAGATGAGAGGAAAATTTGGAGGTTTCATTGCAATTGCTATAGGAATAACAGTAGCAATTGGATTATTTGCTTCTTCTGATAACCAAACTGAAGATGAGCCGAGTATTGTTTTTCATGTAACACTAGCAGATCCTCAAAATTATGAGAATGGGGTTTACTCTCATTCTCTTAAAATTGATGAAGGTATGTACGAAATTAGATTTGTGCCAAATGGAGATAGTCCTAAAATTTTGACAATAACTATGAATGGTCAATCTCTGAATTTTTTTGAAAATTTTGCTTTAGAAGGAACTCCTCACGAAACAGGTGTTTCAACCTACTATACATGGGAATATTCTGGAAATAAAATAATCCAAGTTCCTAGTAATCAAGAAATTGAAATTCTCATAGACCCTAATGGAAATCTTTTGGGGCCAGTTTCTATTGATATCATGAAAATTTAAAAAAAATCAAAAATGGCGTGACTCCCATAGCAGAACTTTGAGAGATTTCCTCTCGTTGTCTGGTAATAAAATACCTAAGACTTACACATGTGTTCTGCGGAGTCACGCAGTCTTAATCGATAGGATTTGCATCCTTTCGCATCATTTGTTATACGTTTTTACAGTATTTAACATTTTAATATGATTTTTCCAATTAATTCTCTCATAATCAATAATTTTTTGAGACTAAATTATTATTTTAGAAAAAAAATCATAAAATTTCAATATTCTAGCTATCATTTTAGTTCCATTACCTCAAGATTTTGTTTATTAAGAACAACCCAACTTGGGAAAGCTGCATGACATTAAGAGGCCAAGAAAAAGGAGGTAGTTTATCACGTTTTGCAAAACAAGCTGCAAAGTATTATGCTGTTGGAGCAAGTGGAGTTCTTGTAAATCTTGGATTACTGTTCTATCTAACTGAGTATGTTGGATTGTGGTATTTTCTTTCATATACTTTGGCAATTTCAGCTTCAATTACTTCAAATTTTATCTTAAACAAATTTTGGACATTTCGAGATTCAATAAATTCCCAGAGAACAATTGTAATGTATGTAAAATTTACAAGTGTTAGTTTCTTAGGTATGGCAATTCAACTGGGTTCAGTTTATTTCCTTGTTGAATCATTATCTATTTACTATATGTTGGCTGCTTTAATTTCAATATCCATTGCGGGAGCTATTAATTTCATAATTAATCGTAGCTGGACATTTGGGGTAAAATTTTAAAATTTTTGAGAGGGGAATTATTGTTGAATCCACGAACAAGAAAAAAAGTTGAGATTATTGCTTTACTTTCCGTCATCTGGTTTGTAATTACCCTTCCATTACCATGGATTTTAATGGCGCCACCTGAAACATCTCAAACCCAACTAATTATTATACTTGAGATTACAGCAATGATATCAGTTCCTTTTGTTATTCTTGCAGTAGTTTGGACATTAAAACCCGAGCTAACTACCTAACCTTTCATCCAAGGTTGAATTTCTAAATAATCAATTTGTTTTATTATTTCTTCAATTTTTTTTGTTATAGCCGTTACAGATTGGAATTGTTCAAACATTTCCTGCTCTTCTTCTTTTGAAAGAACAGTTTTTTCAGCTTTATCAAAAAACTCTTCTTCTTTTGCCATATGATCTTTTAGGTAAATTGAATAGGTTCTAAGGAATCTCGCAACTGGTTCTCTAGCATCATCTCCATTTTTCCATCTTTGGAGATGCTTTGAGATATTTCTAGCAATTCTATTTCCGAATTCATGTTCGATTAAAAATGTTCGAATTTCTTTATTGAGAGTTCCATAACTAGCAACGCATGGAAAATACAAACTTTCCTCCCTAGAATAATGAATAGCATCTAGAAATTCTGAGATAACTAAACAAATTATTTCAATATCTGAAAATGGGATAGATTTTCTTGCGTATAGTTCGTGATAGCATTTGTTGACAACCTTCTCTAATCGTTTAATTTGCTCATGATCTTTGCGTAAAATATTTGATGCACTCAATTAAGGTTAATGTGGTATGTGAGGTTTTAAATTGTATATCTTCCTTGACTTGTTCTTCTTTTAAATAGACAGAAAAAAAACAAGCAGGCGTTGATGAATCTAATTTTTTTAAGCATCTTAGATATGGTAAATTCTTATTTCGAAGAGCATCCCCTTCCTCAAATTCCTGCAGAACAGTTAGATTCCAATTTTTTCATTCAAGGACTAATTAACTTACACGAAGCTATTGGAGGTTTTGCTGGACAAGATTCAATTGCATCAGCCCATGTTGTACTTTTAGCCGCTGGCGTTACTATTTTTCTTGGAGTAGCCGGAGAGGCTTTTTTCAAAAAAACTGGAATACCTGATATTGCATTTTTGATGGTTCTAGGGGTAATCATTGGACCAGTGTTAGGTATCATTCAAACTGATACTGTTCTTGAGATTGTTCCTTACTTTGCGGCTCTTGCGTTAATAATTATCATGTTTGATGGTGGGCTTAATCTTGATATCAAACAGATTATGAAAACAGCTCATTTTGCATTGGTACTTGCTATTTTGGGATTTATTTTATCGATGGTTATTGTTACGATGATAGCACACTATGGTCTTGGATGGGAATGGCTTGATAGTATATTACTTTCATCAATTGTGGGTGGTAGTAGTTCGATCATAGTTTTTAGTCTAGTACGACAAATTCGTGTTTCAGAGGAAACAAAGTCAATGCTGAGTTTTGAATCAGCGTTGACGGATATTTTGGCAACAATTGTGGCATTTATTATGTTTGAGGCTGTTTTATCTGGGCATTTTGATCTTGAACTTCTTGGAGTTACCTTTGGTAATGCAGTTACAGTTGGTTTACTTCTTGGTTTAGGTGTAGGAATTCCTTGGATGTATGTTACTACAAAGTTATCAAATGCTCAACACTCATACATGTTAACGTTAGGAATTTTGTTTGTACTTTTCTTTTTGGCAAGGTCATTTGGAGAATCAGGTGCTTTAACAGCACTAGTATTTGGATTAATGTTAGGAAATAGATATAGACTTTCAAGATATCTAAGATTCAAACTTCCAGACATTTCTACTGATGACACAATGCATAATCAACTCACATTTCTAGTTAGATCATTTTTCTTTGTGTTTGTTGGATTATTAGCAAGCTTTGGCCAAATAGAGTACATCATTTTTGGTATAATTGCTACACTCATAATTTACTTTGGAAGAACAATTCTAACAAAAATTTCATTAACAAATAAATTTTCGCAATTAGATAGAAAAGTAACCTCAGTAATGATTCCACGTGGGCTTGCTGCAGCAGTATTAGCAACTTTCCCTTTAACTCTTGGTTTACCTAATGGAGAAGCTTATCCACAAATTGTATTTTTCATTATTATGGCATCTGTAATAATTACCACAGTAGGTCTTGGACGAGCTAAAAAAATCCCTCCCCCTGAAAACTTGGAAGGGGGATTTGTTAAAAAAGAAAAAGAAGACTAGTTTCCAAAATAATTCATCAAAAACCTCTTGCCAGAATGGAATGAATCCATCAGGAATTTTCCAAAATGGTTTACTTGTACCTTATAGATAGTCCTTCCTTGTTATAGGTAAGAAATTCGTAGCATACTTGATGTATTCAGAGATAATTCAAAATGCAATACGTGATCCCACATCAGAAGCTGCATCTGAAATTATGTCAAGTATTACCCCCGATTTGGTTAGCGGTATACTACCTTCAGTTTTTGGTTTCATAACAAATGGAAGTGAGTCATCAGAAGTTATGGCAGAACAAACAGTTGATGAAATTCTAAATGTAGTTGAAACAAAATTTTTAGGCGATAGTGTAGATTTTGCAATAGAAAATTTTGGTCAGAGAATTATTGATATGCTTACAGGAGACATAATGTTAAGTATTTTTGAGCGTGTTGCTATGATGGTAGTAAATGGTACTACTTAGAAGTTTTAAATTTTGAGAAGTTAAAATTATAAATCAAGTAATTCTTTTAATCCTTTGTATCGATTTCTTATTGTTACTTCAGTAACATTTGCAGATTCTGCGATATCTCGTTGTGTTTTATCTTCACCGTTTTTGACACAGGATAGATATAAAGCTGCGGCTGCTAAACCCATAGGATCTTTGCCTGCTGAAACTTCTTTTTCTTGTGCCCTTTTTAAAACCATGATGGCAAAACGTTTTGTTGGTTCGGCAATACCAATTTTGCTTGCGATTCTTGCAACACACTGAACAGAATCAGTTACTGGCATCTTAAGATCAAGTTCTTTTACTAGTAATCTATAACATCTTGCAATATCTTTTCGTTTGATATTTGCTGCAATTTCAACATCTTTAAGGTTTCTTGGAGTTGAAGTATCACGACATGCTGCATAAAGCGCCGCAGCCATTAATGCAGAAATCGATCTACCTCTAACTAGGCCTTTTTCTAATGCCTTTCTGTAGATGTATGCTGCTTTTTCTATGACAGCGTCAGAAATTGCTAGTTTATCTTTTAATCTATTAAGTTCACTAAATGCTTGTCTAAAGTTTCTATCAATTGGTTCATGAACTTGACTTCGACTATCCCAAGTTCGAAGGCGTTCAATTGTACTTTTCATTGTTGCAGATAATGGTCTTCCAGCTGCGTCTTTGTTTATTGGATTTATGATAGTAGCAAGTCCCATGTCATGCATTGTAAGGGACGTTGGAGGACCTGCTCTTGCCCTATCCCCATGCTCATCCTGAGTAAAGGATCTCCATTCAGGACCAGATTCTTGTAATTTTTCAGACATTACAAAACCACATTTTGAACAAAAAGTTTCTCCAGATTCATTATCAGTAACCATTTTGCTCTTACCGCAACGTTTGCACTTTTCTTTAGAATCATCTGTCTGAGTCACCATAATATATCTAGATTAATTGTATCATATTTGGGATTTATTAATCAACAACTTGAGAGTGCTCTTGAAGGGTGAATTTAGATTCAATTATGATGACTGTCGATTTTTACTATAAATTGATTAGAGATTTATTTTTGGATATTATATTTTGCCTTTAATTCATCTTCAAAAAAGAATTTTTCTTCAAATGCAGGTTTAAGTTCATCTAACCAAATTGCTTTTTCATCATACTCTGCAAAAAATGGTTTTTGAACCCAATCTGGATTTC